>Ga0268265_10002971_pt1 | contig 12401 bp, 11 predicted proteins | sample KBSSwiS52_FD_190355 | JGI IMG/M metagenome (GOLD analysis project Ga0268265, IMG submission 190355) | Switchgrass rhizosphere microbial communities from Kellogg Biological Station, Michigan, USA - KBS Switchgrass S5-2 (SPAdes) (version 2) | ecosystem: Host-associated > Plants > Roots >... | reverse complement strand
CAGGGGTTCGCTCACGATTCGCCTCCCGCGAAGGCGCGCCAGGGGCGGACCATGCAACCCACCGCCGGCGTCGCCGCCCCGCCCAGCCGCGCCAGCAGGCCGTCGTAACGTCCGCCCACCGCCACCGGCCGCTCGGCCGCAAGCGCGGCGCTGCGGATCTCGAAGGTCAGGCCGTCGTAATAGTCGAAGGCGTGGCCCAGGGCCGCGGCGAACCGCAGCCGGTCGGCCGGAACATCGCCCGCCAGCCGGTCGAGCCGCGCCGACCAGCCCGCCAGGGCCGCGGCCGTAGCGGGCGCGCGGCCGTTGGCCAGCGCCTTCACCTGGGCCAGGGCGGCGGCCGGCGCATCGGAGATGGCCAGGAACCGGCGCACCGCCTCGGCCTGTTCGACCGACAGCGCCGGCTCGCGCGCCGCCTCGGCCCTGCGGATCAGGCGCTGGGCGATCTCCGCCGGACCGCGGCCGCCCACCGGTTCGACGCCGGCCAGCGCCCAGACTTCCCGCAGGAGCGCGGCGGCCTGGGCTTCCGACAGGGTCGCCAGAAGTCCGGCCAGCTCGCCCCCCGCCGCCGGACCGCCCGCATCGCCGGCCCGCGCCAACTCGGCCTGCAGCAGCCGCGGCCGGCTCGCCGCCCGCTTCAGCCGCGCCGCCAGCGCCTCGGGCAGGGCCATGTCCTCGACGAAGGCCGCGAACAGGGCGATGTCGCCCACCCAAAGCGTCAGGTCCCCGCGCCCGCCCGCCGCCGCCGCCGCCCAGGCCAGGGCGGCGATCTCGGTGTCGGCCGCCACCGGCGAGCCCGCGCCCGCATCGAACCGCTCCAGCCCGATCTGCAGGAACTCCTCGGGCTGCTCGCCGCCGGGGGACGAGCGGAAGGCCGTCCCCTCATAGAGGTAGCGTCCGCCGGCCACGCCGCGCTCCAGGTGCTGGCGGGCGATGGCGACGGTGAAGTCGGGGCGCAGGCAGGCCTCGGCGCCGCCCTCCGCCTGCATGACGAACAGGCGCGCACGCATGTCCTCGCCGGCCAGGTCGAGCAGCAGGCCCAGCGGCTGCAGGATGGGGGCGTCGACGCGCGCCGCGCCCGCGCCCAGGAACGGGGCGCGGACGGCGGCCAGGGCGGCCTCGGGGACGGTGGGTTCGCGCCTCATCCTTGCTGCGCCTCGATGATCTTGCGCACCGTCGCCACCAGGTCGGCGCGCGGGACGACGAGCTGCCCCGGGCGCTGCTCGCGCCAGGCGGCGTTGTCCTTCACCGCACCTGAGAGTTCGCGTCCCAGATCCAGGTCCTTGATGGTCACCGTCCCGGCGGCGATCTCGTCGCCCCCCAGGATCACCGCGGCGGGAGACAGGCGCCGGTCGGCGTACTTCATCTGCGGGCGCATGCCGGAGGAGCCGAGATAGACCTCGGCGGCGATCCCGGCCTGGCGCAGCTCGCGGGCGGCGGCGAAGTATTCGCCCATGTGCGCGGCGTCGAAGGCGATCACCACCACCGGCCCGCGCGCCTGGGCGGCCGGATCCCGCTGCGCCGCCCGCAGCGCCGCCACCAGCCGCGAGACGCCGAAGGAGAACCCGGTGGCCGGAACGCGCTGGCCGGTGAACCGCGCCACCAGGTCGTCGTAGCGCCCGCCGCCGCCGACGGAGCCGAACCGCACCGGATGTCCGTGTTCGTCCGTCGTCTGAAGGTTGAGCTCCGCCTCGAACACCGCGCCGGTGTAATATTCCAGCCCGCGCACCACGGCCGGCTCGATGCTGGCCAGGTCATCGCCGACGCCCAGCGATGTCAGCGCCGCGTGGATGGCGTCCAGGTCCTTCAGCCCCTCGTTCCCCTCGGCCGAGCCGCCCACCACGGCTGCGAGGCGCTGCAGGGTCTCGGCGCGACCGCCGCCGCCCGCCGCGGTGAAGGCCAGCACGGACTCCGCGGCCGCAGCGCCCAGGCCCGCACCCTTGGTGAAGGCGCCGGACTCGTCCAGGCGGCCCTCCCCGAGCAGCAGTCGCACCCCGTCGGGGCCGAGGCGGTCCAGCTTGTCCACCGCCCGCAACACCGCCAGCTTCTGGCGCTCGTCCGTCACGCCCGCCGTGGCCATCAGGCCGTTCAGCAGCTTGCGGCTGTTGATCTTCAGGCTGTAGGCGCCTTCCGGCAGGCCGGCGGCGGCGAAGCCCTCGGCGGCCATGGCGATGATCTCGGCGTCCGCCTCCGGGCGGGCCGAGCCGACGGTGTCGGCGTCGCACTGGGTGAACTCGCGGAACCGCCCAGGTCCCGGCTTCTCGTTGCGCCACACCGTGCCGGTGGCGTAGCGGCGGAAGGGCTTGGGCAGGCCCTCCCAGTGCTGGGCCACGAAGCGGGCGAGCGGGGCGGTGAGGTCGTAGCGCAGCGCCATCCATTGCTCGTCGTCGTCCTGCAGGGCGAAGACGCCTTCGTTGGGACGGTCGGCGTCGGGCAGAAACTTGCCGAGCGCGTCGGCGTACTCCAGCGCCCCGGTGTCCAGGGCCTCGAAGCCGTAGCGTTCATAGACGGCGGACACCGCGGCAAGGATGCGCCGCTCGGCCGCCAGGTCGCGGGCGCGGCGGTCGATGAAGCCGCGGGGCGCTCGGGCTTCGGGTCGCGGGGCGTCGGTCATGGGGTCGAGGTCCGTGTGGGCGAGGCGGTCGACGGACGGGACGCTCGAATGCCCCGTCCGCATCGGCGGCGAGGGGCGGCGGGGATCGCGTCAGGCCAGACGATCCCGAACCGTCCCGCCGCGGCAGGTCGGATGATGATGGCCGTGATGTCGCGCGATCAGCGTCATTGCGCCGCGGCTATAGCGGAGGAAGGGGCGGAAATCCAGCCTACGGCGCCTGCGCTGTCGCGCAGGGGACCGGGGCGGCTGGACCGGCGAGGAGATCAGGCCTATATCTTGGCATATGCCAGGGAAATCCCGATGCCATCCCCACGCCATGTGAAACTCTTCAAGAATGGGCGAAATCAAGCCGTCCGGATACCCCGCGAGTTCGAGCTTCCGGGCGAGGACGCGATCATGCGCATGGAAGATGGAAAGATCATCATTGAGGCTGCGCCGCCAAAGTCCCTGCTTGCAGTTCTATCGAGGCTCTCGCCCATCGACGAAAGCTTCCCGCCTATCGACGACCCCGCGCCTGAGCCTGTCGATCTGTGACGCGCTACCTGCTTGACACCAATATCGTCTCCGACCTCATCCGTAATCCTCAAGGCAAGGTCGCCAAGCGCATCGGCGATGTCGGCGAGGCCAACGTCTGCACGAGCATCATCGTGGCTGCGGAACTGCGTTACGGCGCCGTCAAGAAGGGCTCGGATCGCCTCACGGCGCAGCTCGATAGCGTATTCGGCGCCTTGGAGATTCTGTCGTTCGAAGCGCCCGCCGAGCAGGCCTATGGCGAACTTCGCGCTTCGCTCGAAGCGGCCGGAACACCGATCGGGGCGAACGACATGCTGATCGCGGCCCACGCCCTGGCCTTGGGCTGCGCCCTGGTCACTGACAATGAGCGTGAATTCTCGCGCGTACCGGGGTTACCGACACAAAATTGGATCCGAGACGCCTGACTTCCCCTACGGCGCCAGCCGCCGCATGAGGTCGGCGGTCGAAGGATCGTGCGGCCCCGCCGCGCCGCTGCGCCATTCCTGCAGCACCCGGGAGGCCAGGGTCTTGCCCAGCTCGACGCCCCACTGGTCGAAGCTGTTGATCCCCCAGAGCACGCCCTCCACGAAGGTCTTGTGCTCGTAGAGGGCGAGGAGGGCGCCGAAGCTCGCCGGGTCCAGGCGCTCCAGCAGGATGAAGCTGGACGGCCGGTCGCCGGGAAAGGTCCGCTGCGGCGCCAGGGCGTCGATGGCGGCGGCGTCGAGGCCCTTGCCCTTGAGCTCGGCGCGCACGTCGGCTTCGGCGCGGCCGACCATCAGCGCCTCGGCCTGGGCCACGGCGTTCGCGAGCAGCTTCTGTTGCGCGTCGGCCTCGCCCTCGCGCGTCTCGCGCACGGCCAGGATGTCCACCGGGATGACGTCGGTCCCCTGGTGCAGCAGCTGGAAGAAGGCGTGCTGGCCGTTGGTGCCGGCGTCGCCAAACACCGCCGCGGCGGTGGCGCGATCCAGCGGTCCGCCGTCGGCCGCGACACGCTTGCCGTTGGATTCCATTTCGAGCTGCTGCAGGAAGGCCGGCAACAGCCGCAGGCGCTGAGCGTAGGGGACCACCGCGCGGATCGGCCGGCCCAGGCCGTTGCGGTTGAAGACGTGGGCCAGCGCCAGCAGCACCGGCGCGTTCGCCGGCAAGGCCGCCGCCTGGAAATGCGCGTCCATGGCCGCGGCGCCCGCCAGCAGGGCCTCGAAGGCCCGGGCGCCCAGGCCGATCGCCACCGACAGGCTCACCGCCGACCATACCGAATAGCGGCCGCCCACCCAGTCCCAGAAGGCGAACACCTGGCCTTCGGGGACGCCGAAGTCGCGGGCGATCTGCGGCGCGGCCGAGACGGCGCACAGGTGGCTGTCGCCGGCCGGGCCGAGGGCGGCCCGCAACCAGGCCCGCGCGGTCCCGGCGTTGGTCAGGGTCTCCTGGGTGGTGAAGGTCTTGGAGACCACCACCACCAGGGTGCGGGCCGGGTCGAGGCCGGTGAGCGCCTGGGCCAAGTCGGCGGGATCGACGTTGGCGACGAAGCGCAGGTCGACGGCGGGGTCGAGCGGCTTCAGCGCCTCCCACGCCAGGCGCGGCCCGAGGTCGGAGCCGCCGATGCCGATGTGGACCACGGCGTCGAAGGGCTGGCCGGTGGCCCCCGTGCGTGCGCCAGAGCGCACCGCCTCGGCGAAGGCCGCGACGGCGGCGCGCGTGGCCGCCACCTCGCCCGACACCGGCGTCCCGGCCGCCCGGAAGTCGGACCCCGCCGGCGCGCGCAGGGCCATGTGCAGCACGGCCCGGTGCTCGGAGCGATTGACCGGCTCGCCGGCGAACAGGCGCCCGCGGGCGGCCTCCACGCCGGCGGCGCGGGCCAGGTCCAGGGCGGCGGCCAGCCCCTCCTGCGACCAGGGCTGCTTGGAGAGGTCCAGGCGCAGGCCGGCGGCGTCCAGGGTCATGGCGTCCAGCCGACCGGGTTCGTCGGCGAACAGGGTCTCGATCCGGCGGCGCCGGGCGGCGGCGGCATGGAGCGCGGCCCAGGCCGCGGAATGGTCGCTCATGGTCGCGCGCGCCTCGTCGGTAGCATCCCGTTTACCCTATTGGCGGTAGCAAAGACCCGGCCGGAAGTCTCGGTTCGGCCGCCAGCCAAGGGGCTTTCGCATGTCCTGTGACGCCGCCGCCGCCATCTTCCTCTGGCTCGCCGCCGCTTCGCCGCAAGGCGCCGCAGCCGCGATCAGCCCACAGGCGCTCACGCCGCCGTCCGCGGTCGCCCAGGAACCCCTGTTCGCCGACATCGTCCGCAGAGCCAGCCGGCTGAAGGCGCAGGTGGAGGCGCTGCGCAAGGACGACCGCGCGCCGCCCGCCGATTTCGGCGCCCGCATCCGCGAACTCTCCGACCTCGACATGCAGGGCCACGTGACCCTGCGCGAGCGCGGTGGGGACGGCGACCTGAAGTGCATCCTGAAGGGCATCTCCCAGGACCTGCCGCTGAAGCTGGAGGCGCTGGACGCCGCCACGACGCCGAAGGCGCGCGACTTCGCCCTCTCGGAACTGGGCTACCTGCTCAACGACAACGTCGAGGTCATCACCGCCCCGCCGGCGCCGCCGGTCTGAGGCGCAGAGCCGTCGGAACTCAGCGGCCCTGGGCGTCTTCCAGGGCGCGGACGACCAGGCCCTCGGTCAGGATCTGGGGCAGGATGACGCCCTCGCCGCCCCGGGCGCCATAGACCAGGTAGAGCGGCACCCCGGCCCGGCCGTGGCGGGCCAGTTCGGCGGCGATCATCGCGTCCTTCCGCGTCCAGTCGGCCTTGAGGTAGACCGCGCCGGTCCTCTTGAAAGCGTCCGCCACGCCCCGGGTGGCGAAGGCGACCCGCTCGTTGACCTGGCAGGTGACGCACCAGGCGGCGGTGAAATTGACGAACACCGCCTTGCCGGCGGCGCGGGCGGCGGCCACCCGCTCGGGCGACCAGGCTTCGTAGGGCACATTGGCCTGGACGCCGCCCGCCGCTGTGGACGCTGGCGCGCCGTAGCCGGGCCACAGGACGGCCGCGACGGCGGCGGCGGCGAGGACCACGCCGCCTCCAGCGACGGCGAACGGCCGCAGCCCTTGCGCCCACCGGCGCTGGGCGAGCCCCAGGAGCCAGGCGGCCAGGGCCAGCGCCACGCCGGCGGCGAGAACCCGGGCCAGCGCCATATCGCCCGCCTGCACGGTCAGCACCCAGGCGAGCCAGGCGGCGGTCCCGTACATCGGGAAGGCCAGCACCCTGCGCAGGACGTCCATCCAGGGGCCGGGGCGCGGCAGGCGCGACAACAGGGCCGGCGCGAAGGCCGCGGCGACGAACGGCGCGGCGAAGCCCAGGCCCAGCGCCGCGAACACCGCCAGCGACGCCGCCGCGCTCTGGGTCAGGCCCCAGCCCAGCGCGGGCGCCATGAACGGCGCCGTGCAGGGCGCGGCCACCACCACCGCCAGGGCGCCGGTGAAGAAGGCGCCGGCGAGGCTGGAGCGGGCGGCCAGGCCCGCGCCCGCGCCCTGCAGCGACTGGCCCACCTCGAAGACGCCGGACAGGTTGAGGGCCACGGCCAGCATCAGCAGCGCCAGGCCCGCCACCACCGGCGGCGACTGCAGCTGGAAGCCCCAGCCGATCGCCGCCCCGCCAGCCTTGAGGGCGATGAGCAGCCCGGCCAGGGCGAGGAAGGTGGCGAGCACGCCGGCGCCGAACGCCAGGCCCTGGCGACGCGCCTCGGAACCGGCGTGCGCATGGCCGGCCAGCGAGGCGGCCTTCATGGCCAGGATCGGGAAGACGCAGGGCATCAGGTTCAGGATCAACCCGCCGCCGAACGCGAACAGCGCCGCCAGCGCCAGGCCGAGGTCGGGCGCCGCCGGCTGCGCCGCGGCCCGGGCGGGCGGCGGCCCTAGTCCGGCGGAGCCCGGCGGCGCGGGGCCCGCGGTGGCGGTGACCTCGTAGGCCTTGTCGCCGATCGCCAACACGCCGGCGACCTGGCTGGGCCCGGGCGCTTGCTTGAAGGCGAAGCCCGGCGTCAGCGTCAGGGTCAGCCCCTGCGGCCCGCGCTCGATCGCCTGCGGTTTGGCGTGGTCGAACTGGGTCCCGTCGTAGGGAAAGAAGTAGGCGTCGGCGACGTCGGCGCCCTTCAGGGCCGGGCCGGCGACGGCCAGGGTCACCGCATCGCCCGCCCGGCCGAAGGCGGCCGACAGGCCGGCCGGCCGTGGCGCGGCGGCCAGGGCTTGCGTGATCGGCCCGCCCCACCTGGGGTCCGGCGGCGCCGGGGCGGCCGTCACCGGCAGGGCGAGGTCCAGGACCGCGTCCTCCGGCACGCAGATCTCCTCGCAGACCAGGAAGGCGGCGGCCGCCTTCAGCTCCACCGTCTCGCCGGGCCGGGCGTCGCTGGGCGCGGTGATCGTCAGCGGCAGCAGCACCTCGCCGGCGTAGCCGTAGTTCATCAGCGGCCCGGTGGGCTGGCGATGCGGCGCGGGCCAGACGAACGCGCCGGCCTTCCAGCCCGGCGGCAGGGTCCAGACGATGCGGGTCGGCTCGCCGGAATCGCCGGCGTTGCGCCAGTAGGTGTGCCAGCCCTTCTGGATCTTCTGGCGCAGGGCGACGTGGATCGTCTGGCCGGGCGCGATCCCCTGGCTCTGGGCGACCAGTTCGGCGGTGAGGTGGCCGGTGTCCACGGGCGCGGCCACGGCCGGCGCGGCCAGCAGCAGAACGGCCACGAGGCCCGCCAACACCCGCATCATGACGGGCGCTTCACCAGTATACCCTTGAAGCTGTCACGCTCTAGGAACCCCCGCACAAGTCTTGGGCGGCATATTGGGTCTGGGCGCGTGGAACGCAAACCGCCTCGACTCGCGCGTCCAGGGGGCCATCATCGGCGAATCGCGTTCTGCGGAGATCAGTCATTGCCGGCATTGTTCGACGACATCGAGATCGGTCAGGTGGTGGCGCTGGGGACCATCACCGTGGAGCAGGCGGCGGTGGAGGCCTTCGCCGCCGCCTTCGCCCCCGGTTGGACGGCGGACCGCGGCGCGCCGGACGCCATGGTCTACGCCCTCTGGAGCCGGCTCGAGGCGGTGTCGGCCACCGACTGGCCGCAGACCAAGAAGCTCGGCGTGGACGCCGTGCGCTGGATGCGCAACCCGCCGGCCGGCGAGGTGCTGCGCGGCCGGATGACCATCATGGCCAAGGACCCGGTGGGCGAGGGCAAGGGCATCGTCTTCGCCCAGCACGACCTGCTCGACGGGGCCGGGCGGCTGGTCTTCTCGTGTCTGACCCGCAGCCTGTTCGCGCGCTGAGCTAGGCGTTGGCGGCCTGGGGCTGGCGGGCCATCGCCAGGGCGATGAGCCGGTCCCAGCCCACCAGGGACAGCAGGTGGGCGTAGATCTGCTGCAGGGCGCCGTTGTCACGCAGCTCCACCAGCTTGTCGGCCGGCAGCTTGTTCAGCTTCTCCTCCGAGACGCCGAAGTAGTCGGCGATCTTGGTGGGCGCCCCGGCCGTGCCGTCGGCGTTCATCGGCGTGAAGTTGGCCACCTTGGGCTCGAACAGGTCGAGGTCCTTGAGGAGCTGCACGAAGCCGGACGTGCGCTGCCGCTCGACCTCGAAGCTGTTGCAGAACTCGATGCAGTTCTTGGTGTACTCGGACGGCTGACCGTCGGGCTCGAAGAACGCCATGTCGCCGCCCTCGACGATGAAGTCGGCGGCGCGGTCGATGCACAGCACCATCTGGCCGGCGGCGTTGTCGGTGGCGAACACGAACGGATAGCGGCGGATGTAGGCCGGGACATAGACGCCGGGCTCGAAGATCCCGTCGGGCCGGACGAACATGTTCTCCCCGGAATTCAGGCCCATCACGGCGATCGGCAGCTTGTCGTCGCCGACGAAGATGATCGGGCCGGTCACCGCGGCGAGCTGGAATTCGCCCACCGTCAGCGGCACCGCATGGCCGACGGCCGCGAAGCCGAACGGGCCGTCCTTGCGGACCACGCCCAGCTTGCCGTGCAGCTCGGGCGTCAGCGGCTCGGGCTGCGAATAGAACATGACGTTTCCGGAGATTTCACCGGCGGGCGTTTGAACGTTGGACATAGGAGCCTTCGAAGACGTGAGGGCGGCCGGCGGCGCGGGCGGCCGGGCGAAGTCCGCGCTTCTAGCCCATTGGTCCCAGGGCGGCAATTCGCGCCGCGGGCGGCTTGCCTAGCTCCGGGGGAGGCGCTTCAATCCGGCCGCCGCATTCAAGCCGGCCCGCGCCGAGCTCCCGGAGGACACGGTTCCATGGCGATCCACTATCCCGACGTCCTCCAGGAGCGGACCATCCCGAAGACGTTCAGCTACACGGACAAGGACGTGATGCTCTACGCGCTGGGGATCGGCCTGGGCGACGATCCGATGAATGAAGCCGAACTTCCGTTCGTCTATGAGAAGAACCTCAAGGTCGTGCCCACGGCGGCCACGGTGCTGGCCTCCTCGGCCGGCCGCGCGGAGATGGCGCCGATGCCGCCCGGGCTGAAGGTCAGCGAGATCAACCTGACGCTGATGCTGCACGGCGAACAGAAGGTGGTGCTGCACAAGCCCTTGCCGCCGGCAGGGACGTTCACGACCGAGAGCCGCACCGTCGGCGCCTTCGACAAGGGCAAGGACAAGGGCGCCGTCACCATCAGCGAGACGGTCTGGCGCGACGCGGCGGGCGAAGTCGCCGTCACCCTCACCGGCAGCCGGTTCTGCCGCGGCGACGGGGGCTTTGGCGGCCCGACCGAGGGCGCGCCCGAGCCGCACCCGGTCCCGAAGCGCCCGCCCGACCTCTCCGTCGACTATCCGACGCGGCCCGGCCAGGCCCTGCTCTACCGCCTGAACGGCGACCGCAACCCGTTGCACTCCGATCCGGACTTCGCGCGCGCGGCCGGCTTCCAGGTTCCGATCCTGCATGGGCTGTGCGCCTATGGGATCACCTGCCGCGCGGTGCTGGAGCATGTGCTGGACTACGACGCGGACCAGATCCTCAGCCACCAGGTCCGGTTCAGCGCGCCGGTGATGCCCGGCGAGACGATCACCGTGGACATCTGGCGCGACGACAAGGACATCTCCTTCGAGACCCGGATCAAGTCCCGCGGCGTCACCTCGATCCGCAACGGCCTGACGCGGCTGCGCTAGGCATGCCCCGCCGGGCGATCCTCGCGGCCGCGGCCGCCTTGCTGCTGATGGGGGCCGCCCCGGCGGAGGACGATCCCTCCATGGCCGCCCCGGTCGCGACGACGCTCAAGGGCTACCTGGCCGACGGCGCCGTCGACGCCCTGGCGGTGCTGGGCCCGCCGCCGGAAGCCGACAGTCCGCGCGGCCGGGCCGACCGGGCCTTCTATGAAGACAGTCGCGCCCTGGCGGGGAGCCCGCGCTGGGCGCAGGCGGTCCGCGACAACGACCTCTGGGACGGCGGGGCGCTCCATCGCTACGCCTGCGTCCTGGGCGTGCGGCTGGACGCGGCGTCGACGCCCCACACCCTGCGGCTGCTGCGCCGGGTGGAGCTCGACGTCCGCACCGTCAGCGGCCCGGTGAAGGCGCGCTACAATCGTGTCCGCCCGCTGATCGGCGACGACAGGCCGATCTGCATCAAGCGCGAACCGTGGATGGACACCAACGGCTCCTATCCCTCCGGCCACGCCATGACCGGCTGGTCCTGGGGGATGATCCTGGCCGAGGTGGCCCCGGCCAAGGCCAATGCGGTGCTCGCGGCCGGGCGCGAGGTGGGCGACAGCCGCCCGATCTGCGGGGTGCATTACGTCACCGACATCGAGGCCGGGCGCACGCTGGCCGCCGCCATGGTCGCCCGCCTCAACGTCGAATCCGCCTTCCGGGCCGACCTTGCGCAGGCCCGCGCCGAGCTCGCCCACGCCAAGGCGGCGCCGGAGGGATGCGGCGGTTAGGGCGCCAGACCCGGGTCGCGCAGATCAGGCCGGCCTTGGCGCGACCAAACCGCCGTAGAGGTCTGGGCGGCGGTCGCGGAAGAAGCCCCAGGCGGCCCGATGCGTGGCCAGGAAGTCGAGGTCGAACCCCGCCGTGATCACGCCCTCCTCGTCGCGGCCCAGCTCGGCCGCCAGGTCGCCGCGGTGGTCGGCGATGAAGCTGGAGCCGTAGAACCGCTGGCCGCCGTTCGGATAGCCGTCCCAGGGCTCGAAGCCGGTGCGGTTGGCGCCCACCACCGGGATCACGTTGGAGACCGCATGGCCCTGCATGGCGCGCCGCCAGGGGGCCGCGGTGTCCAGGCTCGGATCGTGCGGCTCCGAACCGATGGCGGTGGGGTAGAACAGCGCCTCGGCGCCCATCAGCGCCATGGCGCGGGCGGCCTCGGGGTACCACTGGTCCCAGCAGATCCCGACGCCCAGCCGCCCGAAGCGGGTGTCCCAGACCTTGAAGCCGGTGTCGCCGGGCCGGAAGTAGTACTTCTCCATATAGCCCGGCCCGTCGGGGATGTGGCTCTTGCGGTAGACGCCGAGCAGGCTTCCGTCGGCGTCCGCCATCACCAGGCTGTTGAAATAGTGCGGCCCTTCGCGCTCGAAGATCGAGATCGGCAGCACCACGCCCAGCTCGCCCGCCAGCGGCGCCAGGGCGGTGACGCACGGGTGCTCGCGCCAGGGATGGGCCTGGGCGAACCACCGCTCCTCCTGAGCTACGCAGAAGTACGGCCCCTGGAACAGCTCCGGCGGCAGGACGACTTGCGCGCCCTTGTCCGCCGCCTCGCGGATCAGGTCGGCGGTCTTGCTGATATTGGCGTCCAGGTCCTCGCCATAGGACGCCTGGATCGCGGCGACGCGGAGCATGCGGGCCATCAGGCTGGCTCCTGCTGGGTGATGCAATGGAACGAGCCGCCGCCGGTGAGCAGGGCGATCGAGGGCAGGCCGATCACCGCCCGGTCGGGGAACAGCGCCTCCAGCGCCTGCAGCGCCAGCTCGCCCGGGCGCGCCTCGTAGAGCGGCATGATCACCGCACGGTTGGCGATGAGGAAATTCATGTGCGAGGCCGGCGCCGCGCCGCCCTCGTGGCTCTCGACCCAGCCCGGCGAGGGGATGCGCATCACCTGCAACGGCCGGCCCTCGGCGTCGGTCATGGCCGCGAGGCTGCGCGCCGTCTCGTCGTAGACCTCGGCGTTGGGGTCGCCGCGGCCCCAGGCCACCGGCGCGACCACCCGGCCCGGACCGATGAAGCGGGCGAGGTTGTCCACGTGGCCGTCGGTGTGGTCGTTCAGCAGGCCGTCGCACAGCCACAGGGTCTTGCGCACGCCCAGCGATCCGGCG
>Ga0268265_10002962_pt1 | contig 12436 bp, 10 predicted proteins | sample KBSSwiS52_FD_190355 | JGI IMG/M metagenome (GOLD analysis project Ga0268265, IMG submission 190355) | Switchgrass rhizosphere microbial communities from Kellogg Biological Station, Michigan, USA - KBS Switchgrass S5-2 (SPAdes) (version 2) | ecosystem: Host-associated > Plants > Roots >... | reverse complement strand
GAGCTCCTGCTCCTCGGTGGGCAGCTCGATCTGCTTGTTGCGCTCGGCCGAGTAGTACGGGGTGTTGGCGTAGAGCTCGAGCTTGTAGATGGTGATGTTGTGCACGTCGGCCTCGAGCGCCCGCTGTATCGAATAAGCCCAGTACTCGGGCGTCTCGCCGGGCAGGCCGGTGATCAGGTCGATGTTGACCTGGGCGCCGGTCTTCTTGGCCAGGTCGATCGCCTTGAACGTCTGCTCCTCCGTGTCCCGGCGGCCGGTCAGGAAGACGACCTCCTCCTTGAACGACTGGATGCCGAGGCTGATGCGCTGGACGCCGTGGCTCTGGAGCAGCGCCGCCTTGCGCTCGGTCAGGGTGACCGGCTCGCCCTCGAAGGTGATCTGCGCGCCGTTGATCGCGAAGTTGTCGTGCAGGGCTCCGAACAGCCGGTCGATGTTCTCCTCGGTCAGCAGCGTCGGCGTGCCTCCGCCGAAATACACCGTCTCGATCGGCCGCTTGCCGAGATCGTAGTGCTGCGCGACGAGCTCGATCTCCTTGCACACGGAGCTCACGTAGGCGTCGATCTCCTGCAGCCGGTTGTCCTTGAGGGTCGTGGTCTTGAAATAGCAGTAGGCGCAGCGCTGGATGCAGTACGGCGTGTGGACGTAGAGGTTCAGCGGCTTGGGCTGGATGCCCTCCTCGACCGCGTCCTTGTTCCAGTACCGGAACATCGGGTAGGTGATGATGAAACCTTTTCTCGACAGCTCCGGCCTGTCGGTGCCGTGCTCCGGCTCCTGCGGCGTTGTCTCCGGCGGGTTGTTGACGATATCAAGCATGATCGCTCCTTTCGTGGGGATGAATTGAATTTTCCTGATGATTGAGATCCATCACCGCCTCGCCCCGCGTCCACGCGGAGAGATCGCGGTCCAGAAGGGCGCCGAGGCGCGCGACGTCCTCGGCGAAAGTGTCCTGCAGCCGCGCCGCGAGCTCCGCCGGGAACGGAGCCCGGGAGGCGCTCTCGTGCTGCCGGATATCCTTGAACTGCATCCGGCGTCTCACCTCCGGCGGGATGCGGGCCAGCTGGCGGATCGCCATCGCGCGGACCCGCTCGTTCGCCCGCCGCGGATCGAGCTCGGCCTCGAACTCCGGGTCGATGCCCAGGAACTCCAGGACCTGCCGGTAGACCGCGGCGGTGTCGCGCACCATGTCGTCGAAGACGATGCAGTGGACGTTCTCGCGGCCGAAGGCGTCGAGGTAGCGCTCCACCTGCGCGGCATAGCGCGCGACGTCGGTGTAGAGCAGCGCCTCCGGCAGATAGGCGCCCGGGGGGATGCGGCGCCCCAGGCGGCGCTCCGGCTCCGCGGCGAGGGCCTCCGCGAGGGTCGGGAGATCCTCGTTGCCGGTGCGCAGGAAGAGCCCGTGGAGCGATTCGAGCATCCGGTGCGGAGCGCGCAGCAGGATCACGATCCGCGCATCCGGCGCGTACGCTCGGATCTCCGCCGCCGCCTTCGTGGACGACAGGTACCAGACCGAGGACTCGCCGAGGCGCGGCCGGTCGCCCGCTCCGGCGAAGAGCTCCAGGTAGAGCTCCTCCTCGCGGACGCCTCCGGGCAGGGGCGACAGGTCGCTGCCGAAGAAGTGCGGCTCCTTGTGCGCCGACACGTAGACCTCCGGATGCTGCCGGAGATAGGCGTACATCGAGGTGGTGCCGCACCTGGGAGCCCCGACGATGAAGAAGTTCGGCTTGCGCATGCGGCGACCTAGTCCTTGAGCGTGATGCCCGCGAGATCCTCGAACCGGGCCTGGACACCCCAGCCCCCCAGGTCCTCGGTCTCCTCGGAGACCGCCAGCAGGAGCTCGTTGTCCCCTTCGCGGAGCGGCAGGTAGAGCGAGTCGAAATAGCCGATGCTGCCCAGGAAGCGGTAGTCCCGCGAGCGGGCGGGGTCGTTGCCGCGGAAGAGAAGCCGGCCGTTCCAATAGACCCGGACGCGGTTGCTGAAGCCGAAGTCGAGCCGCTTGACCTGCTCGCGGCTCGAGTGGATGACCTTGCGGGCGTAGACCGTGTCCTTGCGGAGATGGACGCCCTGCACCCGCGCGAGGTTGGCGAGCCCCGAGCGCTCCGTCTCGAGACGGGTCCAGGTCCGGGCGGCCCGATGGTCCGGATCGATCGCGGTCTGATCAACCAGATCGCTCTCCCGGAACGCATCCGAGACCGACCAGGAGGTGATGGCGTTTTCCGGGACGCGCTCGGGCTTGCCGGGGCGGCCCTGGATGGGAGGAGAGTCCGTCACCGCGAACGAGAAGTTGGAGAAGTGGGCGGGAGCGAAATCCATGACCCTGACGCCCACGCTGCCGGGCTCGACGCTGCGCTTGAGCCCGTCGACGAAGAGCACGGGCTTCTCCATGTCGCCGATGTAGAACTCCGCCTGCGCGCCGGCGAAGAGGATCCTGACGCGGGTCCATTCGTTGAAGCGGTATCGGACGGGGACCGAGTACCGCTTGCCGTGGTAGAGCTGCCAGCCCGCGACGCCGTTGAAGACCGGCGTGTACTGGTTGGCGTCCGGGTTCCCCGACTGATGCGGCCGCACGTAGAACTCCTCGTAGTTCGAGGCGTCCTGGATACGCCAGGCCCCGCCCATGAACCCCCGCTCGCCGGTGAACGCGACGTCGAACTCGATCCATCCGTTGGTGAAGCGCGCGTCGCCGACGGTGGCGATCCCGTTCTTCAGGTAGAGGCTCTTGCGGCCCAGGTGGTCCTCCACCCGGTGCTCGGCCGCGTGCCATTGCCAGCGCCCGGAGTCGAACGGAACCGCCTGGGAAGGGTTGGGTGTCGTCATGGACAGCAAGGCTCCTAAGAGGATCGAGGACGTCATGATTCGAGGCCCAGCGGGAGAAGGTCGTCCAGAACCTCGCTGAACTCGTGGAAGCCCGGGCGTCCGGCGATCCATTTCACGGCCAGCAGCGCCCCCTCGGCGAGCCCCTGGCGGTTGCGCGCCCGGTGCTCCAGATGGATCGTGTCGGCCGCCGAGTCGAAGCCGACCCAGTGCACGGACGGCACGTAGCCGGCGCGCTGGCAGGTGATCGGCACCTCGCGCTCGCCGTAGTAGCGCGCCATCCGCCGTTGGATCTCCAGCGCCGTGCCCGACGGGCTGTCGAGCTTGAAGCGGTGGTGCCAGTCGTGGATGAACGGGTCGTAGCCGTCGAGCGCCGAGAGCATCTTCGCGGCCTGCTCGGCGAGGCGGTAGAAGACGTTCACGCCCACCGAGAAGTTCGCCGCCCGCACGGCGCCGATGCCGGAGCTCTCGACCACCTCGCGGACCTCGTCGAGCCGGGCCTGCCAGCCGGTTGTCCCGATCACCAGCGGGAGCGACAGCTCCGCCGCGGCCCGCGCGTTGTCAACCACGGCCTCGGGCACGGAGAAGTCGACGAGCGCCTCGACGCCCGCGAGCGCCCGGCGCGTGGCAGCGTCGGCAGAGAGGGGCCGGCTGCGGGTGAAGCGGTCGACGACCTCCATCCCTTTGGACGCCGAGATCTCCTCGACGACGCGCCCCATCTTGCCGTACCCCACGAGAGCCACCTTCATTCCCTCGCCTCCCCGATGCCCAGCGCGCGGGCGAGCTCGTTTTCCAGGAACAAGGCGCCGCCGAGACAGGCGGCCAGGTTCAGCGGAGCTTCCACTTCCAGACCCAGATCGCGGAGCTCCTCCGTTTTCACCGCGACCATCGAGAGCGTGCGGGCGGCCGCGGCGGCCACGGCGAGGTTTGGATGCCTCTTTGCCGCTGCGAGGGTCAGGTCCGCCTCGATCTCCACCTCGGTGATCCCCATGGCAACCCACTGCGAGGCGTTGAAGCCCGAGGTGCGGGCGGCGCGCCGCAGGGTGCGGACCCCTTCGCGGGCGGCCTGCGCCGCGGCCAGGGCCCAGGCTCCCGCGTAGGTCTCCAGCCAACCGGCGAGCTCGGAGATCTCGACCGGCCGGGAGACGAGATCGGCGGCGGCCCCCTCGATCGCGAGCCAGTCGCCGCGCCGCTCGACGCCGGGGGTGCCATGGTCCAGCCAGGCCAGCCGGTGCCCGTCGCCGGTCCTGACCAGCACGATCGAGGCCTCGGAATCCGGGCTCGGGAGGCGCACCTTGCCCGTCAGCCGCAGACCGCCGCCCGCGGGCTCGCCCGCGATCGCCGCGGCTTCCAGGCCGGGCTCGGGGCGCGGCGTGAAGAGGCCGAGCGACGCGCGCTTCCCGTCCGCCTCCTCGATCTCGAAAAAGGCGTTCAGGAGCGGCAGGACACCGAGCTCGTGCTCGAGCGCTGCGATCACGCCGCCGCACCTCGCTGGACCACGAGGTAGCGCACGATGTTGTCGATCGTGTGGAGGAAGCTGTGGTCCTCCTCGTGGTCGAGGTCGATGGCGACGCCGAACGTCCTCTCCAGGCCCTCCAGCAGGTTCAGGTAGCCGAGCGAGTCGAGCCCGATCGTCCGCAGGTCGACGTCCCAGCGGCCGAGCTCCTCCTCGTTGATCTTGCCTCCAGCGGCGATGAAGACCAGGCGCTGGACGCGCTTCTTCATCGCGTTCTGATCGTCGTTCATTCCACCGATCCTTTCGTAGTGAGCTGTTCGCGGAGCACGGCGATCCGCGGCTTGCCGATGCCGGTGCGCGGGATCTCCTGCACGAAGCTGATGCGGCCCGGGACCTTCCAGGGAGCGAGCCGCGACCGGCAGGCCTCCGCCACGGATGCCTTGGTGACACCGCCGTTCGAGGCGACGACCACGAGGTGCACGAGCGCTTCGCGGTTCAGGTCCTCGTCGGGGAAGGCGACGGCATCCGCCACCCCGTCGAGCGCCAGGACGACGGCGACGACCTCCGTGGGGTCGATCTTGCGCCCCGCGACGTTGATGTGGTCCTGCGTGCGGCCGACCAGGTGCAGGCGTCCGTCGATGAGCCGCCCCCGGTCGCCCGAGTGATAGAAACCTTGCGCATCCACGCGCCCCTCGAACAGCCCCGGATGGTTCAGGTATCCGCTGGCCATGGACGCGGTGCGCACCAGCACCTCCCCCGCCTCCCCGTCGTCTTCGGCGATCCGGATCTCCGCTCCGGGCAGCGGCTGGCCGAGCCCGGCATGGTATCCCGCATCGCGCTCGAACGTGACCGGGCCGGTCTCGGCGATCCCGTAATAATCGGAGATATCGAGGCCGTACTTGGAGCGGAACTCCTCGCGCACGTCGGGCCAGAGCGGCGCGCCGGCCGAGATCGCGTGCTTCAGGCCCGCCATCGCCGACCGCTCCGGGCCGCCGGGGGCCACGAAATTGCGGTAGAGGGTCGGGAAAGCGACCAGCCGGGTGATCCCGGACTCCTCGATCCGGCGCGCGACCGGACGGGTCAGCGGAGCCCCCTTGAGGAAGTGGAGCTCGCCGCCGGCCACGAAGGTCGAGAGCAGCGAGGTGTTGAACGCCAGGCCGTTCGAGAGGGCGGCCAGGCAGAGCGTGCGGTCCTCGGGAGCCATCCCCGTTCCCAGGACCCAGTTGCGCGCCGCCGAGACCACGGCGTGGCCGCTGAACTCCAGGCACTTCGGCCGGCCCGTGGTGCCGGAGGTGAAGCGGCAGACCTCGGTGTCCGGCCGGGGTGAGAAGCGCGGCTCGACGCGCGCGAGCGGCAGCACGACGGCGTCTCCGAACGGGACCGGCTCCCCCCTGTCAGGGATGTCGAGCGCTTCCGCCTTCGACCGCTCCATCACCAGGGCGTCGAGGCCGCAGTCGCTCCGGATCGCCTCGATCTCGCCGGTGTTGAAGTTGGCGTCGAGCAGGAGCGGGAGACGGCCGGCGAAGAGCGTCGCGAAGTAGAGGATGACGTATTCGGGGCGGTTGCCGAGGCAGAAGCCCACATGCTGCGCGTCTCGGAACAGGCCGGCCGCGGCATGGATCCGGCTCCCGAGCTCCTCGTAGGAGAGCGCTTCGGCGCCGGCCACCGCGGTCCGGCTGTGGTGGCGGTCGAGGCATTCGGCCATCGCTTCCCTGATCATGCCAGCGCCTCCAGCTCCTCGCGGTAGGCGAGCGCCTGGCCGGCGATGGCCTTCATCGTGGTCAGGCTCCCGCCCGACATCTTGAGGCCCGCGATCTGCGCCTGGGCGAACAGGAACTCGCTGTCCCACATGTACCCCGCGCCGCCGTGGAGCTCGGCGCAGAGGGCCGCGAACCGGGACGTGCGGTCGACGCAGAACCACTTGAGCGCCGCGATCTCGGCGACGGCGTTCTTCGGGCTCTCCAGCAGCTCGAAGCCGTCGAGGAGGCCGGCCTCCATCAGCTCCTGGTCGGCGGCGGCGCGGGCGAGGGCGTGCCGGTTGACCGGCCAGCTCGCGAGCGGGCGCCCCTCGACGATCCGCTTGCCGCCGTACTCCAGCATGCGGTCGAGCAGGCGGCGATGGAGGAAGCAGGCGTCGGCGCACATCAGGTAGCGGGCGACCGTCATCACCTTGTTCCAGTGCATGAGCTGCCGGACGCCGCGCTTCGTGGACAGGTTGGCCGCCGGCACGCGCACGGCGTCGAAATCGAGCATCGCCTGATCGATCGACCGGGTGCCGAATTTGTCGAACACCTTGAGCATGCGGACGCCCGGGCGGTCCTTCTCCACCAGCACGGTCGCCGACTCGCCGTCGGCCTTGAGCGTGACAAAGCACAGGTCCGCGTTGGCGCCGTTGACGATGTAGAGCTTGCGGGCGTGGACCACCAGCTCGTCGCCGTCGCGCACGGCCGTCGACTCCATCTGCCGGCCGGACTCGGTGTCGCAGGCGCAGCCGACGAGCCGGCCGGCGATCATCCCGGGGAGGTAGCGGTCGCGGACCTCCGGGTCATGGGCGGTCGCCAGCCATTGCGCGGTGATCTCGGTCTGGCAGTGGAGGCCCAGCGAAACGCCCAGGTCCCCGAGCCGTGACGCCGCCTCGGTCAGGATCAGCGCGCCCAGCAGGCCCAGCCCCTGGCCGCCCAGCTCGCGCGGCAGCGAGACGCCCAGGAACCCCTGCCTGCCGAGCTCCTCCCAGGTTTCTTTTCGCAAATAACCGCCGGGCTCGCGCACCCACTCGCCGAGCCGCGCGGGGTCGAAATGGCCCCGGGCGCGCTCCCGCAGCTCCCGGTGCGCGGGGGTGAAGCGCCCTTCGAGGGCGGGATGATCGAGGAAGGACCGGGACATCAGTCCTCCACCGTGGTATAGCCGTGGCTGAACGCGACGCTCAGCCGGTCGTGCTTGAACGCGGACTCGTCGCGGATGCCGAGCAGGATGACATAGAGGGTCTCCTCGCCCTCGCCGAGCCGGGCCAGGGCGCCGCACTGCTTGCCGTCGAACCCGCCGATGCAGGTCATCCCCAGGGCCGGCCCGAGCCGCGCGGCGGCCAGGTGAAGCCGCTGGCCCAGCTCCGCGGCGCGGAACTGCAGCTCGGCGAAGGCCGAGTACCCGTGCTCTTCGAGCAGACGGCCCAGCGGCGCATGCAGGATCACCAGGGCCGCGGCGTCGCCGGCGAGCTCCTGGCGCATGCAGGCAGGCCGGGGGTCGTCCGCCTCGGCGTCGAGCCGGTGCAGGGCATGGCTCTCCGGGCTGTACGCGAAGACGCCGGAGAGGCCGTCGACGTTCCTCGCCACCAGGCGCACGCCGAATTGCGCGGCGCCGGGCGAGCAATCCGCCGGCAGCCCCTCGGCCCGGAGCGCGCCGAGCAGCTCGCCGATCTGCGCCACGCTCAGGGGCTCCTTGCGAAAACCTTTCGCCGAGCGCCGGCCCAGGATCGCCGAGCGCCACTCCGCTGTCGCCGACAGCGGCGGGCGGCCGTCAGGGAGCGCCAGGGAGGGGACGCCGGGGACCGCCTCCGGCTCCAGCACGAGCTCCGCTCCGGCGGGCTCGCAGGGCGGCTGGAGCGCGAAGTCGAACGAGAGGACCCCCTGGAGCGACTCCCAGCTCGCGAGCTCCTTCTCTATCGGCAGCTCCAGGTTGACCGGCTGGAGGTAGGGCTCGGCGTCCAGGGCAGGGTCCCGCTGCGGGCCGGCGGCGGGTCCGGCGCTCGAGAAGGAGAGGACCGCGAGAGGCTCGCGGCACAACCCGTCGAGCTTCAGGTGCTCGCTCAGGAAGGAGCGGGAAAACCGCAGGTGCAGGACCGGGGAATGGCCCAGGGCGGTCGTGTAAAGGGCCAGGTTGGTGGCCGTGTGACCCACGTCGAGGTGGGAGTAGGCGTAGCCGCGCAGCTGGTACTTCTTCATGCTCAGCCAGGGGCGGGCGACGAAGGTGAGCAGGGCCACCACGTTGTGCCCGGGCCGGGTGACGAAGCCGGCCTCCGCCAGCTCGCCGCGCGTCAACGGCGGCGCGTCGTAAGGGACGAGGTGCCCGCGCTCGATCGCCCACAGGTAGCTCCCCTCGCCGATCACGGTCGCGATCACCTCGAATGGGTAGAGCGCTCCCGCCGAGGGCGTGGTGCGCCAGCGGATCTGCTCCCAGGCGCCGGACACGAAGCGGGGCTGGGCCTGGACCCCGTAGCCGACCTTGAGGATGTCTTCCAGGGCGGAATGCCAGGGAACGAACCCTGGGGCCGGCTTGACGGAGGCGGACTTCGCGAGATCCGCGTGCAGGCGCGACTCGTTCCAATAATCGACAAGGTTCTTCGCGGGAGCGCTCGTTCGTACGACGGGTATCATTGGATCTCCTCCGCGGAGGTGAAAAAGCTTTCATGCAGGCCGCCCAGGGCGGGGGCCAGGTCGTCGGGATGCACGGTGCAGCTCAGGCCGGAGCGCCCGGACGGGCGGGCCACCAGGTTGCCGCGGACTCCCGCCGCCGAGAGGCAGGAGAGCATGCGCGAGCGGATCCCGGGATCGCTGGCGACGCCTTCGCCGACCACTCCGACCAGCGCCGGCAGGCGCCGGCGGGAGGCGAGGGCCACGACCCGGGCCGCGCCCCGTTCCAGCCTCTCCACCAGCCTCGTCCCGGCGGTGGCTCCGGACTCCGTGACCGTGGAGATGAACACCTTGATGGCGCGCCCGCGCAACGGGTCCAGGCAGCCGTGGTGGACGAGGCGGGAGCCGTAGGCCCCGAGCTGGGCGACCTCGTCGAACGACACTTCGCGGATGACGCGCGCGCCGCGCACCTCCCGCGGATCGGCGGACATGAAGCCGGGCACGTCCTTCCACAGCTCCAGACGGTCGGCGTCGAGCCCCGCGGCCACGGCGCAGGCGGTGTCGTCGCTGCCGCCGCGTCCGAAGAGCACCACGCCGCCGTCATCGCCGATGCCGTAGAAGCCGGTCAGCACCAGGACCTGGTCCCGCAGGCCGGAGCGCATCCGCTCCAGGCCCGCCGCGCTCGCCGGGATGTCGCACGACCCGGCGCGGGGAGGACCCGCGGCCTTGAGGCCCGCCTCTTCGGCCGCGACCGGTCGCGCCCCGGGGCCGGCATTCCGGATGGCGGCCGCGAGGAGAGGGACGCTCAGCCGCTCGCCATAGGAGAGGAGGCGGGCATAGGTCTCATCCGGCAGATCTCCGGCGGCGCCGATCGAGCCGACCAGCTCCTCCAGCTCGGCGATCGCCCGGTCCACGATGGAAACCTCGGCTGCGAGGTCGCGGGCGATCCCGAGGTGGCGCTGGCGCAGGGCGTCCAGGGTCTCGCCGAGATGGCCGTTGGACCGCTCGCGGTCCAGGGCGTCGAGGGCCGCCTGCTCCAGGAGATCGGTGACCCCCTTGAGAGCCGACGCGACCACCAGGAGCGACCCGCCTTCGCGCCGCTTTTCCGCGAGCACGGAGCCGAGCCGTTGGAGATCGGCGGCGCTCTGGAGGAGGCTGCCTCCGACCTTGACGACGGTGAGGCGACCGGTTTGCGACCGTGGCTCGTTCATGGGACCTGTCCGGCTCCCTTCCAGGCGTCGGCCTTGCCGCTGATCTCGTAGAACAGGCGCAGCTTGCCGAGGCTGTACTCGAGCAGGCTGCAGTCCGGTTCCGCCGCCAGGCGCCGCTTCACCTCTTCGTAGCGGACGCACTCCCCGGGATGGGCGCGCATGTAGTCGCGGTAGTTGACCACGGTGTCGATCCAGGGGTTCGCGGCCGTGCAGAGGTGCGCGACGAACGCCACGTCCTCCTCGATCCGCCACCACCACACGGTCTCCGGATCGCACGGCCCGTTGCCATACGAGGTGTAGCCGAGCGCGGCCAGGACGGCGTGGGCCTGCGGCGCGAGGGACGGCTCCCGGACCGCCACCAGGAAATCGATCACGTTTTTCGAGGACAGCGCCTCCGCGGGGATCGCAGTGCTGCCGAAGTGCTCGACCCGGGCAACGGCATCCCCCAGGGCGGCGCGGATCTTCCACTCCTCGCCCGCGAAGAGGGTCGGCCAGGCCGGATCGTAGGAGCGCAGGGCGCGGACCCGCGGCGGCAGATCGGGGGACTTCACGCGCTGCATGCGCCGGACCTTGCTCGCGATCGGCTCGCGCGGGTCGTGGCACGACCTCTCGATCTCCCGGGTCAACCGCACGGCGCGCACCAGCTCGCCCATCTTGCCGTCTACCACGGGACCTCCTCCCGGACGTTGTTCATCGGGCCTCCCCCCAGGCTCAGCAGCACGGAGCTCTCCTCCGACAGCTCCGCGAGCGGGCAATCCGGATCGGCGACGGCGGCCTCCAGGATCCGGAGGTAGAGGTCGCGCAGCCGCGCCACCCTCTCCGGATCGAGCACGTCGCGGTTGTACTTGAAGCGTCCGGCAAGCCGTCCGGACTGGTAGAGAAAAAGCGTCAGGTGCTGGCGGATCCTGCCGGTGTCGAACGGCAGACGGGTGACCTTGATGTCCGACAGCTCCTGCGCGGCGGGCGGCAGCTTGGCGAGCTGGAACGCGGTGCGGAACGTCGCGAGCCCGCCCCGGTCGCCCTTTTCGAGGAAGCCCATGCCTTCCATCACCGGCTCGTAGAGGAGGTCCGGATGCTCGTGCGCCGCGAGCGTCACGTCGCGCACCCGCTCCAGCAGATCGCGGAAGGTGCGGGCGCCGGAGAGCCGCGTGCGCAGGGGCAGCCCGGCGAAGAAGTTGCCGATCAGGTTTTCGGTCTCGACCTGGTTGCGGTTGGCGAACAGGCAGGTGACGACGACGTCGTCCCGCCCCGTCTCGAGATGGAGCAGCGCCTTGAAAGCCGCGAGCAGCGTCATGAAGAGGGTCACGCGGTGCTCGGCGGCGAACGCGTCGAGCTTCCTTTCGAGCTCGCGCGGCACCGCGAGCGTCTCGAGGCCGGCCTCGAACGTCGGGCGGACGGGCCGCGGACGATCGCCGCGAAGATCGAGGGGGACGGCACCGCGGAGATGATCCCGCCAGAAGGCCACCTCCTGCGCCAGCGCCTCTCCCGCGAGGGTCTGCCGCTGCCAGCGCGCGAAGTCCTGGTACTGAGCGGCGAGCGGGCGCAGGGGAGAGGGCCGTCCTTCGCGGAAGGCGTTGTAGAGGGCCGCGAGCTCGCCCACCAGCACCGAGTGCGACCACCCGTCGAAGACGATGTGATGGACGGTGAAGAGCAGCAGGCTCTCCAGCGCGGAGCACCGGAACAGGGTCAGCCGGAACAGCGGTCCGCGTTCGAGATCGAAGTGCGACCGCCCGTCCAGGGTGCACCAGCGCCGGACCTCCGCCATCCGGCCGGAGGGAGCGACGCGCTCCAGGTCGATGACCGGGATCTCCACGGGCATCGTGGGCCGGACCAGCTGAACCGGCCCGTCCGGCCCTTCCCGGAAGCTCGTCCGGAGCACCTCGTGGCGCTCGACGATCTCCAGGACCGCCCGCCGCAGGCAGGCGACGTCGAGCGGGCCCTCGAAGAGCACGAGAGCCGGGATCGTCGCGGCTACGCTGCGGGCTTCGAACCGGCGCTCCGCCCAGAAACGCTCCTGCGCGAAGGACAGAGGAGGAGGCGAGCTCCGGTCCTGGCCGAAGGAGGCGATCGCCGGCCGCGCCGGACGGCCGCCCTTTCTGCGCCGGCGCTCGATCTCGGCCGCCAGGCCGGCCACGGTCGGCGCCTCGAAGAGGACCCGCAGCGGCAGCTCGACCGCGAACACCTCGCGCAGCCGCGACACCACCTGCGCCCCGGTCAGCGAGTGCCCGCCGAGCTGGAAGAAGTTTTCGTCCGGTCCGACCTCGCGCCGGCCGAGGGCCTCCGACCAGAGCCCGGCGATGATCTCCTCGGCCGGGGTGAACAGGGTCCGCCCGCCGGAGGCCGGGATCGCGACCTCGTGGCGCGCGAGCGCCCGGCGGTCGAGCTTGCCGTTCGGCGTGAGCGGCAGCGCGTCCAGGAGCACGAACGCCGACGGCACCATGGCCTCGGGCAGCTCCCGGCGCAGGTGCCGGCGCAGGTCTTCGGGTTCGGGAGCCGCGCCCCAGGGCACGACATAGGCGACCAGGAGCGGCTCGCCGGGCCGGACCTCGCGGACCAGGACGGCGCTCTCCCACACCCCGGCGTGGCGCCCCAGGGCCATGCGGATCTCGGCC
>Ga0268265_10002959_pt1 | contig 12444 bp, 9 predicted proteins | sample KBSSwiS52_FD_190355 | JGI IMG/M metagenome (GOLD analysis project Ga0268265, IMG submission 190355) | Switchgrass rhizosphere microbial communities from Kellogg Biological Station, Michigan, USA - KBS Switchgrass S5-2 (SPAdes) (version 2) | ecosystem: Host-associated > Plants > Roots >... | reverse complement strand
CGCCCACCTGAACGAGGCCGACCTGATTGGGGGCGGTGAGTCAGGACAACGACACCGGCAGCGCAGAGCGCACCCGGCCGGCCCATGGTGAATCGTCGAGTGGTGGTTGATTCACCGCGGAGTGCGCGGAGAACGCAGAGCATGGCCTTGACCAACTCTTCGCCGCGTAACGGCTTCGGGATCGAGGGCAGCAAGGCGAGCTGTGGACGCCCATGGGGCTCGACCCGGCGGTGGACTATCGCACACGCACCGGGCGCTACCTCACGACCGTCGCGCGTCTCAAGCCGGGCGTGTCACGATCACGCGCGCAGACCGGGCTCGATGCGATCGCGCGACGACTCGAGGCCGATCACCCGAGCTTCAACGCTGGTTGGGGTGTGATGGCCGGCTACGGAATGAACGCGGCGCTGCTCCCTGACGGGATGACCGGCAGCGTGATCGAAGACTGATACTGCGCCGAGTGGTGAATCGTCGTGTGTGCCACGCGCATCGCCGACGCCGTATCCGAGTTGGCCATGTTGAGGTTGCGGGCGAAATTCGGGAAATCGCTACTCGATACCTCGATCCGGATGCGGTGCCCGGACTCGAAGTAGTTGCTGGTCGGGAAGAGCTCGACCGCGATCTTGTACGCCTGGCCGGGTTTCATCAACTCGGGGTTTGAGTACGAATTGCGATACTTCGCGCGCGCGATCCCTTCCGTGATGTTGTGGGCGCGGCCGTCCGGGTACACGTCGAGCAGCTTCACGGAGACATCGGTGTCGACGACGTCGGTGGAGAGGTACACGGTTGCGGTGACGGGACCGGTGATCTCCAGCCCCTCCCGTAACGGCTGGCTGGTATACACCAGTACGTCCGCGCGCTCCTCGAGCTTCCGGTTGTCGACCGAGCCTTGGGGAAGCCCGCCACGCGCCCCGGCCGTACGGCTCGAGACTGACGGGACGGGGTTGGCGGGATCGTACGTGAACTGATCTGTCCCCGCTGCTGCCGGTGGTGTGAGGGTCAGCACGCCGTTGCCGTTGAGCGTGTTGGCCGATCCGCCGCTCGACAGGAAGTACGGCGTGAACTTCGTCGTCGGGATTGGAAATGCGCCGGCGCTCCGCCACTCGTTCTTCACCGGCAGGAAATAGAGAAAGTTGTCGCGCTCCGGACGCTGTGCGCCAAGCATGACGTGATCGAGCCACTCGTCCCGAATCTTGTTGAGATCGATGATGGCCTGCGGTCCCGCGTCACGCTCCCCGATGACGCGGTTCCGGTTCACACCGTGCAGCCAAGGGCCGATCACCAGCATGTGGTCCTTCGGGCGCTTCGAGTGCTTCACCGACTCCACGTAATTCTGTGTCTGCCCGCGTAGCTGCCCTTCATACCAACCGGTGACGTTGAAGCTCGGGATGTCGAAGCGGTCGTAGTGGCCCGTCATCTGGCCCGGTGCCCAGTGCGCGTCGAGCCGATCGTGAGTCATCGCCGCGCGCCAGGTCGGGATCTGTCGCCCGACACGCTCGTCGAGGGTCACGAGCGGCAGCGCGCGCATGGCCGTGCCCCAGTTCCAACCGGCCCTGGACTGATTGACGCGCCCATCCATCCCCATCATCCACGTGTACATCAGGTCCAGCTTGGGAACGCCGTTGTACCGCGTCTGATCGCGGAAGTCGTCCGCGGGAGACACGTAGGAGACGATCGCCGCGTGATGGGGATTGTTCTCCTTCGCCAGCATCCACTGCGTCTTGCCGCTGTACGACGCGCCGTGCGTCGCGATTTTCCCATTCGACCACGCCTGCCGCGCGACCCAGTTCATCACGTCGCTTCCATCGCGCCCATCGCTCACGTATGGCACGAACGAGCCGTCGGAGTCGTACCGCCCGCGGACATCCACGGTCACGTACGCATAGCCGCGTTTCACGTAGGACCAGGCCTCGTCCATGACGTTGTCGCCGTCGTTGTTGTACGGCGTCTGGAGCATGACCGCGGGATGCTTGCTGGCGTCGCGCGGTCGGAAAACGTCGACGGAGATCTTCACGCCGTCGCGCGCCTGGACGGGAATGTTGTACCGAATGTCCATCGCGTACTTCCCCGCCCCGGCATCATCCTGCGCGCGGAGTGGGACGCTCGCGACGATCGCGATGGCCAGTGCGAACATTGCGCGCGGTGACGCGCGGCGGATCCCCCAGCTGAGCCGATGGGGCGTGTGGGTCGTCGTCGGTGTCATCGGTCCTCTGCGAGCATCGTGAGGGTCTGGAGCGCACCGGGGCACAGCCTGCGCTCAGCATCGGATCAGGGCTAGAAGTTCGGATTCGCCAGGCGTTCGGCGTCGGGCAGCGGCAGGCACGTCGTGGCCCCATAGGGGACACCCTTGAAGGTGACACCGGTGTCGAACGGCAGATTGAGCCGGAGCATGTCGTTCAGCCGGTGACCATCCAGGAACAGCTCCCGTCTCCGTTCCTCGAGCACCTGTGCTGCGATCACGGTCGGGTCCGTGCTGGAGAACAGCGGAAGACCGGCGGCTGTGCGCAGTGCGTTGATCGCGGACACGGCGGTCTGCGCGCCCGCGATTTCGGCGGTGATGAGTCGCGCTTCTCTCCAGCTCCCAATCGCAATCGGCGCCGCATCCGACAAGTACTTCTGTTGGAGCCACAGCGGTGTGATTCCATCGTGCCCGTTCCTGGTCGCGGCAGCCACCCTCACTCGGGTATCGGGAACGCCACCCACGGTGAGATTCCGGAAGCGCGGATCGACGGTGAGGTAGAGGTTCGTCTGTGCATCGAAAAAGATGCGATTACGCCGGCGGTCGTTCGTCGTCGAGTAGGTCGCATTGTACACGAAGCCGGCGGGCACCAGCGCAGCGTCGGCCGCGGCGTCGGTCAGCTTCTTGAGGTCGAGTCGAACGCGGGCGCGGCCCACCCGGGCGAGGTTCAGGATGTCCTGCACACCGGCGGTCGTCGCCAGATCGATCGCCGTGGTGAATCTCGCCTCGGCGATGGCGAGGCTCTCGTTGCGCGTTAGGCCGGGGCCTCTGTCGATCGCGATCTCGCAGAATCCTTCGCCCAATAACGTGATGGCATAGCCCTCGATCGCCGCCGCGGTCGCCAGAAGCGTGGGCTTGTTCGGCACCGCAGCATCAGGAAATGCGGTGATGCGCTTGCCCGCGTCGGCCGCCTGGAATCGAGCCGTCTGCAGGGGGGTGTATACTCCGTACCCGAGTGTGGTGCAGCCAGAGGAACCGAGGTTGGTGTTGTCGGGGAAGATTCGTCGCTGATCCCACATCGTGACGGCGATCCAGCCGGTCGCGTCGATCAGCTCGTCCGTGAGGAGTCCCGTTGCCGTGGTGTAGTTCGCCAGGGCACACTCGAAGTCGGCGATCGCGCCCTGCACGAGCACCGGTGACATCGCCGGATCGTTGAGCGCCGAATCGGGAACCCGGGTGGGTAGGTCGACGCTGAGAATGTCATTGCAGGCCGAGACGCCGAGCAGTGTCAGCGCGACCACGCTGGTCACTCCCCGATGCACCGCCCGTCCACGCTTCTGGTTGGAGAGAGTTCGCATGTGTTCTCCACGTGTTACGTGTGGCCTCACGCCCGCGCCGACATTGCGGGCGCAGCAGGCGGTCAGTACGAGAGCCGGACGGTGAAGATGAACTGCGATAGCGGTGGCACGACTGTCTGGACATACGCGGACAGGTTGGCGGCCGGCGTTCGGACCTCGGGATCGGGGATGTCTTCTCCGAAGATTTCGCTCTGGCCCACCCATAACGTGGCCAGGTTGCGGACGGCGAGGTTGAGGGACGCTGCCGAGGCACCGACTTTCCGCGCAACCTGGCGTGATGTCGTGTAGTACAGCGACACTTCACGCAGCTTCGCGAAGCCAGCGTCGAAGTATCCGGTCTGGTCGGTGAGCCCGAGCTTGTCGTAGGCCATCAGGATCGGATCCGTCCCCGTGTTGATTGCCAGGGAATTCCGGAAGGTCGTGTGCATGGCCGCCACATCGCCGAACGCCGTCATGTGACCGCCACGGAAATCCAGGAGCGCATACAGCCGCAGATTCGACCAGAACGTCAGGGTGGAAGTGATCGCCCCCTGCCACTTCGGCGTCGGCGTTCCCCAGTACAGGCGCGGTGCGTTCGCGCACTCGATTGCGCTCCCGTCGTTGTCCGCGCACTTGATGTTCTCCGCCTGCCCCGTGGCCGACACCGTCGCGGCGATGACGCGCTTGGCGAAGAAAGCGCCGATGGGTGCCCCTTCGCGGTTCTCCTGACCACTTCCCAGGGAAATCGGGGGCAGGCCGCCGAGGTCGACCACCTCGTTCCCGTTGCGCGCGTAGTTCACGCCGACCTTCCAGCCGAATGCCGGCCGCTCGATCAATCCGATTTCGGAGCCGATCTCCAAACCATGATTTTCGACCTCGCCCACGTTCACGAACTGGAACCCGGGGAACCCATCGGAGGGTGGGACGAGTCGCTGCACGATCGCGTCCTTGGTGCGCTGCCTGTAGTACGACAGGTTCAGCACGATGCGCTCGTCCATCAGACCGGCATCAAATCCGAGCTCGAGCTCCTGTCCCACCTCGGGCTTGAGGTCGGGATTGCCGATGGCCTGCGGCGTGAGCACCGAGATGTTCCCGGGGCCGGTCGCGGGCGCGTAGAGCCGGCGGGCGGCGAACACGTCCGGCTGCTTGCCGGCGTAACCGAACGCGCTGCGCAGTTTCAGGGAGCTGACGGTTGGTACCTTCTTGAAAAAGGACTCCTCGCTCACGACCCAACTGGCGCTGAACTTCGGGTAAATCGCCGCGTCGAAGTTCTCGCCGAACGCGCTGTTGTCGTCACCGCGAACGGCGGCGGTGAGGAAGAGGCGGTTGTTGCGGCTGAGTTGCTCCTGCAGATAAAGACCGGCCGTCTTGTTTTCGATGAGGTCTTCGCCCGAGGTCGTGACGGCCGCGCCGCCGACGGTGGTCACCGTCGGCGCGGGGAACTGTTGTCCGACGCCCGTGACCACGTGAGTGCGCTTGCCGTAGTACTGCGCGCCGATGGAGGTCGCGGAGGTCCAGCCCTCGAGCATGCCCGGCAGCTGGAACGTGCCGGTGGCCGAATAGTCGACCGTGTTGTAGGCGGTTCGGAACTCCTCGACGCTCTTCTGGCCAAGGCTGAGCGCCCCAAAGAAGTAGTTGCTGCCGGCTGGATTGCGCGGGAAGAGAATCGAGTTCGCATCGCTGCCGACATCGGTGCCGACCGTTAGGCGATTGGCGAGCCACGACGCCGGGTTGTAGTTGAGCTGCAGACTCCCGGTGAAGCGGTCGACGTCCGAGTACGACTCGATCTCGCCAGCCGCCTCCGGCGTGACGCGCAGAAAGCCGCGGGTGGGCGTATTCAGTCGGGAGGGCGAACCCCAGACGATGTTGCCCCATAGATCCCACCCGGAGGCCGCTTGGCCGAACCGTGTATTGCTCCGGTTGAACCCGAGGTTTCCCGTCACCGTGACCTTGCTGTTGGGCACGACGGTGAGGTTGCTGCGGACGCTGTATTTCTTCTGCCAGTTGTAGGAGACGACGCCGCCGGATTTCTCCCAATCGGCGGAGATGTAGTAGTTCATGCGGTCGAGGCCGCCCCGCAGGCTCGCGAGGTACGCTTGCGTGTGTCCCGTCTCGAAGGGATCGCGCCCGGCGGCCTTTTCTCGCTCGTAAAGGTTCACCCCCACGAGCGCGCCCGACGAATCGCGTGAGTAGACGGTAGGCACTTTCTCGCCAACATCCATGAGCCAGTTGGCGCCCTGCTTCACGACGAGGTCCCATCCCGGTGTACCGGCACGCCCCTTCTTGGTGATGATTTGAATCACGCCGTTCGACGCCTCGGTCCCGTAAAGCGTCGCGGCGGCGGGCCCCTTGATGACCTCGATGCTCTCGATGTCTTCGGTATTGATGTCGTTGAGGCGATTCACCTGACGCCCCTGGCGGATGTTCGGTCCGCCGTCGGGTGCGTTGTTCGCCCGCACGCCATCGACGTAGAGCAACGGCTCGTTGGTGAGCGACAGGCTCGCTACCCCCCGCACACGAACGGACCCGCCAGTCCCCACGTTGCCGCTCGCCGGAAGGATGGTGAGTCCGGTGACGCGCGCATTGAGCATCTGCTGCACGTCGGCGACGGGAGCAGCCTGCATCACCTCGGGGGCACCGACCTGTGACACCGCGTTGCCTACGGCGCGCAGCTGGGTTGCCCCCGCCGTGCCGGTGACGACGACCTGATTCAGCGTCGTCGCCGTCTCGGTGAGCTCCACGCGGGCGTTCAGGTCGCCGACTTGAAGCGTGGTCGTCTTCGGGAGGAAGCCAAGGAACCGCACGACGACGCTCACGGTGGAGCCGCTCAATTGCGTGAGGCGGAAGCGGCCGTCGTTGTCGGCCACCGTCCCCTGCTGCGTGCCGACGATCTGCAATTGCGCACTCGGCAGCGGACGGAGTGATTGCGCAGCGACGACGGTTCCGGCGACGACCCCGGTCCCCGGTGCATCCTGTGCGCGAGCGGGACGTGGGGTGACCACGAGCAGGCAGCCGGTCGCGCCGTACAGTGCGGCGATGCCAAGCCGTTTGATCGCGCGTCTCGGGCTGGTGTACACGAAGACGCTGAACACGTCAGGTCGTCTCATGCAGTACCTCCGGAGGATGTTCCCGCAGGGCAGAACGGCGGTATCGAACAGGCCGAACGCGCCCTCCGCTTGCGGAGTCGAGGTACGCGTTGGTGAACGCTCGCGTGGTGACGCGAGTGCGCCGGAGATGGCGCACACCCAAGGCTGGCATGTCTGTCGTCTCGCAAATCGCAACGACGCATGGGGGGAGTGCGGCATGGATGCCCTTTGGTCTACGCACAGTTCCCCGCGCGCCTACTCTATTCTCTCCGGTCGCCGCCCGCAACAGCGGCACGAAAGCTTGGGACGGGTAGAGACTTGAACACTCGGTCTCGAGGAGGCGCTGAGCGCCTCCGTCTGACAGCGCTCGGCATACGTCGAAGGCGGCGCCTAACGAGGCGCCGCCTTCGCTCTTCGAAGCGCGCGGAGCGGGCTCGAGCGCGGTCCGCGCGGTACGATGAGTCGTTAACCGCCTCTCACAATCAGAAACAATCCCGTCCCGATGGCGACCACCCCGATAGCGCGCGCGACGCGCACACCGGCCGGTGCGAGACGCTCGGCAGTGATGGCTGCCGTCACGACAGCCATCACGCGAAGGTCCATCATCCCGAGCACGAGGACGATCGCCGTCGACCCCGCACACGAGTAAGCGCAGTGAAGACCGAGGTGCAGTCCATGTCGCCAGGCCGCGCCGGCGTCGTCCGGCAGCGCACGGCCGCGCCCCGGCGCCTCGCGGCAGAACGCGAGGTGATGCGCCTTCCACCGGGTGTACTGGAAGAACCCGGCTATCAACACGACCGCACCGACGGCGATCGGTGCAGCCGGCGCCAGCGACGGCTGATGCATCTCGATCGCCGCCAGCACAACGCCCAGCGGAAACGCGATCATGCCGAACACGGTCCAGACGAAGAAGTACCCCACGCCCACGAGCGTGGTCAGCCTAACGATGCGCGTTCCGCCTGTTCCGCCAATCGCCTGGCGGTAGCGCCACAGCATTGGGACCAATGATGGCAGCATCATCGCCACCATCATCGGGACCCACATACCAAGGAACGTCGCCGCCGCGCCGGACCACGACTGTCCGGGCATCCGCATCCATACCGTCGACATTGCCCAGCCGCCGGGCATCGGCATCTCGCTCACGACGATCACCCTGTCGCTCAGCGCGTGTCGTACCGGTCGTGGTGGCGCCACCAGACACCCGTCTCGTTCCGCCCCTTGGGTGCGCGGTCGAGCCACTGGTACATACCCCAGAGGCTGTCCACCCCACGCGCGTACGCCGAGTAGGTGTGGTAGACCACGCCGTCCTCCAGCGCGAACGCGCTCACGCCCGGTCGCTCGCGCGTGTACGTAGCCATGTCCGTTCCGGTCTGCGACGCGATCGTGACGACCGGCTCGTCGCTGCTGCGTAGTTGCCAGCGCTTCTCGCGCCGGTAGTTGTAGTCGATTGCACCTTCGAGCTGTTGCTTCTCGGTGAACCAGACGTTGAAGTCCGCGTTGAAGTCGGTGTCGTGGGCGGATGCCCAGGGGAACGTCCACCCCATCCGCTGCTTGAACGCCTGCAGCTTCGCGAGCGGCGCCCGGGACACCGCCGACAGCATCACGTCGTGGTTGGCGAGGTGGACGGCGATCCCGTTGAACCCGTCGGCAATGCTCGAGCAGGATGGACACCCCGCGTCGTAGTCGGGGCCGAACATGAAATGGTAGACGAGGAGCTGCGAGCGCCCTCGGAAGAGGTCCACCAGCGACGCGCTCCCCTCGTCGGTCTCGAACCGATACTCCTTGTCGATGCGAACCCATGGCAGCTCCTGCCGCCGCCGCGCCAGCTCGTCGCTCTGCCGCGTGAGCTCCTTCTCCGCTGCGAGCAGCTCGAGCCGAGCCGTGAGCCAGTCCTTTCGTGTCCCGATCGTGTGCGTCGTCATCGTCGTCATCGTTCCTATCTCCTTCGTTCCGTGGTTGCGAGATTGGTGGTACTGCTGACGAGATAGACTTAGCACCGGGCATCGACCGAGTGAGAGTTACAAGTGTGACGGGATTCCGATGGACTCGCTGATCACCGCCGCGGCGCGTGCGCTCGCAGCGGGTGATCCCATCGGGGCATTGAAGCGCGTCGCACTGCGCGACGACGCACCCGCGCTCGCGCTTCGAGGGATAGCGATGGCGCAGCTCGGTGATCTCGTTCGAGCGAAGACGCTCCTGCGAAGTGCGGCGCGTGCCTTCGGTCCGCGAGAGGCGGTGGCCCGAGCGAGGTGCGTGGTCGCCGAGGCCGAGATCGCGCTCGTCTCGCGCGACCTGGGCTGGCCCGCGAAGAGGCTCGACGCGGCGCGCGCGACGCTCGAAGCGCACGGCGACCGAGCCAACGCCGCGCACGCGCGATACCTCGAGGTCCGGCGCCTCCTCCTGATCGGGCGCATCGACGAGGCCGAGCGCACGCTCACCGAACTCGACCCGGCGGCTCTCCCTCCCGCGTTGCGGATCGCCCACGAACTGGTGGTCGCCGGGATCGCGGTGCGGCGCGTCCGGACGAAGGCGGCACGCGCCGCGCTCGTTAGAGCCGAGCATCTGGTGCGCCGCGTGGGGATCCCTGCGCTTACGGCGGAGGTCGAAAGCGCATTCCTCGTCCTGACCGCCCCTGCTGCGCGCCTCATTACGAGTGGCGAGGAGCGACTCCTTTTGCTCGAAGAGGTCGAAACGTTGCTGGCGTCGAACGCGCTCATCGTGGACGCGATCCGTCACGTCGTGCGTGACGCACACACGGTGGTCTCGCTGGCAGGGCGTCCAGTATTGTTCGCGCTCGCGCGCACGTTAGGCGAGGCGTGGCCGGGAGACGCACCGAGGGACGTGCTCATCGCTCGCGCATTCGGCTCGAAGTTCACCGACGAATCGCATCGCGCGCGGTTGCGCGTCGAAGTCGGGCGGCTGCGCGCGGCACTTCGGACGCTGGCCGACGTGAGCGCGACGAAGCGAGGGTTTACGCTGACCCCGCGGCGTGCAAGCGAGGTCGTCGTGCTGGCGCGGCCGGTCGAAGAGGAGCATGCGTCTGTCCTCGCGTTCCTCGGCGACGGTGAATCGTGGTCCAGCTCTGCCCTCGCGCTCGCACTTGGAGCGAGCCAGCGCACGGTGCAGCGGGCGCTCGACTCGCTTGCGGCTGCAGGCAAGGTACAGGCGTTCGGGCGTGGCAGAGCGCGTCGGTGGACGACTCCGCCCGTGCCGGGATTCACAACGACGTTGTTACTCCCTGCCCCTCTGCCGATCGACTAGGATCGAAGCATGCGTCGATCAACCGAGCAACACGAGGCCGCCGGTCCTGTATTGATCGTCGGCGCCGGGCCCACCGGCCTTGTGCTCGCGCTCTGGTTGACGAAGCTCGGCGTGAGCGTGCGAATCATCGACAAGGCTGCCGAGCCGGGAACGACTTCTCGCGCCGTGGCGGTGCAGGCGCGCACGCTGGAGCTCTATCGACAGGTTGACTTCGCCGACGCCGTCGTCGACGCGGGAGTCAAGGTTGCAGGCGCCACCCTCTGGGCGCGGAGCAGCAAGGTCGCGCACATCTCCCTGGAACGCATGGGTCAGGGATTGAGCCCTTTCCCCTTTGCGTTGACCTGCCCACAGGACGTTCACGAACGCCTGCTGATCGATCGCCTGGACGCACTCGGGGTGAGAGTGGAACGCCAGACATCGCTCGTGCGCTTCGAGCAGCACGCGGACAGCGTCCGCGCGGTGCTCGAGACGCCTAACGGCTCCGAGGACGTCTGCGAAGCGACCTATGTCGCCGGCTGCGACGGCGCGCACTCCACCGTTCGCGAGATGCTCGCGTCGGGCTTTCCCGGCGGAACGTACTCCGGACTGTTCTACGTCGCTGACGTGAACGCGAGCGGCGCGGCCGTCGACGGCGACATCCATGTCGACCTCGAGGAGGCCGACTTCCTTGCCGTCTTTCCCCTCAAGGGGGCGGGCAGCCTGCGTCTGATCGGCCCCATCACCTCGGAGCCCGATGTCGAGCACCGCGAGCCTAACGTCGACGACGTCACGCGACGCGCGACCGAAAACATGAAGCTCGTGATCTCCAGGGTGAACTGGTTCTCGACCTATCGCGTGCATCACCGCGTGGCAACGAGATTCCGCGACGGACGTGCGTTCCTGCTCGGCGACGCGGCGCACGTGCACAGCCCGGTGGGTGGCCAGGGGATGAATACCGGCATCGGCGACGCAGTGAACCTCGCGTGGAAGCTCGCCGCCGTGCTGAGGGGAGGAGCGGGCGCCGACCTGCTCGCGACATACGAGACGGAACGGATCGGTTTTGCGCGCCGACTGGTCGCCACGACCGATCGCGCGTTCACCGTCGTGACGAAGCAAGGCCCAGTCGCTCGACGCGTACGCACGCGGCTTGTCCCCCTGATCGCGCCGCCGATATTCCGACTGGCTTCGGTGCGCCGTTTCCTGTTCCACACCGTCTCGCAGATCGGTGTCAACTATCGTGACAGCCCGCTGAGCGTTGGCACGGCCGGAGGCGTGCAGGGCGGCGATCGCCTGCCGTGGGTTCAGATCGAACCGGCGAAAGACAACCACGGTCCGCTCGCGTCGCTGACGTGGCAGGTTCACGTCTACGGAGAGGCGCAACGCGGCGTGACTGAGGCCTGCGCCAAACTGGAGCTGCCACTGCACCAGTTCGCGTGGCGGGCGGAAATGCGGCGAGCGGGACTGCGGCGCGGGGCGCTCTATCTCGTCAGGCCTGACGGCTATGTCGCGCTCGCGGATCCGGACGCCACCCCGGGGCGATTGCGGGAATATTTTGTCACGCGTCGTTGGATGACCCCGCCAGCGCCCGGGATTCACGACGACATTGTTACTCCCCGCTCCACTGCCGATTGACTAATGTGGAAGCATGCGTCGATCAACCGAGCAACGCGAACTCGCCGGGAAAACGCCGGGCGCGAAGCACGCTTCCTTGAAGGCAACCGCCGAAATCGTGCGTGAGTACGGACCCTTTCCGGGTGTCGACAATGTGGCTGGGGTCACGTACGACGGTCAGCACGTCTGGTTTGCTGCTGGCGACAAGCTGAACGCCTTCGATCCTGCGAGCGGGAATACGGTGCGCTCGATCGATGTGGCGGCGCACGCGGGAACGACCTTCGACGGCCAGTACCTGTTTCAGATCGCCGAGGATCGCATCCAGAAGATCGATCCGAAGACCGGGCGTGTGCTCGCCACCATCCCCGCGCCCGGCGGCGGCGGTGACTCCGGGCTCGCGTGGGCCGAAGGGACGCTCTGGGTGGGACAGAATCGGGACCGGAAGATCCATCAAATCGATCCCGAAACCGGGGCGATTCTCCGCACCATCGAGTCAAACCGCTTCGTCACCGGGGTCACCTGGGTCGACGGAGAGCTGTGGCATGGCACCTCGGAGGGTGGCGAGAGCGACGTGAGGCGAGTCGACCCTTTAACGGGAGAGGTCCTCGAGACGCTCGAGATGCCGCCGGGCGTGGGTGTGTCGGGGCTCGAGTCCGATGGCGGCGATCGGTTCTTCTGCGGAGGAGGAAAGAGCGGGAAGGTGAGAACCATCCGCCGGCCCAGGCGGCCAGCGCGTTAGGTAGACCGCGCGACTGCGAGTAGTTGGGGACATCACCGCACTGTGATCTCGTAGTCGACTCCATACTCATTGAGGAGTCCCACCAGCACCGTGTAGTAGCCGTCGACGGGCACCAAGTAGACGAGTTTCGTCAGGTAATCGCCGCCCGGGCCAGCGCTGGCGGAGCTGCCGTCCGGGGCCTGCAGCTCGATGTTCGGGAAGGAGTAGCTGAAGTCACTGACCCGGATCTCTACCTGACTTCCTGCCTCGAGA
>Ga0268265_10002958_pt1 | contig 12447 bp, 12 predicted proteins | sample KBSSwiS52_FD_190355 | JGI IMG/M metagenome (GOLD analysis project Ga0268265, IMG submission 190355) | Switchgrass rhizosphere microbial communities from Kellogg Biological Station, Michigan, USA - KBS Switchgrass S5-2 (SPAdes) (version 2) | ecosystem: Host-associated > Plants > Roots >... | reverse complement strand
GCCGATGTGCTCCGACCGCGGAAGGCCCATCCGCTGCCAGGTGCGGCCGGCGTCGCGGCTGCGGTAGACGCCGTCCCCCCAGCCGACATGGCGCCCGCTGACGTTCTCGCCGGTGCCGACCCAGACCACGTCGGGATTGGTGGGGTCGAGCGTGATCTCGCCGATCGAGTAGGACGACTGGTCCTCGAAAACAGGCGTCCAGGTGGTGCCGGCGTTGGTGGTCTTCCAGACCCCGCCCGAGCCGGCGGCCACGTACCAGGTGCCCGGAGCGGTGGGATGGACCGCGACGTCGGCGATGCGGCCGCTCATCAGTCCGGGGCCGACGCTGCGCAGCGGCAGCGCGGCGGCGGCCTTGGCCAGCGGGGATTCGGGGGGCTTGGCGGACTTGGAGTCGGCGGCCTGGGCGGCGAGGGGGGCAGCGAGGATGATGGCGATGGCGATGGCGAGGAAGGGGCTGCGCATTCTTTCGATTCCTGGCGTGGAGGCGGAGACAAGTCTAGGAGCCTGAGCGGCAGAAAGCCAGAAAGGACGACAAGGACACCAGGGACACCAAGGACAAGAAGACAAAGGACCGGCTCCGCCGTCTTTGTTGTCCTTGTCGTCCTTTCTGCCGCGCAGGCTCCCAGCCTGGATCTCCACCTCCCCGGATGGCACGGAACGTGTTTAACTTTCCCCTCCAGGCCCTCCGGGTGTCTTGGAGGGGTGAGAGAGCGACTGTCTACCAGGGAGGCTCACGAATGCCAAGCCGGATTGGATTGATGGGCCTGGGGAGGATCGGGAGGAATATCTTCCGCATCCTGTACAAGAGCGAGGACATACGGATCGAAGCGATCAGCGATGTCGCGGACCACGCCGGATTGGCATATCTCCTCAAGTTCGACACCATCCTCGGCCGGTTCCCGGACGAGGTGAGCGCGCGCGACGGCCATCTCTACGTGGCCGGCCGTCAGGTGAAGATGCTGTCCGCCGAGAAGCCGGGCGACGTCAACTGGGGCGACCTGGGGGTGGAGACGGTCATCGAGGCGACCGCGAAGTTCCGCACCCGCGCCGAGCTCGAGAAGCACCTGGAGGCGGGGGCCAAGCGCGTGATCCTGTGCACGCCGCCGGCCGATCCCCCGGACATCACGGTCGTGATGGGGGTCAACGACGACCAGCTAAGACCTGAGCACCGGATCGTCTCGAACGGCTCGTGCACCGCCCACGCCGCGGCGCCGGTGCTCAAGATCCTGGACGAGGCGTTCGGCATCCAGCGCGCCTTCCTGACCACGGTCCATGCCTACACGAACCAGCAGCGGCTGGCCGACGTGCCGGCCGAGGACCCGCGCCGGGGACGCGCCGCCGCGGAGAACATCATCCCGCAGGAGACGCAGGCGGCCGAGGTCATCACCGACCTGCTGCCGCAGCTCCAGGGCAAGCTCACGGCCCACGCCATGAACGTGCCGATCGCGAACGGCTCGGTCGTGGACCTGGTCTGCTGGCACGACCGGGAGGTCACGGTCGAGGCCATCAACGAGGTGGTGCGCACGGCCGCGTCCACCGAGCGCTGGAAGGACATCCTGGAGTACGTCACCGACCCGATCGTCTCCTCGGACATCCTGAACAGCCGCTACTCCGGCAGCTACGACAGCCTGGCCACCATGGTCCTCGGCAAGAACGTTTCCAAGACGCTGACCTGGTTCGACAACGGCTGGGGCTACTCGCACCGCGTCGTGGACCTGATCCGCTGCTTCGCGCAGTTCGAGAAGGAGGCCGCGCAATGACAAGGATCGGCATCAACGGCTTCGGCCGGATCGGCCGCAGCGTCTTCCGCATCCTCTCCGAGCGCGACGACATCGAGGTCGTGGCGATCAACGACCTCTACGAGAACGAGCAGCTCGCCTACCTCCTCAAGTACGACACCCTGATGCGCGTCTTTCCCAAGGAGGTCACCTGGGACGAGGAGTCGATGACGGTCGACGGCCATCGCATCGAGATGACGGCCGAGAAGGATCCGTCGCAGATCCCATGGGGAAAGTTCGGGGCGGACATCGTGATCGAGTCGACCGGCGTGCACACGAAGAAGGAGGCGCTCGCCAAGCACCTGGCGGGCGGAGCGAAAAAAGTGATCCTGACCGTGCCGGCCAAGGACGAGATCGATGCCACGATCGTGGTCGGGGTCAACGACGACACGCTCAAGCCCGAGCACAAGCTGGTCTCGAACGCCTCCTGCACCACCAACTGTCTCGCGCCGCTCGCCAAGGTCCTCCACGAGCGCTTCGGCATCGAGGAGGGGTTCATCACCACGGTGCATGCCTACACGAACGACCAGCGGCTGGCCGACGTGCCGCACAAGGACCTGCGGCGCAGCCGGGCCGCGGCGCAGAACATCATCCCCACGACCACCGGCGCGGCCCGGGCCGTGGGCGAGGTGCTGCCCGTCCTCAAGGGCAAGCTCGACGGCCTCGCCATACGCGTGCCCGTGCCGGACGGCTCCATCGTGGACCTGGTCGCCCGGCTGCGCGACCGGCCGTCGGTCGAGCAGGTGAACACTGCGGTGCGCGAGGCTTCCGAGGGGCCTACGCTCGAGAAGATCATCGAGTACAGCGAGGTGCCGCTGGTCTCCTCGGACATCATCGGCAACCCGCACTCGTCGATCTTCGACGCCCTGTCCACGAAATCTACCGGCGACGGCTACGTGAAGGTGGTGGCCTGGTACGACAACGAGTGGGGCTACTCGAACCGGGTGGTGGATCTCATCGACCGGCTGGTGGCGGTCGGCGGGCTGTGAAGGAGAACCCATGGCAATGGCGGTGAAAGAGATGACGGTCGACGATCTCCGGGAAATGATTGAGCAGACCGTGCGGCAGACGCTGGAGGATTACCTGGCGGACCTGCGGCTGCTCCTCCCCGTGGCCCTCGGGCGCGTCGCGGAGGAGCCTGAGCCTGAGGATCTCCGGCCGCTTGCGGACCGGCCTCTGAAGCCGTCGCTGGACCATTAGGAGAGCCATGTCGCGGCGCGTGGGCATCCTGACCGGCGGCGGCGACGTTCCGGGTCTGAACGCGGCGATCAAGATGTTCGTCTGGCGCATGCGCGAAGAGGGCTACGAGGTCGTCGGCCTGCGCCGCGGCTGGGCTGCCCTGCTCCACATCCTCCCTTTCCGCGACGCCGACAACGAGGCCTGGATGCTCCCCCTGACCCGGGGGAACACGCGCACGATCGACCGCTACGGCGGCACCATGCTCCACACCTCGCGGATCAATCCGGCGCTCACCCGGCCCGACGCCATCCCCGAGCACCTGAAGGAGTCCGCCCCGCCGCCGGGGCGGGACGGCAAGGTGGACCTCACCGCCGCCGCCCTGGAGACCCTGGAGTTCCTGAAGCTGGACACCCTGGTGGCGATCGGCGGCGACGGCACGCTGTCGTTCGCCCGCCGGCTCCACCTGGAGGGAGTGAAGGTCATCGGCCTGCCGAAGACCATGGACAACGACGTCTTCGGCACGGACTACTGCATCGGCTTCTCCACGGCGGTGACGCGCTCGGTCAACTTCATCAACGACCTGCGGACCGCGGCCGGCTCACACGAGCGCTACCTGGTGGTGGAGCTCTTCGGCCGCAACTCCGGGGAGACCTGCCTGGTCTCCTCCTATCTCGCCGGCACGGACCGGGCGCTGATCGCGGAGGTTCCGTTCAACGCGCAGGAGGTGGTGGAGATGCTGGCGCGGGACAAGAAGGACAACCCGAGCAACTACGCCGTGGCCGCCATTTCGGAGGGGGCCTATCCGCTGGGCGGCCAGCCGTTCGAGTCCGGCGAGGCGGACGCGGTGGGCAACCGCGAGCTCGGAGGCGTGGGCCGGTACCTGCGCGAGGAGCTGCAGAAGAACACGGGCGACCGGGTGATCTACCAGCGCCTCGGCTACCTGATGCGCTCGGGCCCGCCGGACTCGCTCGACCGCTTGGTGGCGAGCAACTTTGCAAATCTGGCCGCCGACCTGATCCTGGCCGACAAGGCCGGCCGCCTGGTCGCGATCCAGGGCGGCCGCTACACCACCGAGCCGATCGAGACGGTCGGAGCGGGCGTCAAGCGGGTCGACGTGGAGCGGTTCTACGATGCCGAGCAATACCGTCCCGACATCGTCGGCGTCATGGGACTGCCGATGTTCCTGTGCTAGCCGCCGCGATAACCCGGATTCGCCCTTTGTCGAGAGCGCTCGGCCTCTTCTCCCTGACGACGATCTCCACGTCCTGCCCGAGCGCAGTCAAAAGCCGCATCAGCCGATCGGTGGAGAAGTTCGCAAGGCGGCCATTGAGCAGCGCTGAGACTTTGGGTTGATCGATGCCCATGAGGGAGGCGGCGGCCATCTGGGTCAACTTCCGGCGTTGGATGACCTGCCGGATATGGCTTGCCAGCTCAGCCTTGGTCAGCTCCTCTTCCGGCTCGGCGAAGCCCAGATCGGCGAAGACATTGCCGCTGCCTGGAGTCACCGGGATGTCGGGTTCTTGCTTTTTGACCATTGCGCGTAATCCTCCCTGGCTCGTTTGAGCCGCTGCTCGATCAGGTCCAAGTCAGGTTTCGGCGTGGCAATTCCCTGTCTGGATTTCTTCTGAAAGGCGTGCAGCACATAAACGACCCCGGAAAAGCGAACGGTATACACAGCGCGATACGTGTCACCCTCGAAATCGTCCACAACCTCCAGGACGCCAGCGCCGCCAAAGCCCCTCAGCGGCTTGGCGTAGGGCGCTTTTCGACCCTGTTGCGCATCCCAGAGCGCGCCGCCGACTCGCCAGCGGACTTCTTCCGGAAAGCTCCTGAGGTCCTCCTTGCTGCTGCCGACCCAATGTACCGGCTTCGGGGGCGTGTTCTCTCGGGTCGGCATCGTTTCCCTCTGGACCCTTATCTTATGCCAGTTCAGGCATAGAATCCAGAGAGGTGGTCCGCGCGACTCGCAAACAACACTGGAGCCATGGCACCGGGGTATGATCCCGCCCCGTGCCGACCGAGGACAGATCCGCCATCGCGCTGGCTTTCGCCTGCTTGTTCCCCACGTTCGCGACCTGGCTCTACTTCATCCAGCTCTCCGGCACCGGCTGGGCCCTGCACGCCTACGCCGTGACCAAGGTCATCCAGTTCGCCTTCCCCGCCGTCTGGATCTTCTTTAGGGAGGGGGGCATCCGGCCCCCTCTCCATGGGCCGGCGAAGCCGGGGAGGGGAGGGATGGGGAGGGGGCTCCTCTTCAGCCTGATCTCCGGCCTGACCGTCGTCGCCACCCTCCTCCTCTCCTGGCGCCCGATCCTCGCGGCAAGCCCCGCCTTCGAGCGCGCTCCGGCCGCGATGGCCGCAAAGGTCGCTTCCTTCGGAATCGACTCTGGAGCGAAGTTCTTCCTGCTCGCCGCGTTCTACTCGGTCATCCACTCCTTCCTGGAGGAGTACTACTGGCGCTGGTTCGTGTTCGGACGCCTCCAGCGCCGCCTCCCCGTTGCCGCGGCGGCCGTGGTCTCGGCTTTGGCCTTCACCTCCCATCACGTCCTGGTGGTCGGCCACTTCCTGGGGAGCTTCGGAGTGCTGACCTTCGCCGTCTCGCTGGTGGTGACCGCTGCCGGTCTCCTGTGGGCCTGGCTTTACCACCGCACCGGCCATCTCGCCGGCCCCTGGCTCAGCCATGCCCTGGCCGACGCCGGGCTGATATGGATCGGGTATCAGATGTGGCGGGGTATGGCGGGGGGCTAGCCCCGCTCCTTCCCGGTCACATAGCCGTTCATGACGTCGCGGAACTCCTCGCGGCCGGGGAGCGGCTCCTCGGTCTCGGGGTCCACGAATTCGGGGATGGTCTCGCGGACCAGGCGCTTCCACTCTTCCTGACGGCCGGTGTGGAGGTAGAGGGTCTCCAGCCCCTGCATGGCGTTCACGACCGCGCTCCACCAGCCGTTGTCGCGGGCCAGGGCGCGGGCGTGGAGCAGGTTCGCCTCCTGCGCCAGCAGGCCCGCGATCACATCCCGGTTGCCCCCCTGGAGCTCGCGGTGGCAATAGCTGCCGAGCCCCGCCATCGACTCGGCGAAGGCCCTCGCCGCGGACAGGTCCGCGCCCTTCCAGAAACGCTCGAACAGCCTCCGGAAGAACAGCGGCAGCGCCGGATGGACGCCGTAGCAGTCTCTCCCGCGGGAGGTCAGCAGCCCTGCCTGGGCCGCCCGGTCGAGCAGCGCGATCCAGGGCCCGCGGCCCAGGTTGCGGATCTGGGGCAGGCACCAGGGCGCCTCGGGATGGCCCATCCAGCAGAGGACGTTCAGATCCACATGGCCATGGAAGAGGTGGAGCAGCGCCAGCCGCTGCCTCTCCTCCTCTCTGAAGGCCCGCTCATAGCCCTGGCGCAGAGAGCTCAGAAGCTCCGAGCCCTCCTCGAGCCTGAGAGCCGAAAGGAAAGTCTCCACCTCGTCCCGCTGGCGGCAGCCCTTCTGCAGCGCCTCTTCCAGAAGGAAGCTCAGCGTCAGGGGATTGCCCTGGGAGAACCGGAGCAGCGGCGCGAAGACCATCAGCTCGCGCAGGGCAAGGCCATGCCGGGCCGCGATCCGGATCGTCAGGTCACCGCACTCCTCCATCGGCATCGGCGGCAGCGCGATCCGGCAGGGGAGGCTGCCCAGCCATTCGTCCTCGGACCGGCGGCTCACCAAGAGAACCTTGCAGCGGGTGCCGGCCAGGTCGCGCAGGAGATCCGCCAGGAAGATCCGCTCCTCCTCCGGCCAGAGGCCGATCTGCTCGACGTTGTCCCAGACCCAGAAAGACGGCACCTCGCGCAGCACTTGGAGCAGGATCTCCCGCCGCTCCTCCCGGCTCGCGCCGGCCCAGACGCCCTCGCGCATCAGCCGCCCGGAAAAGGCGCCCTCGAAGACGTCGAACGGCGCTAGAGGGCTGTAGGTCTCGAAGCTCGACCAGAGGAGGATGCCCGGCTCTTCCAGCTCCTCCGGCTGCTCGCGCCCCTCGCGCAGCCCTCCCGACTGGCGGTACCAGAACGCGAACTCCCTCGCCAGCGAGGTCTTGCCCGCGCCGGCGAACGCGTGGAGGAGGACCGTGCCGTGCACGTCGAAGGCACGGTCCAGCGTGAACAGGACCTCGGGCCGATCCACGAACCCCCAGGCCGGCGGCGCCGGCAGCTCGGAGCCGGTGGAGAGATCCAGGTCCTCCGTGAACCCGCGCGCCCTCTTGCGCCGCCCGAGGCCCGGATCGCAGAGCGGCAGCGGCGCGCCCTCGTGGACGACCGGCACGAGCCAGTCGTCGACCTCCACGTTGCCGAGCACCGACTCCTTGCGCACGCCGTGCAGGAGCTCGATGCGGAGCGCGCCCGCCGCCTCGCCCACCGGGGCGCCGTCGGCGATGCGGGCGTAGAGGCCGCCCAGCAGGCGAGTGGCGGTGGCCGGCGGCAGCGTCCAGGGCAGGGCCAGCGCCGCCCGCGGGCTGGAGCGCATGACCTCGGCCGCGAGCGCCTGGAGCGCGAGGTCCTGGTCGTGATCGTCCGGCGCCTCGCCCGCGGCCGACGCCGGGCAGCGGCCGGGCCCGGTGGGATCGGCCGCCATCCGCTCCAGGGCCTCGGTGCGCGCCGTGGCCGACTGGCAGGCGTGGAGCACGAGGAGCGGCGTGCGCGTGCGCGCCATCAGGTTGCCGATCAGGACCCCGTCCACGAGCCGCCGGGATTCCGCGCCTTCCAGGTCCTCGAAGATCAGGTAGCCGCGCGCGCCGCCCCGCCGCCGCGTCCAGGGGCGGCGCGTTACCTTGTCGCCTTCCTGCATGAAGCCGGGGTCGAGCTCGCCCGAGAAGTCCTGCGGGCTGTCGGTGAACACGCCGTGGCCGTCGAAGTGAAGCACGTGGTACGGCCGGCCCGCCTCCACCGCCTCGCTCAGGACCCGGGCCAGGCGCTCGAACGTGGGCGGCCGCAGGAAGTCGATCCGCAGGCGGTCTTCCAACTCGCCGGCGGTCTGGAGCAGCGACCGGGCCACGGAGTGGAACGGGATCTCCAGGGTGCCCGCGGGCCGGCCGACGACGTAGAGCACCCGCAGCGGATCGCCGGGGATCGGCAGGAAGGGAGACTCGGGCTCGCGCTGGGCCGCCTGGGTCGTGGGCAGCCGCACGAAGCTGCGAACCTGCGGCGCGAGCCAGCCGAGGTTGGGGTCAAAGAGCAGCTCCCAGGGGACCGTCCATGCGCCGGGATGGTCGGCCAGGATCTCGACGCGCAGGGTGTGGAGGTCGCGCGCCGCCTCCTGGTAGTGCCAGAGCGCCTTGCGGTCGGTCTTGAAGACCTGGCGGAACAGCTCCTCGCCCCAGCGGCGCAGGTCGTCCTGGAGATCGGCCACGGGCTTGAGCGCCGCGGGGTCGGGGCAGGTGAGGAAGTTCTCCAGGTAGAAGCGCAGGCGGCTGCGGTCGTGCTCGGAAAGCTCGAAGAGGAGCGGCACCTTCGAGGTATAACCGCTCGCGCCATGGCCGGGATCGTAGTCGACGGCCACGAGGCTGCCCCCACCGGCGGTGAGGCTCTGGCGAAGCCTGAGGACGCGCATCGAAGAAGGAGCCTCCTTCCCGGAACCGGACTGCCAGCACGGAAAGCCTATTGTACGGGATCAGACCTCGCCGAGGCGCAGCTCCAGCCGGCGGCGGCCCGCCGCGGTCGGAGCCGCCTGGAGGAGCGCGGTGCGCTCGTCGGGAGAGAGCTTGCGGGCGTCCGCCAGGGTCCCGAGGCACCAGGAGCGGTCGCCCGGGGATTGCAGCGCGTCCATCAGGGAGAGGACGTCGGTGGCGCGCTCCGGCACGCCGGCCTCGATCAGGTCCACGAGCGCGCGCCGCCGCGCCCAGCCGTCCGGGAAGGCTTCGAGAAGCGCCCGCAGGTCGGCGGAGGAGAGACGGCGGACTTCCGCGATCCGGCGGCGGAGAAGGCGGAAGCGGGCGGTCAGCGCGGGCACCGCCGCCAGCCCCTCCACCAGCGGGGAGCGGACGGGAACGGCGGGCTCGGGCGGTTTGACCGGCGGAGCCGGGGCGACCGGGACCGGAGGCGGCGGAGCGGCGATTGGCGTCGGAGCCGGCTTCGGAGGCTCCGGCGGCTTGACGGGGACCGGGGCCGGAGCGGGCGCCGGGGCAGCCGCCGGCTTGGCAGCCACCGGTGGGGGAGCGGGCTTGGGAGGAGGAGGAGGAGCCGCCGCGGGTGCCGGCGGCGGTCCGGCGAGCGCCGTCTCCACCGCCTTCAGCCCCTGGGCGACGACCTGGCCCCGCTGCCGGGGGTCCCGCATCTTCGTCGCGAGCGACTTCAGGGTGGCCGGATCGACCTTCTGCAGATTGTTGATCGCTCCGATCAGCTCGGTCGGCGGGGTCGTGCCCTGGTGGGTGGCGATCGCCTCCACCAGGTCGTCGGCCCCTTCGAGGCCGATCTGGGCCGCGATGGCGAGGCGGTCCTGGCGCGACAGGTTGCGCAGCAGGCGCCAGGCGCGGGTCACGACGCGGATCCGCGCCAGCGGCGATTTGGCCTCGCGGAGCTGGGCGATCAGCTCCGCGGCGAGGTTCGGAGGCACAAGACTCGGAGGCGTCGGGGGCGCTGCCATTCAGGCCCCCCGTCAGGCCCTCGGAGCCGGAGGGCCCGACGGCGGCTCGACGACGACCGTCTGCTGCTTGACGACCGCGCCCGGCAGCTTCGAGATGTCCTGCAGAAAGCTCTTGAGGTTCACCCCGGCGAGCTGCTCCATGATCGGCGAGAGCTGCGAGAGCACCTGCACCACGTCCTGGCTCAGCTTGGCGGCGCCCGTCCCGTCGTGGCCGTTGCCGCCGTTGCTGATGATCGTGGTCATGCCGGCGCGCGAGAGCGGCTCGGACACGGCCGCGGCGATCTCGGGCAGCACCTTGAGCGCCTCGATCGAGAGGCCGGCCTCGTTGTAGAGCTTGAGCGCTTCGGCGAGCAGCCGGCGGGCGCTCGCCTCGGCCTCGCCCTTGGCCTGGATCGCCTCGGCCTCGGCGAGACCGATGTTGCGGCGCATCACGGACTCGGCCTCGGCTTTCGCAAGGCCCTCGGCCTTGACCGCCTGCGCCCCCTCCTCGCGCCGCTTCCTCTCGGCCGCGGCCTGGCGCTCGACGCGGTACTGCTCGGCGTCGGCGTTCCGTTCCGCCTCGTACTTCTTGGCGTCGGCCTGCTCGCGGATGGTGGCGTTGAGCTCCAGCTTGCGGCGCTCGACCTCCTTGTCCGCGATGGTGATGTCCTGCACCTTCATCTCCATCTCGCCGGCCTTCTGGGCCTGGGCGCGGGCGACATCGACCTCCTTCTGGATGGAGGCCTTCTTGAGCGACAGGCTCTTCTCGGCGTCGGCGATCTCGGTGTCCACCGCGAAGCGCTTCTGCTCCTTCTGCTGGCGGGCGGACTCCTCCTCGACCTTGGCTTCGCGGTCGGAGACGGCGGTCGCGATGCGGGCGTTCTTGAGCGCCTCCTGGATCTTGGGCTGGCCGAGCGAGTTCAGGTAGCCCTCGGCGTCCTGGATCTCCTGGAACACGAAGGACTTGAACTCGAAGCCCATGCCCTCGAGGTCGAAGTGGGCCTCCTCGCGGACGCGCTCCTGGAAGCGCTTCTGATCCTTGTAGAGCTCTTCGAGGGTGAGGGTGCCGATGATGCCGCGCAGGTGGCCCGCGACGGTCTCCTTGATCGTCGCCTTCACATCCTCGACCGGCACGCCGAGGAAGCCTTCGGCGGCGCTCCGGATGTAGTTGACGTCGCCCCGGATCTTCACCTGGGCGACCGCCTTGACGTTGATCGGGATGCCCTGTGAGGTATAGACGTGCACGAGATCGATATCGAGCGTCATCATGCGCAGCGACAGGACCTTGTGCTGCTCCCAGGCCGGCCACACGAACGTGCCGCCGCCGCGGACGATGCGGAAGCCCTCCGCATCCCCCTTTTCATCCCGCACCTTCTGGCCGAACAGCTTGCGGCGGCCGTAGACGATCAGGGCCTCGTCCGGGCCGGCCTTCTTATAGAGCATCCGCGCCAGGGCATACAGGAAGACAATCGCGAACAGAACCGTGAAAACGCCGAAGCCGGTAGAGAAGATGTCCATGATGCGACCTCTTTCGTGAAAGGACGGAAAGATCCTACCACGGAGGGGAGAGAGGCTCTAGCGGACGAAATGGATGGGGCACACCCCGGCCGCCTGGACCGGGTCAAGCTCGTGGTGATCCGTGGACACGAGAGATCCACCGACTTTGAGGGTCAGGGCCATGGCGAAGCAGTCCGCCAGAGAGACACGCCGCAACCCGGCCTTGAGGCGGCCTGCGACCGGCCACAAGTCGCGAGTCTCCGTCCGGATCTCGAAGCCGGCGGACGCGAGCAGCGACTCCAGACTGTCGCTGTTCGGATTTCCACCCCGCCGGATCCGGTCGTAGAAGACTTCGCAGATCTGAATGGTATGCAGAAAGCAGCGCTGGCCCTCTCCTTGAAGCAACGCCGCAACCTGCTCAGCGCCGGGCTCTTTCTCGAGCAGGGCGATCACGGCGCAGGCATCGAAAACGAGCGGGAGGATGGGATCAGCGGCGGCCAAAGCGCTCTTCTTCGAGGTCGATCTCTTCCTGTTTCCGCCGAGCGAACTCTTCGCTGCCGGAGAAGAGCCCCCGGCCAGACCCCATGACCTGCTGCAGGCGCTCGCGCCGCTCTTCGGGGGAAAGGTCCCTGAAGGGACGCGGGTCCGCCGCGAGCCGATCTGCCAGCTCGTCAAAACGACGGCTCGCTTCTTCCACGGAACGCTCGGCAGAGGGCTCCGCGGCAGAACTCCTGGTGAAGACGATCAGCTCGGCGGGCCCGGCCGGAACGTCCTCCGGAATCCTGACGACGAGCTCATGGTCTTCGGGGATCACTACTTTCAGCTTGAGACTCCGCATATCCTGCCTCCTCGCCAAGAAAGAGGCTAGCACAGGCTACCCGCAGAACCGGAAGTGCGACGCGAACTCCCGGATCGCGTCCGGGTCGGCGTTGGTGCCGGCGAGGTCGAGCTTGTCGGAGGGCTCGCCGGGAGCGGGATCGGGGCCGAACCAGAGTCCGAAGCGGACGCGGTCGTCCGTCGGGCAGTCGATCAGCATCATGGTCGTGATCCCCTGCTTGCGCTCCCCGCTCTGGTGGATCTCGCCGCGCATGGCGCTGAAGACGATCTTCTGGCCGCCGGCATCCAGCTCGCCCCGCCGCAGGACCTCCTGGTTTTCGACGTCGGTGTCCCCCTGGAACCAGTCGGGCTTCTTGCCCTTGCCGGCCATCCAGTCGCGGACCTCGCGGTCGCCCTTCCCCATCCGCCGGACCTTGAAATACATGAACCCCCGCTCCTTGAAGCCCTGCTCGCCGTCCGGCTTGGCGCCGGCGGGCGGCGGATCGTCCCCGATCATCGCCATGTCCATCAGGAAGGGGATGGACATCGCCCCCAGCGGGTAGTAGCCCTCGGGCAGCTCGTCATAGGCGAGCACCTCGCGGGCT
>Ga0268265_10002956_pt1 | contig 12454 bp, 11 predicted proteins | sample KBSSwiS52_FD_190355 | JGI IMG/M metagenome (GOLD analysis project Ga0268265, IMG submission 190355) | Switchgrass rhizosphere microbial communities from Kellogg Biological Station, Michigan, USA - KBS Switchgrass S5-2 (SPAdes) (version 2) | ecosystem: Host-associated > Plants > Roots >... | reverse complement strand
TTGTGCCTCAACCTGCATCGGCCGCCCGAGCAGAAGCCTGAGCGCGTGCACCTGAAGATCGTCAAGCTCGGCGAGTCGGTGTTCATCTCCGACCTGCTGCCGATGCTGGAGAACTTCGGCCTGCGGGTCATTTCAGAGCGTCCCTACGAGCTGACCTGGCCCGAAGGCGGCAGCGCGTGGATCCAGGACTTCGAAGTCGAGCACCGCGACCGCGTGCCCGTGGAAATCGCGAAAGTCGAAGCCGACTTCTCTGACGCCTTCCTCGCTGCCTGGCGTGGCGATATCGAGAACGACGGCTTCAACCGCTTGTTGCTGGTTGCCGGTCTGAAGGCTCGCGAGATTGTGGTCCTGCGGGCATATTGCCGCTATCTGCTGCAAACCGGCGTCCCCTTCAGCCAGGCCTCCATGGAAAGAACGCTGGCCGGCAACCCCGCCATTGCTCGCAACCTGGTTCGCCTGTTTGAACGTCGCTTCGACCCCGACACGCAGGCCAACAAACGCGACACCGACAAGTTGGTCAGCCAGATCCGCACCGATCTCGATGCGGTTGCCAGCGCAGACGAAGACCGCATCCTGCGCGGCTACCTGAACCTGGTCGAGGCCACGATCCGGACCAACTACTACCAGCTGCTCGACGGCCAGCCCAAGAGCTACGTTGCGTTCAAGCTGGACCCGTCGAAGATTCCCGACCTGCCCCTGCCGCGCCCGAAGTTCGAAGTCTTCGTGTACAGCCCGCGTGTGGAAGCCGTACACCTGCGCATGGGTTACGTGGCCCGAGGCGGCATCCGCTGGTCCGACCGGCGCGAGGATTTCCGCACCGAGATTCTGGGCCTGATGAAGGCACAGAACGTCAAAAACACAGTTATCGTTCCGGTCGGCGCCAAGGGTGGCTTCGTCTGCAAACGGCTTCCCAACGGAACCCGCGAAGAGATACAGGCCGAAGTCATCGCCTGCTATCAGACGTTGATTCGCAGCCTGCTCGACATGACCGACAACATTGTCGCCGGCAAGATAGTGCCTCCCCCGCGGGTCGTTCGTCGCGACACGGATGATGCCTACTTGGTTGTAGCCGCCGACAAGGGCACGGCATCGTTCTCCGACATCGCCAACGCCATCTCCATCGAGTACGGCTATTGGCTGGGCGATGCCTGCGCATCGGGTGGCTCAGCTGGCTATGACCACAAGAAGATGGCGATCACGGCACGTGGTGCCTGGGAATGCGTCAAACGTCATTTCCGCGAGATCGGCGTCGACATCCAGAAGGAAGACTTCACAACCGTGGGCATCGGCGACATGTCAGGCGACGTGTTCGGCAACGGCATGCTCCTGTCGCGCCACATTCGACTCCTGGCGGCATTCGATCACCGCCACATCTTCCTCGACCCGAATGCAGTCTCCGCTTCCAGCTTCGAGGAGCGCGAGCGGCTGTTCAATCTCCCGCGCTCGAGCTGGGACGACTACGACCGCAAGAAGATCGCCAAAGGTGGCGGCGTATTCCCGCGGACTGCCAAGACGATCACGCTCTCGCCCGAGGCCGGCGCCATGCTCGGAATCGCGGCATCCACTGCCACTCCCAACGACATCATCCGTGCAATCCTGAAGATGCCGGCCGACCTGTTGTGGAACGGCGGAATCGGCACCTACGTCAAATCGAGCGAAGAATCGAACGCGGAAGCCGGTGACCGCACCAACGACGCCGTCCGAATCAACGGCGTGGAGCTGCGCGCCAAGGTTGTAGGCGAAGGCGGCAACCTGGGACTCACTCAACGCGGCCGCGTCGAATACGCGCTCGCCGGAGGCCGTCTCAACACCGACTTCATCGACAACTCGGCCGGCGTCAACACCTCCGACGTCGAAGTCAACATCAAGATCCTGCTGAACCCGCTCATGGCGGCCGGCAAGCTGACCCGCGGCGATCGCAACAAGCTGCTCGCCAGGATGACCAACGAGGTGGCCGGGCTCGTCCTGCGCAACAACTACCTGCAGAGCCAGGCAATCAGCACGCTGGAGCTGCAGGCACGCGCTCGTCTGCCCGAGTACCAGCACCTGATCCGTACGCTGGAGCGCTCCGGCGACCTCAATCGAGCGCTGGAATTCCTCCCAGCCGACGACGAGTTGGCCGATCGGCGCAAGCGCGGAGTGGGCCTGTCACGACCCGAGCTGTCGATCCTGTTGGCCTACAGCAAGATCTGGCTGACCAACCATCTGCTGTCCTCCGACGTGCCGGAAGATCCGTACCTGTCCAACGAGCTGGTGCGGTACTTCCCGGAGCCCATCCAGGAGAAGTACAGCAAGCAGATTGCGCAGCACCGCCTGCGCCGGGAAATCATCACCACGGCAACGACCAACAGTCTCGTAAACCGCATGGGCCCCGCGTTCGTGCCCCGCGCGCAGGAAGACACCGGCGCGCAACCCGCGCAGATCGCCCGCGCCTACACGGCCGCGCGTGAGATCTTCGACATGCGCACCACCTGGGCGGAAATCGAGGCGCTGGACACGAAGATTCCGGCGAAGTTGCAGTACTCGATGGCCTTTCAAACCATGCGCCTGCTGCGCCATGTCACCTATTGGCTGCTGTCTCAACGCAGGAAGGGCCTACAGGTTGATGCGGCGGTGGCGGAGTTCCGCAAGGGCGTACGTCAGCTCGAGGCTGAGATTATCAACGTCGTGGGCGGCTCGGACCGGGAACGCTTCGAGAAAGTCCGCAAGGAGCATGTTGATGCAGGGGTACCCGCATCCCTGGCGGCGCGGATCGCGAGCCTGCCGGCCCACAACGCCGCCCTGGACATTGTCGAAATCGCAACCGAGCACAAAGTGAGTGTTGTGGAAGCGGCGCGTGTCTACTTCGAGATCGGCACCCGTGTCGGTCTGGACTGGCTGCGGGACCAGATCGAGCAACTCTCCGTCGACGGCACCTGGCAGGCGATTGCTCGCACCGGCCTGCGTGACGGGGCGATGCGGATCCACCGGCGCCTGGCTGAACGAGTGTTGTCCAAGACCGATCAAGGTGCGGCTCACGCTCGCGTCGCCGCGTGGCTGCAAGCAGCCGGCGATGACCTCGCGCAGTGGCAACGGACCGTCACCGAGATGAAGGCATCGGGATCCGGTGACTTTGCCACCTTGTCGGTAGGTCTGGAATCCGTTCGGAAGCTGGCGGACTGACGTTGTGATATATGGGGGTGTCGATGTCGACTGAGGAGCCGAATATGCCCGGGAAACTGATCCTGGTCCGCCACGGACAGAGTGTCTGGAACGTTGAAAACCTGTTTACAGGTTGGCACGACGTCGACCTGTCCGATAAGGGCCTCGAGGAGGCCGCGCAGGCCGGCCGCGAGATCCTGAAGGAAAAGATCGCGGTCGACATCGCGTTCACGTCCGTTCTGAAGCGCGCCATCCGCACGCTGTGGATCGTGCTCGATGAAATGGACCGGATGTGGATTCCCGTCGAGCGCACCTGGCAGCTGAATGAACGGCACTATGGCGCCCTGCAGGGACTCAACAAGACACAAACCGTGGAAAAACACGGTGAGGCGCAGGTTAAAATCTGGCGCCGCAGCTATGACATTCCACCTCCGGCGCTCGAAGTCAGCGACGCGCGGCATCCCTCACACGACGTCCGCTATGCAAATGTCGATGTCGCCGAGCTACCGGCCGCGGAGTCTCTCGAGGACACGTTGAATCGCGTGTTGCCGTATTGGCACAGCCGAATTGCGCCGGAGCTGCGTGCGGGTCGCAACGTGATGGTTGCGGCTCATGGCAACAGCCTGCGTGCCATGGTCAAGATGTTGGACAACGTGTCCGAAAAGGACATCGTCGAGCTCAACATCCCCACGGGCGTTCCGCTGCTCTATGAGTTGGATGCCAAACTGAACCCCATCAGCAGTCGCTACCTCGGTGATCCAGCGGCCATTGCGGCCGCCGCGGAAGCCGTCAAGCGGCAGACCGAGAAGAAGTAACTCCGGGCCCCGGGCCGGAGTTTAAGCCGTCCAGCCGTCGTAGCGCCCGCCGAACTCCGCCGCGAGTGCATCCAGGCGGGCACTGAGCGCCTGCATGTCAGGGACAATCAGGCGCATGGACTTGGAGGCATGCAGGCTGAACGCAAGATCGGTCTTCTCGGTCATCGGCTTGGCATCAACCGTGAAGCCGTCCGACTCGAGGCGCGAGCGCACCCGCTGACACGCCCCCTCATCGGGGAGTGCCAGGAAGAAATCCACCTTGTACTCATTGAACGGCGCATAGCCCTTCGAGCGCAGCTGCTCAATGATCCGCGCATCCCAGCTCTCCTGTTTGGTGCTGCGGATGTTTTTGATCTTGAAGAAGATGCGCGCCACGATGATGGCCGCGGCCACGACAAACGCAATAACGACCCAGGTCATTCGCGAAACTCGGGTTTGCGCTTGGCGATGAACGCATTGATGCCTTCGGCCCCTTGGGGAGTCACCGCCTGGGCCGCAATCGTCTCACTCTCGAGCACCATCTGCGACTCGAAACCTGCCAGCGAGGCAGCCAACAGGCGCTTCGTCTTGCCGAACGCTTGGGTCGGACCCGAGGCGAGCCGCTCGGCGAGCCTGAACGCCTCGTTCACGACTTCAGAATCGTCCACCACCGAGTTGACCAGACCCCATTCGTGCGCTTCGTTGGCAGTGAGCGCGCGATTGAGCAACAGCAGCTCCATCGTGCGCTTGACGCCGATAGTGCGAGGTAACAGAAAGGAAGTGCCGCCGTCGGGTGTCAAACCAACACCGGTGTAGGCGAGACTGATCTTGGAGCTGCGGCCGCACACGGCGAGATCCGCCATGGCCATCAACCCAACACCCGCACCCGCCGCGGTACCGTTGACGGCGGCGATGACCGGGGGATCCATCCGTACAAAGTGCGAAATGGCCGAATGTAGGTAACCGGTCAGCTCCCGCAGGTAACCGTCGGCACCCTCGCCGCGGGCCGCCATGGCACGCAGGTCACCGCCGAAGCAAAACTGACGCCCGGCGCCCGTCAACACAACCGCCCGCACAGCCGGATTGCGACCGCACGTCATGGCTGCGGCCAACAGGTCCATGGCCATCTCCAGGTTGAGAGTATTGGAGCTGTCAGGACGATTGAGCGTCACCAGCGCAACCGCGCCGCGCGTCTCAACTTGAACACTGGAGGTGGACATCAGGGCCTCTATTCGTCGGGAGCGATCGTCACCCGCAGGCCCGCAAGCTCCTGGGTGAACTCGATCTGACACGACAGGCGGGAATTGGATTCGTGGTGCGAGAGCTCCGTGAGCAGCTCCTTCTCGTCCGACATGGCCGCGGGCAGCTTCGAAACCCACTCCGGGTCCACATACACGTGGCAGGTAGCGCAGGAACACATGCCGCCGCAAATGGCCGCGACGCCGTAGTCGAGCTCCCGAAGAGTCTCCATGACTTTCAATCCGGGCTTCGCATCCACCTCATGCTCGACCCCGTCGCGATCGACGACACGCAATAGCGCCATGAACTCACCTTCCGAAAATACAGGGAATAGGGGGCCGGATGGACCCCAGTCCGATAGTTTGCCGGATTCAGAGGACCCCGCGCCAGTCACGGCTCTAACTGGTACCCAGGCGCCAATCTTCGAGGGTTCTGGGCAGGCGCTCGGCCAGCTGGTCTTCGTGCTCTCGCTCTGCCTCGGTGGCTGAGCGGCGCAGACGGCGTTCTCGGTACCAAAGATAGGTGTGCAGGTCGAACAGCCAGACCGCCGCGGCGAGCTGGCGGGAGGTGATGTCGTCGAGCCCCGAATGCTGCAGCAGCAGGGACGCATACGGCCGCGCGGACTCGTGATACGACAGGATACAGGCGACATCCAGCAAAGGGTCGGAGACGGCCGCGCACTCCCAGTCGATGAGCACGAGGCGATCGCTCGTCTCGATCAGATTCGAGCCATGCAGGTCATGGTGCAGGATCGCCAGCGGCCGATCCTCAGCGCCCGAAACCCGCCAGGCGGCGGCCGCCCAGTCCAGGTAGCTCACCTCGGCCCCTACCCGCTCCACATACCGTGACAGGGCCTGCAGCAAGTCGAAGCGGCCGGTATCTGGCGGCACCAGCTGGTGCAGGCGCCGCAGTGTGTCCCCCAGCCGGGCGAGCCTCTGGGGGTTGGCAAAGTCCGGTTCCATCCACAACCGGCCGGTGACGTATTCCGTGACCATCCACCAGTCACCGCGGTCCGCGGCCACGATCCGCGGAGCAATGTGGGCCTTGGACGCAATCCGATGAAGCTCCCGCTCCACGGACCGGTCCGACGTCAGCCAGGCATCGGGCCCCTGACTCAGGCGCAAAACGAAGCGCCCGGCAGGGGTGAGCACGCTGTAGCTGCGATTGATGCTGCCTCCGGAGAGGCGAACAACTTCGACGGCTGGATGACCCGGAATGTAGCCCGGGACGTGGGAAAGGGCTTCGGCGAGCTTCAGCTCGCGGGTACGGGAGTCGTCCGGTAGGTCTTCAACCATCTGATAAAGCCGACCGCTGAAAAAACCAGATACAGCACAGACAATAGCGCAAATAACAAAAGTCCCTGACTGGCAAATAAAAAGGCTAGCACCGAATCAATACAGATCCAGTACAGCCAGTTCTCCAGCTTGACCCGCGCCTCGAGCCAGGTGGCGTAGAGGCTGCCCCAGGTGGTGAGGGAGTCCAGAAACGGCCACGCCGCCTGGGTGTGGGCGAGCCAGCGTGCCGTGAGGGCACTGATCAGGACGACAGCCGCGCATGCTGCAAGGTGCCATCGGATCGGCCATGTGGTGACCGCCAATGTTCCCCGGGATTCCTCCTCACGCGTCCAATGCCACCAGCCGTACACGGAGATGACCACGTAGTACACATTGAGCGCCGCCTGCATGGGCAGGCGCGCCACCAGCGACAGGTAGATCGCAATCGCGGAGCCGATGCCGCCGGCGACCCAACACCAACGACTTTTCCTGATGGCCAACACCGCATAGGCGAGACCGAGCACAACCGACAGCGCTTCAGCTGGCGACGTCGCCACCAGAGCGCTCCAGATCGAATCGATTGCGCGATTGACGTCGTTCATGTCGCAGTCAGCGGCCCCAGCACCTTCATGACAAACACCGCTTTGTCATTGTTCTCAAAGGTCACCTTCAGCTCGCGGGTCAGCGCGGCGAACACCACCTCGTACGGACCAAACACCTGCGTGCTCAGGCTGTTGGTCACCACCTTCAGTTGCGAATGCGCATTCAGGCGATCAATGAAGTCCTCGATGGGCGGAATGTAGTCCGCGTTGAGCGGATACAGGCTGAGCTCCACTGCAATATCCATCGGCGCACTCCTATCAGAAATTGACACTGACATTCACGCCCCAGGCCCGAGGGTCACCCAACTGGGTATAGAGGCGGTTGACCGGCGGGTCCGCGAGAAAGTCCTGCGGGGTATCCGAGAAGTAGAACCCCCGCACGGCATATTTCTTGTCCAGCAAGTTGCGACCCCACAGGCTCGCAGACCAGCGCTGCGTCTCCCAGCCGAGCCGTCCATTCACGAGGCCATACGGCCGGGAAGTCGTCCAATTCGGCGGCAGGTCGAAGTAGTAGCTGCCCATGCCGGTCACATCGACGCGAGCAAACGGCCCACGCGGATCGCGGTAGGTCGCGCTGACAGCAGCCTGCCACGGCGGCGCATTCGGCAGCGCACGATCAGGCAGCTGCTGGTCATCCTGGATGAAACCGTGGTACCGCGTTTGCAGCAGCCCCAGCGACGCCGCCAACACCAGCGACTTCGTGGCCTGCCACTGCACTTCACTTTCCAGGCCGTAATTGAATCCGCTGTCGGCATTACCCGTGAACAGCGTGAACGTATCCGGGTTGCTGGGATCCAGTTGCTCGCTGGTCTTGACCTGGAGCGACTTGCGCCTCATGTAGAACACATCAGTGTTGACGCGCAGGGTCCGTTCAAACAACTCGGCTTTGTACCCGACCTCGAAATTGATATCGGATTCGGGGTTGAATTCGATCTGGCTGGGCAGGATGGCATCACTCAAATTGAAACCACCCGCCTTGTAACCGCGACTCACGGTGGCATATGCGCTCTGCGTCTTCGAGATCACCCGTGTCAGTGAAGCCGCACCACCCCACAGGTTGTTGGCCGGATTGAACTCGTGGGGATCATTATCCGAGTAGCGCGCACTCCACCGCTCGCCTCGCAACCCAACAGTCCAGCGCCACTGCGGCGTCAACTCCCCGTCCAGCTCGCCAAACACGGCGCCGGTCCGCGAGCGGAACCGGCTGCTCGTCAGCTCGGAGTCCAGGGGCGGCACATCACCGCCTTCGGAAGGATCAAAGAAGATCCCCGAGCTGTCTTCATTGAGACTCTCGTGCAACTGCAACCCATAGACCCCCACCAACCAATTCAACCCGTGCTCGTTATTGGTTGCGAGCCGCGCTTCCAGGCTCTGCGTGTTGCGGTTGCGGTTCTGGACGTCGTTATAGTCGTAGGTATAGGGAGCCCACAGAATGGGGTTCCCCCAATCACCGTCGAAGCTGTATTTCACCAGGGTTTTTGCATAACTCCCGATGACCGTCAGGGTGGCGGGGCCGATCCCTGAGTAGGTGAGGCGTGCGGACGCGCCCGTCGAATGCTGGGAATCGACGCCGGGGCGGTCCGACTGCGTGTTGCGGGAGTTATCCAATGTGAAGGCGTCATAACCATTGTCGATCTGGACGTGCAATAAACTCAGATCAATGCGCAACCGGTCAGATGGCTGGTAGCGCCATCGGCCACGCAAAGTCAACTCCCCGCGCCGGTCAGTGTCGTTCCGATTCAGGTACACATCGCGGTAGTAACCGTCACTCCGGTAGTGCTGCGCGGCGAGCCGGAACGAGGAATCGAGCTCCGGCACGGGCCCTGTGAGTACCGCCCCATAGTCACGTTCCCCGTCGTTGCCTGCACCCAACTCAACGTGTCCGCCCACTGTATCCGCAGGCTCCGCGCTTTGTGCATAAATGAGACCGCCGAGCGCGTTGGCGCCGTAGCGCATGCCCTGTGGGCCGCGCAACACCTCGATGTGATCGACATCGAACAGCGTGGCTGCACTGCCTAGGCCGCTGAAATCGATGTCATCTATGAGGAGACCTACGGACGGATTGGGCGCGCCCTGATATTGTTCGAGCTCGCCGATGCCGCGGATCTGGAAATACCGCGGTCGCGACGTGTCGCCGGCCCAGTTGAGATTGGGTACGAGCGCCAGCACGTCCTCGAGGTGCTGCTGCCCCGCTTCGCGCAGGGTCGTGGCATCGAGAACCGACACGCTGGCCGGAACATCTATCTCGGCGGCCGGTCGATATGTGCCGGTGACGACTACCTCGCTGAGCGAGGACCCAACGTCAGGGGATGGGTCCGCGCACAGAGCACGAGCTGCGGCGGCCACGAACACGAATAGAAATGAAACGCGGAACGAGCTTCGCAAGTTACCTGCTCCCTACGCCGGTACTAACCGGATCAGGTTCAACGGGTTCGCCGGCTCTACCGACGTCTCAGGTCCTGCTGGACCACCCCAAGGTTTGTGAATGCATAGGTTAGCACTGCGCCGTGCAGGTGCGAAAGGTTTAGAATCAACGCCATGACAAGAAAGATACAGGTCCACCAGGTTGACGCCTTCACGCGCGAGCGCTTCACCGGTAACCCTGCCGGTGTTGTGCTGAACGCAGACGGCCTTTCGGAAGCCCAGATGCTCGCGATTGCGCGCGAGCTCAATAACGCCGACACCGCTTTTATCCTGGCGCCGGACAATAGTGAGCACGGGATGCGCGCCCGCTTCTTCACGCCCCGGACGGAAGTCGGGTTTGTCGGTCATGCGACAGTGGCAGCGCACTATGTACTGTCGCGTCGAAACAGTGCGCCGCGGCATGTCCGCCAAAAGTCAAAGGCCGGCGTAGTGGATATCGAGGTGCGGGGTGTTGATGAGGACCGCAGCATCGCAGTCCGCCAGACCACCCCGCCCGTGGGCCGCGAGTTGAATGATCGCGAGCGGCTGGCCGTGCTCGATGCCCTGGCGCTCGCCACCGATGACCTGGATCCGCGCTGTCCCCTGCGAATCGTGGGTTCCAGCAGTACCCGGCTCATGATTGGAGTGCGCAACGAGGACGCCCTCAAACATCTCAAACCCGACTTGAGCCGCCTGACGACGTTGTCAGCCCAGCTGGGAGCTGCGGGTTACTTTGTATTTACCCTGGCAACCACCGGCGGCAATCACCTGACCGAGTCCCGGATGTTCTGTCCGGCCCTGGGGATCTCCGAAGATCCCGTGAGCGGCAATGCCCATGGCCTGCTGGGTGTCTATCTTGCGCACCACGGCTTCCTGCCCCGTAACGAGCAGCGCGTTTCATTCAGCGGCGTGCAGGGGCACCAGTTGCACCGCCCCGGACGGGTCAATGTGGAGCTGGAAATCAAGGACGGCGCCATCGAGGCTGTCTGGATCATCGGCCAGGCCATCTCGATCTTTGAGACGGAAATCGAAATCTAGGCGCCGTTTAAATTCAATACTCCGGGACTCGCGTCCCGGTTAAAGTGCGCGCCATGAGCGACCCACAGTTCCAGAAAGCCCTTGCGTTGGCCGACATTCCCGTAGGTGCCATGCGCCCGGTCACCCTGAGCGGGCGGGAAATCGTCATCTGCCACACCAAGGAAGGCGTTTTCGCGCTCGACAATATCTGCAGTCACGCCCACGCGCGGATGTGTGAAGGGCGCCTGCGAGCGACGCGCATCGTGTGCCCATTGCACGGTGCGTCCTTCGACATTCGCGACGGCAAGGTGTTGGGCCCGCCGGCGACCCAGCCGCAACTTACCTTTCAGGTGCGGGTTGTGGATGGGACAGTTGAAGTCGCTGTCTGACCCGCCACAGAAACCAGACAGCGGGCAGCGCGACACACGCGCCGGCCAGAAACGGGGCCTTTGGGCCCAACACGGCAAACAGCGGGCCGGAAGCGAACGGCCCGATCACTCTCGCCAGACTGCTGCTCGTCTGATAGGTCCCCATGACGGATCCCCGGTCGTGGCCGGTGGACTGTTTGGATGCCAACGCCGAATTGCTGGGAGTAAACGCGCCCATCCCGATCCCACACAGCGCCAGGCCCATCACCGTGACCCCAACTCCCGGCGCCTCGGACACAATGAGCAGCCCGGTCACGAATGTCACAATGGCGATGGTCGCGAGCTTGATTTCGCCCAGCCGCGGTACCAGCGCCCGTACCAGGCCGCCCTGCGTGAGCACTGCCAGCACCGCGCCACAAAAGATCAACAATCCCACGGTGCGCGGACCAAACCCAAACCGGTCGAGTGCCCACAAGCCGAGAATCGAGTCCAGCATCGACTGGGCCGTCGTGACGAGCAACGCTGCCGTTGCCACATAGCGCAGTGCCGGTCGTTCCAACAGCATGCGTATGGGCCCGATCCGCGGCACCTGCACCCGCGTGGTGTTACTTTCCGGCAGCAGGAAGGCCACGAGCGCAATCGCCAGCACACTCAAACAGGCGGACACCGTCGCCGGCAACAGGAAACCCGCGGTCTCGAGATTGTTGCCGGCCAACAGGCCGCCGATGGCCGGGCCCAGCGTAAAGCCGATTCCAATGGCCGCGCCGATCAGCCCCAGTGAAGCCGCCCGCTTTTCCGGGACACTGACATCGGAAGCGTACGCAAACGCCGCCGAGATGTTGCCCGCCATGAATCCTCCGAGCATCCGGGACAGCAGCAGCCCGCCGATGCTCGTGGCAAAGCCCAGAATCAGGTAGGAAACACACGCCCCTGCCAGGCTCGTCATCAGGATGGGGCGACGGCCGTAGCGATCGCTCAGGCGGCCCCAGAACGGCGCGGCCACCAACTGACACAACGAGTAGCTGCCCATGATGGGCGTGATCCACTCCGCGGGCGCGTTGAAACGCACCCCCATGTAAGGCACCAGCGGAATGAGGATCCCGAATCCGAGGATGTCGATGACACTGACAATGAAGAGTGAGCCGAGCCGCCTGTCCATCAATGATTGGGCACCAGCAGACGCAGGTCGGCTCCCGGCCGGGCGGCGGCCGGAACAAAGTCCTTGGCGCCGTTCATCACGAGATTGGGAATGCGGCTGTCATCCCAGTCCGCGGGCAGTTGATCGCCGGTGCGCAAAATCGCGATCTGCAGTGAAGGAATCAGCCACATCCGGTTGCCGCCCCCTTCCACCACCAACAGGTCCCTGGATGCATACGGTGCAACACCGGGCAGCTGCGCCGCTCCCAGTCGGATGTAGGTTCCATACCGCTCATTGCTCATGGCCGGTTTCAACATCTCCGGCACCCAACGCGGCGACAACACCTCGTCACCCCGGAAGTTGCCGTTGTTCATCAGCAGTTCCGCCACGCGCAGCCAATCTCCCTGCCGGGCCGAGAACCCCGCGTCCACGTGCGGCTCAGCACCCTCGCGATCGAGAGCGAGCGATGCATCCCCGG
>Ga0268265_10002955_pt1 | contig 12455 bp, 10 predicted proteins | sample KBSSwiS52_FD_190355 | JGI IMG/M metagenome (GOLD analysis project Ga0268265, IMG submission 190355) | Switchgrass rhizosphere microbial communities from Kellogg Biological Station, Michigan, USA - KBS Switchgrass S5-2 (SPAdes) (version 2) | ecosystem: Host-associated > Plants > Roots >... | reverse complement strand
GCACGACGTATTGTGGTCCCGTGTGGCTGTCGGCCACGTGAGCCACCATGCCTCGCGTCCATCGAGATACGCCGCCGCGGTCGCGGCATTCCACGACGAGCCGGTTGTCGCGGCCGGCCGAGGTTGTGCCGACACGGTCGTGGCGGCCAGGAGGCTTGCAATCGCAAGCAATGCAGGTCGAGCGTTCGGCATCATGACCTCACGGGTTCGCCAACATGACGGTATCAACAGGTCGGGTCAACTCGGTGCGCCAGCAGCGGCTTGACACCAACTCGCGACTACATATCGTCTGTCCCGCCCCTCAGTCGTACTTCCGCTCGCCCGCACCCACAGAGGCCCCGATGACGACCTTGTTCCGTGTTGCGATTGCCTGCTCGACAACTCTGCTCCTCGCTGGTTGCGGAAAGAGCGACCAGGCGGCGAAGGATAGCGCCGCTGCAGCCGCGGCAGCACCCGCGCCCGCCCCAGCGCCACCGCCGCCGGCGCCATTCTCGCTGACAGAAGCGGCCGGAAAGTGGCAAGTGCGCGCTGTCCCCGAGTCTGGAACCGACACGACGGCCACCAACTACGTTCTCACCGCAACGGCCGACACGACCGGCTGGGTCATTGCGTTCCCCTCGGGCCTCAAGGTGCCGCTGCACATCACTGTCTCCGGCGACAGCCTGATCACAAAGACCGGCACATTCGCCAGCCAGCGGCGCAAGGGCGTCAAAGTGATGACGGAAACCTCGTTGAGGCTACAAGGTGGAAAACTCGTCGGCACGTCAATCGCTCACTACGCGGGCGCCGGCGCCGACTCAGTGCTTCGCCTGAAGACTGAAGGAACGAAGATGCCCTGATGTCAGCGGTGAACGCTGCGATAAGAACGGCGCCCCAGGGCGCCGTTTTCTTGCTCATATTGTTGATAGCCCCAATCACGAGATGACCATGCTTCGCATTTCCGCTCGCGCCGCATTGCTGCTCGCTCTTTTCGCCACCGCGGTTCGCGCCCAGAAAAACGACAAGGAAGTCAAACCTGGCGCGGTCGAGCTCCCGCGCCTCGAGAACGCTTGGGCAAAGGGACTCGTCAATCGAGACGGCGCGCTGTTCGAGAAGCTCCTCGCACCCAAGTTCGTCTACACGGAAAATGACAAGCTGATCCGGCGCGCAGAACTGATCAAAGAAATCACGACGGGCTCCGACACCGTGACCGCGGCGCGCAATGAGGGAATGGAAGTGCACCAATACGGAGCAACGACGGCGGCCGTGACGGGCTGGTTGATCGTCGAAGGACGCGGGAAGAATGGCCCGTTCACGCATCGCTATCGGTTCACGGACACGTGGGTGAAGCGAAAGGCGGGATGGCAGATCGTCGTCGCGCACGACTATCTCGTTCCCAAATAGATGTCATCCTGATGCGAGCGGAGCGAGCGGAGGACCTGCGTTTCCGCCTACTGGCAAACCACCTGCACCTTTCGCAGTTGTACGACCTTCGGTGCCTGCGGTGAGAAGCGATTCGAGATCGCGAATACCAACGGTCCCGCTTCCGAGCTGGTGACGTCGAGGTTCACGGCGTTCGTCCGCTCGGTTTGGAGGAACGCGTACGCCATGCCGCCCTTGCTCAAGCTGTCATAGTTCGCCGCGGTCAGAACGAAGACCTCGACGTCGTGCTCTCCGCCGTCGACGACCTTCACCTGCCCGGTGAGCCGGCACGTCGGCTGCTTCGCAGTGGCGACCCATACCCAGCGTTGAATCGCGCCTGGCGCAAGCGTGATGTCGTCGGCAGTCGCGAGCTGCGCGGTTTGCGGCTTCATCAGGAGTCCGGTGATTCCGCCTCGCCCCGCGCCCTGTCGTACCCGATACGCCACGAATACAAAAACAATGATGAGAAATCCCAAAATGAGCATCAGGGAAATTCGTCGCGCTCGTGACATCGGAACGGACGGCGTAGCTGGGGTGGCCGGCTTCACCTGCTTCACCTGCTTGGACGGCGTGCGAAGATCGTGTCCACAGTGTGGGCACACCGACTCGGTTTCCTCGGCGTCCTGCGAGCAGAACGGGCAGCGTATCATTTTCCGTTCCCGCTGGGTTGAGCGAAACCTATGCGGACCCGGCGGCGCGACGCTGCGCCGCCATTCCGGCCGCGGCACCGGCTACAAGCTTCAGTGCGTCGGCGACGACGAGAACTGTCGGCGCCTGTCCTCCGCCGAGGGCCGTAGCCACGTGCAAGGCGATCGCGCCCGCCGCGACGGAGAGTCCGTGCCCCAATTGGCGGTCCGGCTGCCGTGTCGCGCGCCAAAAACCCATCAGAAACGTGAAGATCGATCCGCCAACGATCGCCACGACGGGAACCCAGGACGGGAGGTCGGCGGGGTTCGACGGCATCCCACTGCCGCGCGTGATCACCATGCCCGCGCCGATCACAAGTCCGGTCGCGATTTCAGCAAGCAGTCCGAAAAGGAACGAAACGAAGAATCTCACGTCGCCCGTGACCGACGTAGCATCCAACCATAGAGCCACACGATAGCGCCGACGAAGCCGAGGACGCCGAGCCATGGCGCAAGCGCGAAATCCTCAGGCACGATTCCGATCGGCGCGTCCTTCGAGAACGCGACGATGAGTCCGGCGTTGAGCACGCCCCACAAACTCTCACCGACAATCAGCCCCGACGCCACGAGCGTTCCCAAACGCTCGGCGCGCTCCGGATTCGGAGTAGAGCGAATGCGGCGATCGTACCAATGCGAGATGACCGCGCCGACGACGACCGCGAAGGTCGCTGACATCGGCAGATAGATGCCAATGCCGACGGCAAGCGGTGGTATGCGAAGCTTGTTCATCGCACCGAGCGCGATGTCGAGCAGAATGAGACCGACGCCCACGAGCGCGCCGATGCCGAGATAATTCCACGCGAGGTTTCCGCCGATCACGCCCTGCGCGAGCGCCGAGATGAGCGTGGCCTGTGGTGCCGGAAGCGGGTTTGGCGCGAGCACGCCAACGTTCGCCGCGCCCGCGAAGCCGTACGCCTTGGCGAGGAGATTCAGAACGGGCGGGATGACCGCCGCGCCGGCACCCACACCGACGATGAGCGCGATCTGCTGGCGCATCGGCGACGCGCCGACCAACTGCCCTGTTTTGAGATCTTGTAAGTTGTCGTTCGAGATCGTCGCGCAAGCGAAAACGATCGCCGTGACGAAGAGCGCGAACGCGACGAGCGGCAGTCGATTCTCGGGCGTTGGCGTGACGGCGACAATGAGGACCGACGCGCACATCACGATCGAGAGAATTCCGACGCCCGAGATCGGGCTGTTCGAGGCGCCGATAAGACCGGCCATGTACCCGCAGATACCGGCGATGAGAAATCCCGCAAGGAGAACGAAGGGTACCGCGATCAGTGTCAGCTTCAGAGCGCTCGGCGCGAGCACGGTCGATTTCGCGAACGTGAACGCGAGCCACGCCGCGATGACCAAGCAACCGGCGGTTAGGATGTAAATCCACTTCGGCGCGAGATCGCGATCGAGGTCGTCGCCGGTGGCAACTGCCTTCGAGGCGGCGAGCGTCGCGACGAGTCCGCCGACCACCGGCTTCGAGAGCTTCGCTAACGTGTAGATCGCCGCGATCGCGATCGCGCCGGCGCCGATGAACCGAACCTCAGTGCGCCAGATCGTGGTCGTGTGCGCGGCGAGCGTCACGCCCGCTGCCGCGGCCTGCATCGACGTCAGGATCGGGACGGCAACCACCCACGCGATCGCCAGCCCGAGAAGCATCGCCATGCCGACCGACAGACCCACGAGATGCCCGGCGCCGAGCAGCGCCAGCGACCATGCCATGTTGTAGCCCGTCGACGCCATGGTGCCAAGGCGAACGAATCCTGTGATCTCCGCAGCCGCAATGCGCGTCGCCGTGATGATCGCGAGCCCGCCCGAGGCAACGGCGCCGAGGATCACGGCGGTAAGCCCTTCTCTCGCCTCACCGGTGTCGTCCTTTGTCTCGCCGCGCGTGCCTGAGCCTACGCGCAACACTTCGGCCGCGGCTACGCCTTCGGGATACGGAAGGTCGGACGTTGTAACGAGCGCGCGACGCAGCGGGATCGTGAACAACACGCCGAGCACGCCGCCGCTCACGCAGATGAGGAACGATTGCCAGAATGGAAATCCCGTCCACCACCCGACGATCACGAGCCCAGGGAGCACGAAGATGATCGCCGATAACGTCCCGGCCGCAGAGGCGACGGTCTGGACAATGTTGTTTTCGAGGATTGAGGAATCTTTGACGGCGCTGAGGATCGCCATCGAGATCACCGCGGCGGGGATCGACGACGCGAACGTGAGACCGACTTTGAGGCCGAGGTAGACGTTGGCCGCGGTGAATACCGTTGTGATGAGCGCGCCGAGGATGAGGCCGCGGATGGTGAGCTCTTTGGGTTTCATGGGCCCAATTCTACGGTCTCGGCGCGGAAGCGATAGCGCGACCAGGCGCATCCTCGGCCGAATTGGACACTATGTCGCTCTGCGTCTATTATCTTCTGCGGTGCCGACCCCAGCGCCCTCGCCTGCGTGTCCCCACGTCAGCGATTGGGCCAACCTATCGTGGAGCGTATTTGACCAGCGCCGCTCCGTTTGACGTCGAAGAGTTCTGGGACGATCTCCTCCAGTACAGGCGATACCTGTGGACCACACTATCGTGCGCGCCACGCGCTAGGCCACCACGCGTACAATCGACTCGTGTCTTCCAATGCCTGAACGACGCAGATACGTGAAGAGAGCCGGCACCGGAGTCGTCGCTGTTCAACTCAATCTCGACACCGAAGGGTTCGTCTATCGCAAATGGGGCGACGTTCAGCGGTGTCAGCCCGGTGACTGGATCGTCGACAACGACGGCGAGGTCTACACGGTGAACAATGAGGCCTTTCGGCGCACTTACCAGCTCGTTCGTCCCGGCTTCTACGCGAAAGTGTCCGTCGTATGGGCCGAAGTGTCGCCAGTTGCGGGAGTGATTCAGACGAAGCAAGGTCTCGCGCGCCACCAAGCGGGCGCGTATCTGGTCTCCAACGACGACGCGGGCGAAGATCTTTATCCCGTCGACGCCGAGACCTTCGAACGTCAGTACGAACCAGCCCCGTGATGCCGCTCCGCGACGCCGCCGCAACCTTGCAAAAAGACTTCTCATGACGAGAAAACGCGCGCTCCTCGTGGGTATCGACGACTATGGCGAGGGACGCTCCCTGAATGGCTGCGTCAACGACGTGATGGCGCTCGAGCCGTTGCTGTCCCTTCACGACGACGGGTCCAGCAACTTTCAGTGCCGGCGCCTCGTGTCCAGCGAAGACAAGGTGCAGCGGGCGCGCCTTCGCCTCGAAGTCGACCGATTGCTCGCGCCCGCCGCGGACGTCGCGCTGTTCTACTTCGCGGGCCACGGAGCCAGCGGAAAGAGCGACGTCACACTCGTCACGCAGGAGAGTGACCCCTACGATCCCGGCGTCGCCCTCTCAGAGATTCTCGGCAAAGTGGCCGACTCCAAAGTTCCGCAGGTCATCATCCTGCTCGACTGCTGCTTTTCCGGCGCAGGCGGCCGCGTCCCGCAAATCGGCGGCAACATCGCGCTGGTACGAGAGGGGCTGGCTCTCCTGACAGCGAGCCGTGGCGATCAGATCGCCGCGGAGACCGACACGAATCGCGGGGCGTTCTCGTCGCATCTGAGCGATGCGCTGAACGGCGGCGCAGCGGACGTCCTCGGGAATACCTCACTCGCGGGCATCTATTCGTACCTCATCGAGTCCTTCGACTCCTGGGAACAACGTCCAACGTTCAAAGCGAACCTCGAGGAGATGTACTCGTTGCGTCAGTGCAGGCCGGCCGTGCCCCTCACGGAACTTCGCCGGCTGACAAGCATCTTTTCCGCGGACGACGCCGAGGTGCCCCTCGATCCCTCGTACGAGCCGACCCTCGAACCGCGCGACGCCGAGCACGAAGCGATCTTCGGAATCCTCCAACGCTGTCGCGGCGCCAAGCTCGTCGAGCCGGTCGGCGAAGCGCACCTCTTCTACTCGGCGTTGAACAACGGGTCGTGTCGACTCACGCCGCTCGGCAGGCACTATTGGCAGATGGCCAACCGCAACCTGATCTAACATGCCTGAACGAGAATTTGACTACGATAATATCTGTTTCGTCATCATGCCGTTCGGCAAAAAGAAGGTGACGCGTGCGAGCAAGCGGCCGGGCCGAGGCAAGCGGACGATCACGGCGACCATCGATTTCGACGCCGTCTACAAGGACGTCTTCAAGCCCGCCATCGACGGCATCCGTTTGCCGGAGGGGGGCACGCTGATCGCCCGTCGAGCCGACGACGATCTGATGTCCGGGATCATCAGCCGCGAGATGTATCGCTACATCGAGTACTCGCGATTCGCCATCGCCGACATCACCTCGCTCGGCGCGAACGTCTTCCTCGAGCTCGGACAGCGATACCGCGCCCGCGAGTCGGGTACCGCCGTGTTTCGACAGACCGACGCGACTATTCCCTTTGACATCAACCAGGTGCGTGCTCTCCCATACGAGTACGCGCCACGAGAACGCGCGCTCGAGTCGCGAAGGCTCATTCGCAAGGTGCTCACGCAGTCACTCGAGTTCAACCGGATCGACAGCCCGGTGTGGGATGCACTGAAAGAGCAGCAAACAGGCACGAACGTCGACGACGAGCTCCGCATGGCCGATGAGAGCATCGGTCGACAAGATTGGACAACGGCCGAACAGTTGCTGCGAAAGGCACTGAAACGACAACCGGCGAACCCGCTTGTGCATTTTCGCGTGGGCCTGATGCTGCGCGATCAGGGCCGGTGGGATGAGGCCATCGCGTCGTTCGCATCAGCGACGCGCCTACTCCCCGGGCACGCAGATGGCCATCGAGAGCTTGGGATTGCACAGAGTCTCCGGTTCAAAGGGACCCAGCAACCACCTGACGGAATCGGGGAGCTGGAACGCGCCGTGGCGTTGGCGCCTCGCGACTACGACGCGCTCGCATCGCTGGGAGGCGCGATGAATCGCGCCGGTCGACGGCGTGAAGCGCTCGCCCACTATCGGAAGGCGGCTGAAGTCTCGCTGGGTCATCCCTATCCGTTGCTCAACGTCATGAAACTCGAGACCGAGCTCGATGGAAAGCCCGCGAGCGGGGCGGATCGCGAAATTCAGCTCAAGCGCGCCGAGCGGTTCCGTCGCGGGCAAGCGGAACATCAGCCGCCGATCGATGCACCGTGGAGTTTTTTCGATCTGGCCGAGATTCAACTCTATCTCGGTCGCCCGGACGAGAGCCTGCGGCTTGTCGACGAAGGACTCCTATGCTGCAGCCAACGGTGGCAAGCTCGCACATTTCGAGAATCGCTCGAGGGATTGACGTCGGCGCTTTCGAGTGACTCTGAGCTGTGGGCGGGCTTGCGAAAAATGACGGAACGACTTCGCCAAGCGGAGCCGCAGCTACCCGCGTAGGAGCAGACGCCGTTGTGGAAGGGCGTCTGGTGGGACCGCCGCGTCGGGCGTAGTATGAGTTGAAGCGCGCACCCCACCAGCGCACGACGATCATCCGTGCGGACACTCCGCAAATGGGCGACACCGCAACACACATCGCCGCCACTCTGATTGGTCGGTACACGATCAAGGGCGAAGTCGCGCGCGGCGGAATGGCCTCCGTCTATCGCGGCCACGATCTCCGCCACAATCGTGACGTGGCGATCAAGATTCTGCGGCACGAGCTGGCGTCCTTCGTCAGCGGCGAGCGGTTCGCGCGCGAGATCGCCATCACGGCGCGTCTTCGACACCCGAATATTCTGCCGCTGTTGGACTCCGGCGAGAGCGACGGCGTGCCCTTCTATGTGATGCCGTTCATCGAGGGCGACACGCTGTCCGATCGGCTCCGCCGCGAAGGACAACTTCCGATCGGCGATTCCGTTCGCCTCATCGGCGAAGTCGCGACCGCGCTCGCGTACGCCCATACCGAAGGCGTCATCCATCGCGACATCAAGCCGAGCAATGTGCTGCTGTCGGATGGTCATGCGCTGGTAGCTGATTTTGGAATCGCGCGGGCGCTCGACGGCGCGGCTTCTGAGCGGATTACCGACTCCGGCATCGCGCTGGGCACCGCGCACTACATGAGCCCCGAGCAGGCGTCCGGCGGCGCGGTCGACGCGCGCAGCGACATCTACGCCCTCGGCTGCTTGCTGTACGAAATGCTTGGCGGCGCTCCGCCGTTCACCGGCCCCACCGCGCGGAGCATCATGGCGCGTCACGCCGTGGACCCGATGCCGAGCTTGCGCACTCTTCGTGGAACCGTACCGGCCGCCCTCGAGGACGTAGTTCGCAAGGCGCTGTCGAAAGCACCAGCTGATCGCTACGCGACGCCGATCGAGTTCAAGACGGCCGTCGATACGGCGGCGCTGGATACGCGACTTGAATATCGGCGGCGTAGCGCGACTCGCTGGACTATCGGCGCGGTGGGCGCGATCGCGGTCGCGGCCTTTGCCGTCTGGCGACTCGGCGCGCCGTCATCCGGTGCTCTCGACCCAAATCGCGTGATGGTGTTTCCGATTGCGGTCACCGCCGGGGCCTTCGCCTCGCCGACGATCGGCGAGGATGCGGCGACGCTCATCGGCAGCGCAGTGGACGGCGCCGGGCCGCTGCGCTGGGTTGACGCCTGGCCACTCCTTCCCGCGGCACTGCGCGACAGCGCGCGCAACATCACGCAAGCCGTGCAGAGCGGATTAGCTGCCGCGCATCACAGTGGACGGTACGTGACCGGACGGTTCTTGCGATCTGGAGACTCGACGATTGCCATTCTTCAATTGTGGGATACTGATAGCGCGATCGTCATCGCTCAGGGGAAAGCGTCCGCCGTCAACGCCGACGTGTGGCGATTGGCGCTGCGCGCGGCGAACGAGCTCCTTCCGAGTCTCGTCCCGGGCGCAACGCGCGAGCTCGTCGTGGGGTGGGAGGATCGGCAGCCCGCCGCGATCGCCAACTTTCTGCTCGGCGAGTCAGCGTTTCGCCGCGGGCAGTTCGACGAGGCCCGTCAGCGATATCGCGATGCCGTTCGCGCCGACTCCTTGTTTTCATTGGCGGCGATTCGCGGTGCGCAAGCCGCGACGTGGGAGCATCGCACCGGTGAAGCGTCGGCTTTTGTGCAGGTCGCGACTCGCCAACCACTGCCTCCGCGGTTGGCCCATCTCGCGCGCGGCTATGAGTCCTATCTCGCAGGACGAGCAGATAGCGCCATCGCCGAGCTGAGAGCAGCCATCGCGATCGATCCGGAAATGTCGGTTGCCTGGGCGCAGTTAGGCGAGGTCTACTCGCACCTCATGCCGCGCGCCGGCAATCCGGATTCCTTAGCCGACGACGCGTTCGATCACGCGCTCCAATTCGATTCGACTGCGGCAAACGTTCTGTATCATCCGATTCAAATCGCCCTTCGACGTGGAGATCGCAAACGAGCCTCCTCGCTCCGAGCAAAATTCCTGGCGGTGCATCCGGACTCGAGCCTCGTACAGAACATCGACGTGATGACGCAGTGCGTCGAGAAGGGCGTGTCAGGCGTCCGGTGGACCGACTTGGCGCGCACGCATCCGCTCCCGCTCGTGGGCGCAGCGTTTCAACTGGGCGCAGGCGGCGCCCAGAGTGCGTGCGCGATCGCGGCGTTTCGTGCGATCCTCGCGGTCGACACCGTAACGAGCGACCGCAACGCCGACGGGCGCAATTGGGGTTCTCTCATTGGCTTGCACGGACTACTCGTTGCCGAACAGCGGCCGCAGGAAGCCATCGCCGCCGTCGATGCATTCGTCGCGCGCTGGCACTATGGGAATTCGCTCTTTCTCCTCACCGGTCCGTACGATGCCGTCGTTGCCGCGCGGGCGCGCGAGGTCGCTCGAGCCGATGCTCAACAGCACGGTGCAGCGTACGCGCGCGTGCCGCGTCCGCTCCGGCTGTGGGAACTTGGACGCTGGGAGCTGCGTGAAGGCCGAACCGCTGTCGCGCAGACGATCGCCGCCGATCTTCGCGCACGCGCCGAGAAGAGCGGCAGCGCGGAGGACATGCTGTTCGCGCGTTCGCTCGAGGCGTGGGTAACGCTCGCGCGCGGCGACACCGCGCGTGCCGTGTCCATGCTCGGCGCCATCGTGCCCGCGGTGTCGCCCGTCGGGATCGTGCAGTGGAGCGAAATGGCGTCCGTCCCTCAGGAGCGTCTCCTCCTCGCGCAACTGCTCCTTGCCAAAGGCGACGCAGCAGGCGCGCTCGAGACAGCGAACGTCTTCGACTCACCGAGTCCGGCGATCTATTCGCTCTTCCTGCGAGCGAGTCTCGATGTCCGGCTGGCGGCGGCGAAAAAGCTCGGCAACGCCCAAGGGCAGTCACGGTTCCAAAGTCGTATCGCGGCGTTGCGCTGATCGGCGCTCCGCGACGGTGTTCCACTCTTCGATGAGGAAGGTGTCGAATGGCTTCGGGAAACAAACCACGTGAAGACATCACGCCACCGCCGCCGGGTGGCGGTGGTGGTCGCGGTCCGGGAAAGCCGGGTCAGCCGAAAGGCCGGGATGACATCACACCACCGCCTCCAGGTGGAGGCGGGAGCGGGCGGAGTAGTGGTCCGAGTCGGCCGCCCAAGGGCCGCGATGACATCACGCCGCCGCCTCCGGGCGGAGGTGGAAGTGGACGCGGTGGTGGCGGGCGACCGTCCGGCGGCGGGCGCGGCTAGGGTCCAACGTCGGCTCGGCGGCTTCGATCGGCGCCGAGCCGGCGAGCGTCTGGTGCATTGCGCGGCCACGAAATCGTGGATGTCGTCCGTCAAAAAACAATGGAGGTTTCAACTCAGCAGCCACAGCGAGGAAACGGCCATGGATATCTTCGATAGCAGTTTCATCACAGTGATCATTGTGATTGGAGTCATCGGAGGCATACTCACCATCGCCTGGTGGGTGTTCATCGCATTCATCGGCGTTAAGGCGTTCCAGCTGGTGACGCGGAGACTCGATCGCGAGATCCCGACGCTGGAGCAGCTCATCCGACAATACACGGCAATGCCCTCCACCCGGCAACCGGCCGCGCGCATGGACATCATTTCACAGCTAGCGCATATCAACTCGCAACTCGGCCGCCTGGACGGGATCAATCGTGACCGATACGAGTTGCGCGCGAGTGAGCTTCAGGGAATGGCGGCCAACGCCGGAATCGACTGGACTCCTCCTCCGTACAACTAGGCCACCGTTAACGCGAAGCCGTGAGTTCTCTGAGCTGTCGCACTTTCGTACGAAGAGAATCAGAACCCTGCGGATCGAAGCGGGCGAGGTCTACTCCTTCGACCACACGCCGTGCGAGCGCGCGCTTCCCCGCGCGCTCGAGCGTCGACGCGCCATCGATGCGAGCGATCGACTTCCTTCGTTCGTCCTCCGATTCTGTGAGGCGACGGAATTCGTCGATCCACACATCGTTTCCAGATCGACCGTCCGGCCAATCGGCTAACAAGCTCAAGATTGCCTCGCGGCGAACGAAAGGACTAGTCGCCGTAGTTTTTTTGAGCTCACCGGCGAGCGTTTCGACTGCACGATTGATGTCGCCTTTTTTTGAGAACAACAATGCGGCAGCGACGGCAAGCCTCACTCGCGCGTCGGGCGTCGCGGATTTCAACCGCGCCTCGGACAGGAGCCTCTCGGCGTCGTTGATCGCTCCGAGCAGAGTGAGCAGTGTTGCGGCATCGGCGTAGAGCTTCTCTTTGTCAGCGTCCGTCGTGTTTTTGAGGAGCGTTCGCACCACAGGAACCAGCTCCGGGCCAAATTCGTCCACGGCGTCGCTTTTGATGCACGCTCTGATTAGAAGCGCCACAGGGCCCACGCACTCTTTCATGTAGCGCCGATGGTCAATCGCGCGAACGCGATCGACAGCGGCGCGGAGCACCTTGGTGCCTAGCGGTCGTATCCCACCCAGTCCGCTGAAGACCATGAGGACGGAAAAGGTCATCGCCTCCCCCGCTTCGTCGGTCGTGGCTTTGATGGCCTCGATGAGTTTGTCTTCGAACAAAGTGAAGTCTTTTCGTTCGAGCGCCGCCGTTGCCTCCTCCAATGCAGCTTCGACCGGGTTCTTGATCACAATTCCCAATAGCCCGGGAATCCGTTCGCGCGGCACCGCGAGCGCGGCCATCGTCAGGCATTGCGCGCGGATGAGCGGGGCGAATTCCTCCGCGCACATTCGCAGTATTCCGACATACGCGGCCAGTGGCCCGGCCGCCACCTCGAACACCGTAAACGGATCGAGTCTTCCGGTGACGACGTCTACCGAACAATCCCGCACTGCCGGCGCCACACGCGGATCGCCCCGTTGCCCGACGATGATCGCCATCGTCGTATTGAACATGAACTCGTTCGGATCGTAGTAGCCGAAACCCATTCCGCTTCCGCCGAAGATTCCCTGCTTCTCGAGCTCCGCCCTCACCGCAGCACCGATCTCCTG
>Ga0268265_10002953_pt1 | contig 12460 bp, 30 predicted proteins | sample KBSSwiS52_FD_190355 | JGI IMG/M metagenome (GOLD analysis project Ga0268265, IMG submission 190355) | Switchgrass rhizosphere microbial communities from Kellogg Biological Station, Michigan, USA - KBS Switchgrass S5-2 (SPAdes) (version 2) | ecosystem: Host-associated > Plants > Roots >... | reverse complement strand
ACTGTATGGTGTCGATCAGTCACCACATTGACCATGATCATGTCATTGTGGTGACTGATCGACACCATACAGTCAACTGGCTGACCCTCGAGCTTAGCAAACATGATGTCCCAGTTTGGCGGCAGTACGATATGTGACCGCTCGTTCGTACGGAGGTTACGACCAATCTGCTCGGCCAGCTTCTTGTCTTCTGCCTTCCATCCAGGAGGCATCTTGATGACAGGAACACCAATACCGTGGCGCTCCTTCTGGATGGCATCGATCTTGTACAGTGTATCCTTGTACTGGTAATGCTTGTACGCGGAACGCAGGATCGATATGCCACGCATGTCGCCAGCTTCAGCCTCTAGGCTGAACACAGCCAGCTTGCTGATGGGGATAAACACACCCTGAGGCTCTACGGGATTCAGTGGAGTCAACGGCGCTGTAGTGTTCGTGGCAGTGTCGAGAGTCTGAGGCTCCATAAGGATGCCTGCAGGTCCACCGTTGCTGTCGTAGATGAACTGCTGGATATCAGCAGGGTGGCGTGGAGCCAGCTTGCGCAAGCTCAGAAGTCCGTCAGGGTCCAGCTGGTAAACCTTTTCCATCACCATGTAGCCATATTCGCACATGAGGAGGATATCCTCTAGCGTACGACTCCAGGACGACGACATAGCGTAAAGGTTATCCTGTACCCTCTTAGCGACGTTCTTATCCCTCGCGGAGTCTGATCCGGGCTTCATGAACCAGTGAGCCGAGAGCACTGGCGTCTTGAACACACGCAGAGAACCTCGAACAATACCATCGAGGCGCTTCATGCGGTAGTACTCAGTAACACCCTGCTTATCCCGAAGCTTACTGTTCCACTCCTCACGAACCCAGGATGTCCACGGAGAAGGAGACGAGTAACCCAGCTCAGCCATTGGAATGGAGCCCTCGGCCAGCTGCGTGCTGTCAGCCTGGAGGTAGGACTGCATCGAGCCCTTGGGCCCTACCACAATGTAGGGGCTCTCACCAGTAAGAACATCACCACGCTCGGCCGAAACCACATCGTAGGCATCGAGGATCTCAGCCAGCGCCACCGATCCTGGATCACCCGATTCAGGGAGCTCGAAGAGCCCCGGCTGATCGCTCATACGAACTCCTAGAAGTTAAGGTCATCCCAGCTGAAGAAGCCGCCATCTCCCGTAGGTGCGAAAGCATCACGGCCAGGAGTGAGGTCGCCTACTCCTTGGTAGACGTCGGTAAGCCGCGAGTTGCAGCCCAGTTTGAAGATATGCATGAGTCCGTAGCGAAGTGCGTCGAGTGCATGATCGTCGTACTTCTTCGCCTGCTCCCGCACGTTGACTTCCGGCCGTGTATCCGGAGCCCGATAGTTATTGAACTCGCGGATAAGATTCTTACACGAATGATCGACAAAGAGCTTGGGCCGCTTAAGAGGCGTCCCGTTCTCATCGCAGACGACAATGTTTCCGGCTGGTGAGTAAACATCTCTCAGCTTCAGGTAGCTCTTGACAAGGTCGATACCCTCACGCCAGTTCTTCTTCGCCTCCGGTTCAGCGTACGCCGGGACGAAGTTCTCGGATATAGATACGCAAGCTTCTGGGTCCGCGGCATCCCCGAAAGCAAGGTCAAGGTGATAGCCCTCTGGCTGTTCCATATTACGCATATACGCGATATGCTCAGAGAGCTGCCGGTACGGCTGGTAGTACTCTCGCCACACGTGTACGTTGTCCTGAGGGTCAACCTGGAACCAAATCCATGCCCAAGGATTCGTAAAGCCTGGGTCATATCCGACGTAAGAGTCCCAAGCAGGATTGAACTTGACATCTGTGACATGAGCACTCTCCTGCCACTCTCCGTAGATCTTACCTACGAAGGCTGAGAAGTCTGCCCCAATTTCCTGAAGGAACCACTCGTGAGTAGTCGTTCGCTCAATCTCGACGACTTCCGGATCTTCACGGCCAAGAGGGTAGACGTACGGATTATCCCACGACGGGAACTGCCAAGAGTCGTAGGCTGGGAAACTCGAATCACGGCCCAGTTGCCAAAGACCGTGAAGCCAATTGAAACCCTCAGGAGTTGTAGGGAATGTGGCAGAGCCCCGCTTGTCAGCAAGAGCAGGCCGTATGAACCTCTCCCAGACGTCCTTCCGATGCTTCGCAGCTTCGGACATGATCGCAAAGTCGAGCTTCTCACCAACCAGATTCTCAGGGTGATCTGCAGAGCGACACTCGACGCGAGTCTTCCAGGGGAACTCAATATACATCTCCCCCTGTTTCTTGTTGTAGGCCTTCTTAACCTTGCGGTTGCGTCCAAAGCCAAGCTGCAGAATGAACAAGTCCCACAGAACGCGGAACTCCTTCTCAGCAAGGTCATACGTAGGCCCAACAATCCAGCCTCGCCGGTCCGGAACCATCAGGCCAGGAGCCTCATCCATCGCCGACATTCTACTCTTACCAAATCGTCGCCCGCAGACAGGCACACGAAAGCGCGCAGGGCTGTTATGAAAGAGCCACTGCTTGGGATGCGGCTCATACCCCACGTGATCGAAGAACTTGCGCTTGTCTACGTACTGCGGCATGTTAGTCCTTCCGCCAGAATATGGTGAGGTCGAATGGTTCCTCTTCAGGCTCTACTTCTCGGATAGGTGGAAGGCAGCCAGTGCAGCTCGCCTGCTGGCAGTACGGGTAGTGCATACCGGTTCCATACTGCGGCATTAGGTGAGTATTCACCTCTTGCCAAACGTTCTTGACCTTGGCGTCCATCAGTCACACTCCGTCGGAACAGGTAGAGGCGGCCTCTGCTTGCGAAGGGCATCGTCCTTCTGTATAAGAGCTATGTAGTCCTCGAATGTACCCTTTCGGGCCTCCTGAGAGGTTTTCGGGTTCGAAAGCACAATCAGGAGGTTGTTGAACGCTGCCCGCTCACCGTCACCCAAGCTGGCACGTGCTTGGGTGTTCTGCTGGTCAGCCACCATGTAGTTAGCTATGCAGTCTCGCATGCGGTAGTTATCGACGTAAAGTACGACCAGGCCTATGGAAAGCACGAGGATCATTATCCACGACCCTTCCAGCACTCTCCGCCACGGCGGGCTTAAGGTGCGCACTAGCTCTCCTAATCACTGCTCGCTGCACCAAGGTCTTCGCTACGCCAACAGCGTAGCCAGCTATCGTCATGCCAGGCACTACAACGGCAACTTTAACAATCCACTCACCCTGCTCCGGCGTCAACAGGTTCCTCCTTCAGTCGGCTCGGTAGTGGTGGGTACACCGCTAACCAGGTCCCCGTAGGCACACCCAGCAGTACAGGATCAGGCAATGGGCCATTTCTAAACAGGTACACGTACAACGCTGCGCCTATGACCACACTCCACACTGCCAATACTGTCGAGAGAAACCTAATCCTGTACTGCTCTGTCGTCACCGCGGCTCCCTACCTTGTTAAACAACCGCTTGAGCAGCCCTCCAAACTCCACACGCCATTATTCCTTTGCCGGTCCTGTGCGAGCTGGTTAGGCTTCCCTGCCTTAGGTGGTCAGCTCTTCTTTAAGGTTTCTTTCTAGTGCCCCTCGCGCCGCCTGAGGCTACTTGCTACCGTTGGCGAACTTCTCCACGTCGGTCGTAGACAGGACCTGATCGTACACCTCAGCCCAGGGCTCACGACCATCCGTGCCACCGCCTGCGTTCTCTACGCGGTTGAGGATCTCGATCGACGCACGCAGGCGAACAGTCTCGGTCTCAGCGTATCGAGCCAGCCGGACCAGGCTGCTCGCGGCCATAGGTGCGTTCTCCCGCAGGATTCGCCGCGCCTGGTCGACGTACGTCTCGGAGCCAGAGGCACTGTGCAGGCCAGTAGCCCGCTCAAGGCCCAGAGAGCGCATTTCTTCATCGCTCACCCAAGCACGACGCTTAGCCATTGCGGCAGCGATGTCGACCTCTTCTTCGTCGTACATCATATCAGCCCCTCTCGGTCATGAGTGTATTATATAGGGGTTTACGTTGAATGTCAAGTACGTCATACTTGCTCTCAGCTACTAGGTTGAAATAGGTTACATATGAATTTTCTACTTGCTTAGAATTACACCCACGGGTGTAGCTTCATTGCAAGATCCACATTATAATATAGTTAGAACGAAAAATAAAAACCAACTAACCACCCTCCTACCCAAAGGCACCATCCTACCCTGAGGAGCAGTCATGTCCGAGAACACCGTCAACCCTGCCATGATCTTCGACGCTGAGGCAGTCACCGAGTCCGAGGCCCCCTCCCTGGAGACCGTGATTGAGGAGTTGGTGGAGACCGTCTTCGGAGACGACGAGACGATCACCCCCTACAAGGTCCACAACGTCGTCAACGGTACCTTCGAGACCCTCGGAGCATCGAAGAGGGTCCCCCCGCAGATGATGTACAACTACTCCCGTAACGGGATGTTGGTGAAGGGTGTGAAGGGGATCAAGGCACTCAACAAGGAGCAGGTCACCGCGTTCGTCACCAAGTACGTGAACAAGCACATCTGAGAGGTAGGACCTCTTCGGAGGTCCTCCTTACTAAGTACATCCGTAAGGGGTGTACCTAGCCTGGAGGATCACCATGTCCACCCGTACCTGGAACATCATTGCCATCGTCCTCTTCACCGGTGCCGTGGTAGCCTACGGCATGGCAGTACTGGGGTACTGATATGTCGGAACTCTTCAATACAGTCAAGTGGTCGTACCTACTCATGGTCATCCTCGGGGCCATTATCCTTGGGAGGTAGTAATGAAGATCCTGAACAAACACACCATCTACAGGAACTGCAAGATGTATCGGGGGACCCATAAGGGTCACACGTTCATCCTAACCAACGGTACCTACAACGTCAGGTACACCTGTAAGAGTTAGGACCCTTGAGTCGGAACCGTACTCGGAGTACGGCGCCGGCCCTGGGGTTCCAACCGGGCCCTGCCCCTATACACAACACCACACGCTATTGGCCGTGAGTCGTAGTTGGAGTCGGGTCGTCTGGCGTGGGTCACGTAGGCTGTTAGAGAAGGAGTCGGATCGAAATGTCGGAGCTGGAGTTCTACGTCGTGGACGCGATCGTCGCAGGCCCCATGGAGAGGTGGACCCCGGAAGGCTGGGCAAAATCCCAGCTGGATCGTATCCTGAAAGAGTGCGAAAAGGAAGAGAAGTCGACCACCAAGTAGTCAGGCATAATTAGTTAGGCTGATGTTGTGCTAACTACTTATGCGAACTACCTCAGTATCGAGCTCTCTAGGGTATGGTATACCGCTGACGGTAGGTTAGAAGCGGTAAAGAGGAGAGGATCAATCTCTACCGCTTCTAACTCTTCTTCTACTATGTATAATACTCTACACATATACTAATATCCTCAAATAGGTACGAAAGGAAACCTAAATCCGGACGTTTAGACTTTCCTATCGTAAAAGTGCTCGTTTCTATGCGGAAAATCGGTCTATTTACACCTAATTCCCCACCAATTTAGACTGGGCTGCCCAGTGATTTAATTAACTTACTGAGGTATAATAATTCCAGTGGGTTAGTTAAGTTGTGTAATGATCGAACAAGGGTTCAAGTGAGGAGTACGAATGGAACACGTAATTCTCGTGCGGAGGAAGAATTCGGGCGACCCAGAGGCATGGGTCGTCGAGTTCCAGACAGGAATCAAGGGTTTCCTCGAGTGGGTTAAGAGTCTAGATGACGAGTTCCTGCCCATCGATGCGGGAGGCCGATGGGTGCTGCCTGCGGGCTTCCCGGAGAAGGTGTATGAAACAGATAGCCAAGCCAACACCTTTGCGTTTGGGTTTGGAATCCAAGCACACCTAGCTGCTTGGAAGCTCACGGACATGCAATGGTTCTACCTGAAGAATGCTCTCACTGAGCGAGAGCAGGTCGAGGGTCGTGTTGGTCGCAGGGCCAACCCTGTTCGCCAACTTCAGACTTGGCGAGGATGGGCGAAGAAGGCGGGAGCCGTAATCTGATGCCGCGTACGACAAGGATGGAGGTCGAGAAAGTCCTTCGACAGGACCATGAAACCGAACGGATACTGCAAAAGCTGACAGGGAAAGAGATTCATACGCTGACTCTAAAGATTGCCAACATGATGTGGGCGTTCCGTACTGCCGAGGACCCTGTAAGCGTTGGACCGCCGAGTACTTTGGACTTCAGCAAAACAGCTGAGACCCCTTGAAAACTACCTACAGGTCTGCAGTAAACTAAAAAGAAAACCTCCAAAACAAACCGGATGGTTTCGATGCCGAAGCAAAACGACGCACTCAAGGCCAAGATTCGTGAGCTCCAACTCAGAAGGCTGCGAAGCAGCGAAGGTGTAGTTCGGAGGGGTAACGACTACGTTCCCTCGAAGCGGAGCACGAAGAAGTCGGGGAAGATGCAGAATACCTTCGATAAGAACCTTCGAGGAGTTCCCGGGGGATCCCGCGCGCGTGTGGTGTCTGAGCTGAGGCAAGGTGCAGCAGACCGAACAGGCTGTATAGTCCGAGAGGAGGGTATTGGTGTACTACATTCGGCCAGAAACGCTAACACAACGTCCGGGAGCTATATTCGATCCGTCGTACTTGAGGCGGATGGAAGAGTGGTTTCGGACGCCCAGGGTAGGAAGGTGTTCGGACGATGAAACTGAAGATCGTGGAGCACTACAGGGATGCGCTGAAGGAGTAGAAATGAGTTACGACCGCTACCGCGAGTTCCTTCGCGCGATGCAGGACGATGAGCTGGAGGCAGAGTGCCTTAAGCTGCGCAAGCAGGTCGATGCCAGCGAGGGACGTGCTAAGGAGGCCTGGACCAAGATGAAGGAGTTGGCACACACAGAGAAGCTCCGCCGTGCGTAACATTGAGAACTTCCTGGTTATACGGAAGTACGATACGCATGCCGAGACTTGGCATATCGTAGAGGACCTAAACGATACGCCGCCGAGATCGACGATGTTGGTAGCGGGCCAGAACGGTAAGCACTACTGGATTTGGCACAACTTCCACCACACAAATGAGCATGCTGAGAGGCTGTTCAGGGAGCTACAAGACGATTGGGGACTGCTATGGCGAGTGGACCTGTAGACTGTGGCCGCTGCGGGCGGTCGCTGGAGCACGACGGTGTGGGTCTAGTGTGCCCCAACGCTGTGCTGGGGAAGTGTGGCACACCTGTTGCGGCCTTCGAGTGGCCTGCCTGGGATGCGATTGGGCCGCTGTATACGCTGACTTGTAAGTACCACCCAGACCTAAGGTGGTCGACGAAGCACATTACCTACCGAGACCTGCACTACCTCGGACTGGCCAACGATGTACCGCAGACGCTCGAGAACCAGAAGTACTTGTTCGCAGAGTGCGACTGTGCACTGGAGGCCCTGATAGTGATAGGCAAGGAGGGGGACTGATGGAGTGGTTCGAGGAGAAGTTCGTGCTCCTGGGTGAGTTGGCTATTGTGGCGGTGTTTGCCGTTCCGTGCCTGCTGCCATTCTGGTACTGAGGTCGAAACACGATCGCTGGGAAGCGTACGTGTCGTAGCCTAACAGGCTGCCCGATGAGACCTAGGAGTTGAGATGGCAAGGTTGAGACTGGTTCTAGACGTGGACGGCATGACCATGAAGGACCTGAAGCAGTACGTACACGACGTGGACGAGAAGCTGGAGGGAGAGGGCAACGGGATCAAGCCTGAGCACGTGACGACAGTGGACATTGTACAGACGTTGTTGGCTGAGGGTGACAAGGTCTGTCGCGTGGTCGATGAGGTGCAGGAGAAGACGGTACTGCAGCACCTAGGTGCGTTGCTGAATGACGTGGTGATGAACCCTGACGAGCGGCACGACCGTAGGCTGCGGGAGATCAACGACACAGTTGCCAAGGTTGCGATGCACACAGCTGGTGTGACCGCTTCGGACTTGGCTGATGAGAACCAGGAGAACAGTCCGAGGGTTCTCCACTTCTGGACGCTACAGAGTTTGTTGCTGCAGAAGGTGTACATGTCGGCAGCTAACGACCTGACTTACTACGAGGAGTTGGACAAGTGAACCTAGAAGTACGGGAGTTCGCCCAACGGCTCGAAGGCGGCAACGATGAGGAAAAGCTGTTCCAGCTCCTTGTGGTTGTTGCACGCGAGTACGAGCAGGAGATTGCTAAGGGGGGTCCGCCATGGAGCTTGGACCCGAAGATGACTCCACGGGACGTGATGCTGAGGGGCTTGAAGGAGCTCCTGGACCTAGATGAGGAGCAGGGCAAGTGAGCCTCGTGCGAGAGCCTGATCCACTGTGGGAGGCATGCCTGCAGAAGGTCGAGGAGATGCAGAAGCAGGGGTGGCGAATGAGCTCGCAATCTCCTGCCTACCACTACCAGAACGGTCCACGCAAGGAGCCCGTTCCGAGGATGTGTGTTTTCGGAGCGTACGCTCCCGGCGACAGTGAGATGGCAGTAGTACATGTGTTCCACATCGAGGCACGCTACGGGCACTTCCAGGAGATTGAAGTTCGCGTTGACGGTCCTTTCGAGGATTCGAGGGATCGGTACTGGCTCGAGCAGCGAGAGCGCGATAGCGCCGCAGGGCGTACGTGGATCGTGACGCCTGACTACTGCCACTACGTGGTGAACAAGGACGTGAAGAACGGTGAGTGGGCAGGCCATGCTGGTAGACTGTTCGTCTTCGAGTTCATCGCACCGGGTGATCACGTCAAGTTCCACGAAGCTGGCCTGAAGGTGCTTCTGGCTGGTGAGCGGGACGACTGGGCAGGTCCGCAGTTGTACCACAACGATGGAGATGTGCCGCGACTGTACACGCGTAACTTGTGGCACCAGGGGTACATTCCGCCGAAGCACCGCCACCTGTGGACGCCGAACGCAGAGATGCTACCTGGAGTGTGAAAAAGATTTTGCAGTTGAGCCCTAGCTTTTCCAAAGAGGGCTCCTGTATAATTAAATTAGCGCCAAAAGCTTGGAGGTTCAAATGGTTCGAAGCGTTACGCTTCTAATTCGTGCCGAAGACCGTGCGACACCAGCATTCGAAGCGATGCTCGACCAGATCATCGACATCCGCTACGGTGAGGCTGTTCTGGAACAGTTCGCCTACCGAATGGGCCAGGAGTTCAAGCGTAAGGAGTTCGACTACGACCTGTTCATGAGCTTCTCGCTGCACAAGGACCAGCAGAACAAGTACATGAAGAACCTCATGTGGAAGAAGTTCCTCGAAGGTAAGGACTCCTAGTAGTACCGCCCCTATAGCTCAGTGGTAGAGCTCCTCCCTACGGTAACGCGGAGGGTAAGCCAGAGGTTCAATTCCTCTTGGGGGCACGTAGTCGATTAAGGAGGAAACATGGGACTCGCAGAGAACCGTGCCAAGGCGGCCAAAATGGCCAAGGACCTGATCCAGCGGGGTTACCCGCACGGGCGTCGGCAGACGAAGCCGTATCCCAACTCGGGTGGCTTGACAATGACTTGGGGTGCTGGCTCGTCCAAGTACCAGCGGCTCCAGACTTCCAAGCTCGCGAAGCCTTCGACGAGGACGCCGTCCTACACCACCTACCCGATCAAGTAGCAGTATCGCCCTCGCAAGAGGGCATCTGGACCGTTAGCTCATTGGTGGAGCAACCGCATCTGCGGAAGGTAGGCGGGTTCAATTCCCGTACGGTCCACGTCGAAAGGAGGTGAATATGGGAATTCATTTCGATGACATGTACTACGACTCACAGGATAAGGTGGTAGGCGTGGGAGAAGTGACGGACGACTTCGACACATGGGCGCCGGCAGCAACCGGTAGGCTGAGCTACCTCGAGTTCATTCGCGATGTCACATTCGGTAGCAACCCTTCCTTGAAGGTTGTTAAGTGCCGAAAGTACCCGGAGTTTGGACTCATCGACCGTGCAGACCTGTCCGAACTCATCGACACACTGGAGAACTGTGAGTGTGGCGGTGATGGGTGCGAGTACTGCATTCCAGGACTTCGGCACAAGGTGATTGACGGTACCAACTACATCGTTCAAGCCCAAAGGGCTTACGACCAGGACGCACTAAACCCCGACGTGCTGGTGGGGAAGGCAGTCACAGTGAAGATCAGGAGAGGCGTAATGAACAAGGGAGACGACATGAATACCATGGACCCGGACTTCTACGACCGTCAAGCGGCAGACATGCTGCGGAAGGCAGAGATCCTCCGCACGGTTCCGCAGAGTGACGCATTCCCGGACGGGACGGTGTTGCAGTTCTCGAAGACCTTCATCTCGCAGGGAACTGCACCGTCGGTCTCGTCGTACGACTACGCGGCGATCAAGGCAGGGGGCCTGTGGCACGTGACGGGCGACAAGAGCCCGAACAACATCTTCTGGGGTGCACTCACGTACTTCATCGGCATCAACAACCTGCCGACCCTGAAGGTGCTGGACACTGGCAAGGCCGTTCCGATCGCTGAGTACGTCGCCAACGTGCAGAAGGCGTTGGAGAAGGACGAAGACAAGTGACCCAACCGATGGCTGATGAGCAGCGGTACGGGCACCAGCCAATCTCTGCACCACCCTACGACCGCGAAGGCATCGATGCTGACGCGGAAGCGGTAGAGCGCGAAGAGGGGTACAGCTCGGCAGACACCCACCGCGACCACTACGCGCGGGCCGCAGAGTTCCAACAGGCGAAGGCTGTAGCTACCGCTCCTGTTCCTGCCCGCGTGATCATGCGAGTCTCGAACCGCTACAACTGGCAACACTTCTACACCATGCCTGCGGACGTTGGTTATCAGAACGTGCCGGGTCTGATCCGTTCAATGCAAGCCGAGGGCTGCAAGCTGACGGACATTCAGATTACCTTCGAGGTCCAGGAGATGAAATGACCATAGAGGAACTCATCCAACAGCTCCAGAAGGAGTCCGTCCGAGGGAGTGGTGATGACGCAATCACCATCGTCACGGCGAGCCAGCTTCTGCCGAACGCCCACTACAACGTTGAGGTTGGCATTGACCCGGAAGGTCGACCGGTACTCGTTCCTACGACGCTCGCTACCTCCCGTGATTAACGTCATCTTGGACCCCGAGGTCCCAGATACCGTGATCATCGAGAGCGACAAGGGGTACTTCATGACGACGCGGAGGGGCAAAGCATCTGTGCACGAGCTGAGCGAACAGTTCGGCGACAAGATCTTTGACCCTGCGCCGGATCGTCACGCCAACGGAGGAGGAAGTAACCGTGGGTGACGACAAGCCCCGTACGGGCGATGGCAAGAAGCGGTCTCGACCCAAGATCCAAAAGACCGAGGTGAAGGTCCAGAGGTCGTCAGGGTCTTGGGACTGGAAGGCCATTGCCAAGCTCTGGGGCAAGAAGAAATGAGTACGGGCGGCGTTGTGCTGGTGTACTTATCAATTGGGATTGCCCTGGCAGCAATGGCGTTCACAGCCCTGTGGCTGCAACGCAAGCTAGGGCAGCCCGATCACGAACTTGAAATGCACGTCCAGGCAGTTGGTGTACCGCTGATGTTCATCGGATTGGTACTGCTTTGGCCAGTGATGGTTGCAATGGCCTGGATCAAGAGGTAGCTTTACACCCTAGTTCGAGCGCACAGGAGTTCATGGGACTGGGGGTACTCTCGAGAGTCCGGCCGTGCGCCAACACGGAAGGACTCCGCCCTATAGATAGGGCAAGGTGGAAGCGTCGGTTCGAATCCGACCGAGAGTGCTAGGTATCATGTCACTGAGTAAGCGGGTGATGGATACCAAGGCCGTGTGGGGTCTTGTGGATGACCTTAACAGCATGTTAAACAAGGTGCGATGACGAGGTGACAAGACCCCACACGGGCCAAAAATTCATGTAGTACGACCTCTTGAAAAGTCCTACGGCGCTGCTGTAGAATTAATTCAAGCCGCAAAGAATGGAGGTGAGAAGGTGCGGAAGTTGATCGTAGCAGGTGCACTTGTGCTAACGCTCGCTGGTTGTGGTGAGTATGCAGGCACAGTGACTAAGCTAACCTGTAAGCCGCGGGCCTGTACGGTAACGGTGAAGCAAGACAACGGCAAGGTACGAGAGCACACGCTGGGTGGTAAGGACGTTCGTGACTGCTACCCCGGTAAGCGCTACCCGGACTGTGCGAACTGAAAAGATCTCGAAAAAAGTTCAAATGACACTCGTGCTTTCAAGCTGAAAAGGATGTAAAATTAACATGACGCGCAAGGAAAACACCAAGGAGAAGACAGTGACCACCAACACCCAGACCGAGCCGAACTTCGAAGACGTCGACGTGGACGCCCCCGTGGCGATCGAGACCGAGGACACCGTGGCTGAGACGCCGGCCAAGGAGGAGAAGGCCAAGGAGCCCAAGGCTCCGGCCCGTCCGCCCGTTCCCGAGGGCAAGGTCAGCCCCGTGCACTTCGCGAAGATCCTCAGCAAGCACCTGACCGAGCGTGACGGCGAGGAGCGTACCGTCGCCCCGCAGGTCGTGTACAGCTACATCAAGAACAACGGTCCGGAGAGTAAGAACCCCTTCCCGGCTGAGAAGG
>Ga0268265_10002950_pt1 | contig 12466 bp, 13 predicted proteins | sample KBSSwiS52_FD_190355 | JGI IMG/M metagenome (GOLD analysis project Ga0268265, IMG submission 190355) | Switchgrass rhizosphere microbial communities from Kellogg Biological Station, Michigan, USA - KBS Switchgrass S5-2 (SPAdes) (version 2) | ecosystem: Host-associated > Plants > Roots >... | reverse complement strand
AGCAGCTCGTCGAACAGCCGCATCTTGGCTTCGAAATATTCGTCCATCGAGGAATGATAATCGAGATGGTCGCGGCTGAAGTTGGTGAAGGCCGCGGCAGCCAGCGGGACGCCCTCGGCACGATGCTGGTCGAGGCCGTGGCTCGATGCCTCATAGGCCACGTGGCTGATGCCCATGCGCTTCAGGCCGGCGAGGTTGTTGAGGAAGGTAACGATGTCGGGCGTTGTCAGGCCGGTCTTCACCTGGTCGTCCGACGTCGTCACGCCCAACGTGCCGATCGACGCCGAGCGATGGCCGGTCATGCGCCAGATCTGGCGGGCCATTTCGACCGTCGAGGTCTTGCCGTTGGTGCCGGTCACCGCGACGACCGTGTCGGGGTAGGGCGCGTAGAATTTCGCGGCGAGCTCGGCGAAGCAGCGGCGCGGATTGTCGTCACCGATCAGCGGGGCGCCCGCGACCTCCGCCTTGGTTCGGGCGACGATTGCGACCGCGCCGCGCTCGATTGCCTGCGGAATGAATTCCTCGCCGTTGAACACCGCGCCGCGGAACGCCCCGAACACGCTGCCGGCAGCGACCTTGCGATGATCGATCGCAAAGCCCGTCACCTCGGAATCGGAATCAATTGCCGCGAGCTCGCGTAGGCGCACCGAGAAGTTATTCCTTCGTTTCGTGGACGAAGGGCAGCACCTCGCCCATGTTCGGCTCACGGTTCATGTCCGGCGCTACGCCCAGCATCGGTGCGATCCGGCTGATCGTCTTGCTGACGACCGGCGCAACGTTCCACCCCGCCGTGGTGAAGCCGTAGGTTTCCTTGGTTGCCTTGGGTTCGTCGAGCATGACCACGATCACATAGCGCGGGTCATCCATCGGGAACACACCGGCGAAGCTCGTGATGTTGATCGTCTGGCTGTAATGGCCGTTGATCAGTTTCTGCGCGGTGCCCGTCTTGCCGCCCACCCGATAACCGGGCGCATCGGCTTTCTTGCCCGTTCCTTTCATCACCACCAGGCGAAGCAGGGCGCGCATGCGGTAGCTGGTGTCCGCCGTGAACACGCGCCGGCCCGGCCCAAGCGGATGGCCGGGGCCAACCTTGAGGATGGTTGGCTGGTGATAGATGCCGCCATTGAACAGCGTCGCATAGCCCATTGCCAGTTGGAGGGGCGCAACAGCGATGCCCTGGCCGAAGCCGATGGTCATGGTCTCGAATGGGCCCCACCGCACGCCCGGCGTCAGCGGACGTCCGCGTTCCCGAAGCTCGATCTCCGGCTTGTCAAGAAAACCCATCTTCTTGAGCCAGGCCTTCTGCCGATCCCTGCCGAGGTGATCCGCCATCTGTGCCATGCCGATGTTGGAGCTCTCCATCATGATTTCCGCGACAGAGCATTGCCGGCCGAACGGATGGGTGTCGTGCACCAGGTGGCCGTAGGCCGGAAGCACGTCCGGACAATTGTAGATTTGCCCCGGGCCGGAAACGACGCCCGAGTCCATCGACATGGCCAGCGTGAACGGCTTGAACGTCGAGCCCAGTTCAAACACGCCGAGCGTGGCACGGTTGAAGTGCGCTTCCGGCGGGCCCTGCCCCGGTGCGTTTGGGTTCATCGTCGGCATCGAGGTCATCGCCAGGACCTCGCCGGTATGCACGTCCATCACGACTCCGGCCGCGCCGATCGCCGAATAAGTCGCCATCGCCTGGCCGAGCTCATGCTCGAGCGCCTGCTGGACGCGGCTCGAAACCGACAACACGACCGGCTTGCCGCGGGTCAGCGGGTCCGACAGCTGCGCATCGAACGTCCGTTCGGCACCGGCCGAGCCGTGCCCATCAATATCGGTGAACCCGATGACGTGCGCGGCAAGCGAGGTTTGCGGGTACAAGCGATCCGGCTCGCGCTCGATCGCCAGCCCCGGTTCGCCGATCGCATTGACCGCCTCGACCAGTGCCGGCGCGGCGCGGCGGCGAAGATAGTAAAACGGCTTGCCCGACTTGAGCAGCGCGAAATATTGCTCCTCGCTCTGCTCGGGCATCAGCTGTGCGAGCTGGCGCGCCAGCGCGAGCTTGTCGCCGATGACCTTGCCCGGGTGGATGGAAATGGTCCACGCGTCGATCGTCCGCGCCAGCGGCTGGCCGTCGCGATCGACGATGTCGCCACGCTCCGGGACCAGGCTGGTGAGGCCCTCCTTGCGTCCGGCATGATCGCCGAACGCCGCAAGATAGAGGATGCGAAGCGCGATCAAGGCGACGACGCCGCAATAGACCAGCATCCCGAACATCAGGCGCTGGTGCATGACGGCGAGAATCTGCCGGCGCTGGCCGACCAGTCGGAGCCGCTCAGGCCGAGGCGCGACGAGAGCGGGCGACGGGGCGTTCATTGGCCGGAGACGGTGTCCTTCGATTTCCTGACAAGCTTGTCCGGCAGCGGCGCAAGCGGATCAGCTTTTGCAATGTGCACCGGCTTTGTCATCGGTTTGGCGGCCGCGAGGCCCGGCTTATCCACGGATTTCTTTGGTGCCGATATTGCCGCCGCAACCGGCTGGTCCTTGGACTTCATCTTGATCACCTGCAGGGGAGCAGTGATCGACTGTGCCGGGGCCTCGCGCGTCCCGGTTTTCAGGCTTGCCTGGTGAAGCATAGCGTCAGCTGTCGTTGGCGCGGGTTGGCCCGCGTCGTCCATGTTCGGCTGGCCAATCAGCCCAGGTTTGGGTTCCGGAGCCGGCGTAGAAGCCAGCAGCACCGGCGCCTCGACGTCGACGTGACGCTCGGGCTGCGTCAGTTTGGCGAGCTCGAACCCGCCGTTGAGGAATTGCCCGGCGGACGGCGCGGAAAGCTCGAAGGCGCCCGCGTTCCAGCGCTCCAGCTGGGCCAGCCGGCCGCGGGTGCCGATCTCCGTCTGCAGCAGGCGAATATCACGCTGCGTGACGACGATCCTCGTCTCCACGCCTTCCAGCGCCGATCGTTCGGACGCGACGCGGAGCGACACGAGATAGCAGCCGAGCGCCGCTCCGGCGCAGCTGGCGACCATGAACACGGACTTGAAGCTTTGCGTACTCATTGGATGCTCCCCTTCCACGCGGGGACGGATGTGCGGACGGCGCTCCTCAGCCGCGCCGAGCGGGCGCGAGGATTGGCGGCCAGCTCGCGTTCCGTCGGGGAAACCGGCTTCGCCACCCGCTCGAACGTTGGTTCGCGCGGGTCGTGTTGCACGGGACGGTGACGCGAGCCGGCCGGTGTTCCTCCGCTACGTTCGCGGAAGAAGCGCTTCACGATCCGGTCTTCGAGGCTGTGAAAGGTAACGACGGCGAGCCGTCCGCCCGGCGCCAGCGCACGCTCGGCGGCGGCCAGGCCCTGCTCGAGCTCATCGAGCTCGGCGTTCAAATGAATCCGGATCGCCTGGAAGGTCCGGGTCGCCGGGTCGGTCTTGGCACCGGGGCGGAAGCCGGCGGCGCGGCGGACGATGGCCGCCAGCTCGGCGGTCCGCTCGACCGGCCGGGCAGCGACGATCGCACGGGCGATGGCGCGGGCCCGCGGCTCCTCTCCATACTCCCTGAGGATGCGCGCGATCTCGGCTTCGTCGGCGCTGTTGAGGAATTCCGCGGCGGTCAGGCCGGACTTTGACATGCGCATGTCGAGCGGACCGTCGGCCGAGAAGGAAAAGCCGCGGTCCGCTCGATCGAGCTGCATCGAGGAAACTCCGATGTCGAGCGCGATTGCGTCGACGGTCTCGATGCCACGATCAGCCAGGGCTCGGTCCATCTGGCTGAAGCGTTCGGTAATCAGTGTCAGGCGCCCGGATTCGATGGCGTCCGGGACGAGCGATGCCCCGTCGGCGATCGCATCGGGGTCGCGATCGAAGGCGATCACTCGTCCCGCCCCCGCCCCAAGCATGGCGCGCGTGTAGCCGCCCGCTCCGAACGTCCCGTCAACCGCGACCGCGGCCTGCTGGAGGCCGAGCGCGGCGATCACCTGGTCGACCAGCACCGGCACGTGTGGGGCCTGATTTGGGCCGGCGCTGGTCATGCCGAAGTCCCGCGCTCGTCCAACCGGAAGCGCGCGATGTCTTTGAGATCGTCCGGGATCCGGGCATCCTTGAGCAGGAGCTCCGGGTTCCAGATCTGGAATGTTTCACCGGTGCCGAGAAACAGCGCCAGATCCGTGATCTGGCCCTTGCGGCGCATCATCGGGGGCATGAGGATGCGGCCGGAACTGTCGTACGGCACCTCTTCGGTGGCGGCGAACGCCATGAGGTTGCGCTGTTGGTATTCGATCTGCGCCTCGGCGCTGGTCTCTTCTTTCTCCAGCAGGCGCTCGAGCTTGGCGTGCTTCAGCGCGGCATAGGCCGGGTCGTAGGCGCTGAGGCAGGGGAACGCCTCATGCTTGGCAATGACGATGGTGCGGGCGTCGCCGCGGCGCTCGATCACGCCGCGCAGGAAGGCGGGCACGGAAACGCGACCCTTCGCGTCCACCGCGTTCAAAGCACTGCCCTGAAACAGATGCTCAAGCGCCACGTCACTCCCCTTCGCAGCGCGAGCGGCGTCGTTCGCGGAAGCGCATCGTCACGCACCGCCACGTTCAGCGTCGAAATTACGGGTTAGCCCCCCGCGCTACAGCCTATGTTGGTAACTCAAAGGCCTACGGGATACAATGGGATTTGATGGGTTTTCATGGGAATGAATGGGAAACCACGGATTTCCGAGGATTTTTGAGCCGCTCGATGGCCGCCGTTCCGCACCTGTTCCGCCGGGACAAGCCTGTGGATAAGTCTGTTATTTCCCGACTCGGGAGAATCATCGAGACTCGAGCCGCGCGAGTTCGGCAATTAGGGCGTCGAGATTGTGACCCGCCCCGCCGCCCAGCCGCTCCGGGTCGACAAAGTCGGCGTCCGCGACGACGATCGCCCGGCCTCGACCGATTGCGCACCGCGCAACGAGTCCGTTCGCGCTGATCGCGCAGGTTCCGGCCAGGGACCCCGGACTGTCGGTGACAATGGTGTAGCCGCCAAGCTGTCGCGTCGCGCCGCCACGGCGATCGGGCGCGCCGAGCCGCAACCCCCAATGCGCGAGCAGCCCCGTGTCCGGGTACGTCGCCGCGGCGCGGAGCGGATCGCCAAGCGGCCGGCTGCTCGGCCATTCGAGCATCGCATCGGCCAGCAGCAGCACGCGGCCACCGCGCCGGACCCAGGCGTCGAGCGCCACCAGGTCTTCCGCCGGTTGGGCCTGTGGCTGGGCCATCAGCAAGAGCTGGCCCTTGGCCAGCTCCCGGGGGTCGGCGACGCTGATCGGCACGACCTTGTACCGCGACTGCAGCGCCGTCAGCGCGGGCGAGCCGCTGCCGCTGAGCGTGAACTCGTCCGGCAGGACGAGCGGCAGGCTCGTCAACAGGAGCAAAGTCGGACGTTGGGCTTCGGGGCGCGGCGCGAGCGGCTGATTGTCCCGGCCGAACACCGCCGCCACGATCGCAACGCCGGCGATGATCGCGACGACTGCTGCGAGCGCGCGCGGGCGCGCCCGGATCATTGCTTGCTGCTGCTGGGCTTGTTGCTGCTGGCGTTGTTGGTCGCTTCGGTCGAGCCCGGCGCGACACCCAGCTCGGCCAGCGGCTCGCTCGATTCGTTGACGGTGGTCGCCGCGGTGTTGGGGGCCTGATCGCGGGTCGAGCGAATGAGGATCGATCCGAGCAGGACGAACAGGAACGCCAGCGCAAGCCCGGTGAGGCCAATGCGGATGCGCTGCGCGCTGCTACCGGCCTGATAGGGCATCAGATCGACGAAGCTATGTCTCACTTCGACAATATGCAAGAACCCGTACTTGACGGCTCATTCCTCCATCGCGAAGGGCGTCTCATGACTCGCACTCTATTCTGCATCACCCTTGCGGCGGCCGCCGCGCTTGCCGGCTGCAACAAGGACGACCACACCATCGTCGCCGGCGGCGATCCCGCCGACGAGCCGACCAACGCTGCCGCCAATACCGGCGTCCAGTTGCCGCCGGCGATCACCGCCAGCAAGACCTACCGCTGCGCCGACAACAGCCTGGTCTATATCGACTGGCTGTCGGACGGCACGTCGAAGGTGAAGAAGTCGGCGAACGACGCCGGCACTCAGCTGCCGGCCGGCGACCCGTCGCTGAAGGGCGATGCCCATGCCGCGACGGTCACCTACAAGGGCCAGAGCTGCAAGGCCTGACCTTGACGCTTGCTTGACTCCGTCTCCGCGGCCTTCAATCAAGCCGCGGAGGGGGATTGTTCAATGCAGGTTTCGAGGCGGGTATTTACGGCGGGAGCGCTCAGCGCTGCTGCGTCGTTCCGCTTCGCTTCGCCCGCCTTCGCGCAAGGTTCGCCCAGGTTCGCCGGGGCCATCGCGGCGATCGGCGCCCACGCGCAGCAGCACCTGCGCTATTACGGGCTGCCGGGAATGACCCTCGGCCTGACCACGCCCTCGGGCCTCAACACGGTGCTCAATTTCGGCTTCGCCAACCGCGACAGCCAGGCGCCGATCGCGCCCGACACGCTGTTCCAGATCGGCTCGATCAGCAAGTCGATGACCGCGATCCTGATCCATCAGCTCGCCGCCGAAGGCCGGCTGAAGTTGACCGACCGGGCCAGCGCCCTGCTTCCGGTCGTCCATCTGCCCGCGGGCAACACGATCACCGTCCAGCATTTGCTCGACCATACCGCCGGCCTGCCCGACGACGCGCCGTTGTTCCCTGCCGGCGGCCTGTGGACGGCCTACGCGCCGGGCGCTCATTGGCATTATTCGAACACCGGCTACGAGATGCTGGGCAAGATTGCCGAGCATGTCGGCGGCAAGCCGCTCGCCCAGTTGCTGGAGCAGCGCATCTTCGCGAAGCTCGGCATGCCGCGGAGCCGCGGCGCGATCATCGGCGCCGACCGCACGCTTTACGCCCAGGGCTATGAAGCGGCCGACCTCGGCGCGCCGTTCGCGCTCGGCGTGCCGCTCCGGCCCGCCGCCTGGGTGGACGTGACCTTCGGCGCCGGCTGCGTCGCCTCGACCGCCGACGATATGCTGCGCTTCCTGCGAAGCCTGGCCGACGCCGTTCAAGGCCGCGGCGGGCTCGGCCTCGGGCCGGCGGCGGCAAAGGCCTTCACCGCCCATTTCGTGCCGAGCGACAGCCCGGCCATGTCCTACGGCAACGGGCTGATGCACGTCGGCGGCACCGACTCCCCTTACCTCCACCACACCGGCGGGATGGTCAGCTTCGCCTCGTCGTTCCACGTTCACAAGGCGAGCGGCATTGGCGCTTTCGCCAGCTCGAATATCAGCGCCTTCGCCGAATATCGCCCGCGGCTGCTGACCATGTATGCGGTCAACGCGCTCGCCGCCGCGATCGACGGCCGGCCCATCCCGCCGCCGCCCGCGCTGACCACGCCGCTCAGCAACGCCGCGGCTTTCGTCGGTCGCTACACCGGCCCCGGTGGCAGCTTCGACGTTCGCGCCGGCAGCCCACTCACCATCGTCGCCAATGGCCGCGAGGCCGCGCTGCAGCCGTGGGGCGACAATGTCTTCCGGACGCTTCATCCCGACTTCCGTGCCTTCATCCTGCGGTTCGATGGCAAGGCGCCGGCGATCACCGGCGCCAGCTGGGGCCCCAACAGCTATGCCCGCGACGGGTCGGCAATAACCTTGCCCAAATCGGATGCGAGCCTGGCGAGGCTCGCCGGCCGCTACATCAACGACAGCCCGTGGTGGGGCGAGTTCACCGTCGTTGAACGCGGCGGCAAGCTGTGGCTCGGGACCGAGACGCCGATGACCCGCATCGGCGACAACCTGTGGCGCGTCGGCGACGACGCCTGGTCACCCGAACGCGCGAGTTTCGCCGACTTCAGCTACGGCCGGCCGATGAACTTCATCTTCTCCGGCGAGAAATTCGCGCGGCACGATATCTGACCGCGTGCGAGTCATCCCGGACCCGATCCGGGATACATGACCACCGGGTCGTGGACGCCCTCCGCCTAGCCGTCTAATGGCCCGCGCATGGACGTCCTCGAAGCATCGCAAATCACCCCCCAAATGGTCGCCGAGCATGGCCTCAGCGAGGAAGAATATGCCCGCATCCTGAACGCGCTCGGCCGCGAGCCGAACCTCGTCGAGCTCGGCATCTTCTCGGTCATGTGGTCGGAGCATTGCTCGTACAAATCGAGCCGCATCCATTTGAAGAAGCTGCCCACGCAGGCGCCCTGGGTGATCTGCGGCCCGGGCGAGAATGCCGGGGTGATCGACATCGGCGATGGCGACGCCTGCATCTTCAAGATGGAGAGCCACAACCATCCAAGCTACATCGAACCCTACCAGGGCGCGGCGACCGGCGTCGGCGGCATATTGCGCGACGTCTTCACGATGGGCGCGCGGCCGATCGCCAATTTGAACGCGCTCCGCTTCGGACGGCCCGACCATCCCAAGATGCGCCACCTGATCGCCGGCGTCGTCGCCGGGATCGGCGGCTACGGCAATTGCGTCGGCGTCCCCACCGTCGGCGGCGAGGTCAATTTCGACGCCGCCTATGACGGCAACATCCTGGTCAATGCGATGACCGTCGGCGTCGCGAAGACCGACAAGATTTTCTATTCGGCCGCCAGCGGCATCGGCAATCCGATCGTCTATGTCGGCTCGAAGACCGGCCGTGACGGCATCCACGGCGCGACCATGGCCAGCGCCGACTTCGGGGAAGACGCCGACGCCAAGCGCCCGACCGTCCAGGTCGGCGATCCGTTCACCGAGAAATTGCTGATCGAAGCCTGCCTCGAGTTGATGGCGACCGACGCGATCGTCGCCATCCAGGACATGGGCGCGGCCGGCCTCACCTCCTCGTCGGTCGAAATGGCGTCGAAGGGCGGCGCGGGCATCCGCCTCGACATGAACCAGGTGCCGTGCCGCGAGACCGGCATGACGCCCTATGAAATGATGCTCTCGGAATCCCAGGAGCGGATGCTGATGGTGCTGAAGCCCGGCCGCGAGGGCGAGGCCGAGGCCATCTTCAAGAAGTGGGAGCTCGACTTCGCGGTCATCGGCGAAGTCACCGACACCGGTCACATGGTGCTCGAATTCAACGGCGCCGTCGTGTGCGACATCCCCTTGGGGCCGCTCGCCGACGACGCGCCCGAATATGACCGGCCGCACCTCAGCCTCGACGAGTACAAGGCGTGGGCGCAGGTAAAACCGCTCGACGACGTCCCCGAAAGCACCGACATCGCCGCCGACCTCCTGAAGCTGATGGGTTCACCCAACCTTGCCAGCCGCCGCTGGATTTACGAGCAGTACGACCAGTCGGTCGGCGCCGACACGGTGCAGAAACCGGGCGGCGACGCGGCGGTGGTGCGCGTTCACGGGTCGAAGAAGGCGCTGGCGATCACCACCGACTGCACGCCACGCTACGTCTATGCCGACCCTTATGAGGGCGGGAAGCAGGCGATCGCCGAGGCTTATCGCAACCTCTGCGCGGTCGGCGCGCGGCCGCTCGCGGTCACCAACTGCCTCAACTTCGGCAACCCGCAGCGGCCCGAAATCATGGCCCAGTTCGTCGAGGCGCTGCGCGGCATGGGCGACGCCTGCCGCGCGCTCGACTTCCCGATCGTGAGCGGCAACGTCTCGCTTTACAACGAGAGCAAGGCAACCGGCGGCGGCAGCGCCATCCTCCCCACCCCCGCGATCGGCGGCGTCGGCCTGCTCGACGATTGGGAGAAGTCGGCGACAATCGGGTTCAAGTGTGAGGGCGAGCACATCATTCTCATCGGTCATAGCGACAGCCACGTCGGGCAGTCGCTTTGGCTCGACGTCTGCCACGACCGCCGCGAGGGCGCGCCGCCCCCGGTTGATCTGGCGGCCGAGCGCCGGGCTGGTGAATGCATTCGCCAACTCATCGCGGACGGGCTCGTTACCGCCGTGCACGATTGCGCGGACGGAGGGGCCGCGATCGCGGTTGCCGAAATGGCGCTGGCCGGGAATGTTGGCCTGAGCATGACCGTGGTCGAGCAAATCCCAAACCCCTGGGCGATCCTGTTCGGCGAAGATCAGGCGCGTTTTGTCGTCACCACGCGCGACCCAGACCAAGTCCGAGCAAGCGCCAATGCGGCCCAGCTGTTCGCTGTGCCGATCGGGACAACCGGCGGCGAGCGCATCACGTTCGACCTGATCGGTCGCGGCGGCGAGCAGTCGGTCTCCCTCGCCGACATCCGCGCCGCACATGAGGGCTTCTTACCCAAACTAATGGGCGCCGACGCCGCGCTCGCATGACCTCGGGTTATTCGGGGGCGCCGCTAGCGAAGAAGCTGTCGCTCAAGGACGGCATGCGCGTGTGGTGGGACGGGATGCCGGACAGCGTCCGCGCGGAGATTGCGGCGGAGGGACTGCGGCTCGAACTGCTCGACCAGCCCGCACCCCCGATCGACGCCGCGCACATCTTCGTCACGACCCGCGCCGATCTCGCGGCCAAGCTGGCGCGCCTCCTCCCCCTGCTCGACCCGGCCGGCATGATCTGGGTCAGCTGGCCCAAGAAAGCGTCGAAAGTCCCGACTGACATCACCGAAGACGTGATCCGCGACGTCTGCCTGCCGCTCGGCCTGGTCGACGTGAAGGTGTGCGCGGTCGACGCTGTCTGGTCCGGCCTCAAACTGGTCGTTCGGCGGCAGAATCGCGACGCTCACCCGCAGCTGGGTGGACGGTCATGAATCGAAACGGGGACAAAAGTTCATGCTGAGACCCATCCTCCTGCTGACCGCCGTGTCGGGCGCGCTCGACATCCTCTTCGCCATGATCCTCACCGTGACGATCGGCAAAGGCGACATTCCCGGGATGTTGCGGTTCGTCGCGTCGGGTCCGTTCCCGGACGCGCCCGACTGGGGCGCCGGCGGCGCGGTTCTCGGCCTGCTCGTCCACTTCACCTTGATGGCGATCATGGCGGCGATCTTCGTCTTTGCCGCGTCGCGCTACCCGGACATCGTCAGGAACCCGCTCAAGTGGGGCGTGATCTACGGCCTCATCACCTATGTCGTGATGAACCTGATCGTGGTCCATTTCCGGTTCGACACGCCCCTGCCGCCCAAGACCATCTCCATCGTCACGCAGCTGTTTGCGCACATCGTGCTCGTCGGCATTCCATTTGGGCTGATCACGGCGAAGACCCTGCGCCCGGCCGCGGTCGCCGGGGTCGCGCCGGCCTGACGGCACTTCCGCTTTCGTTGCGGCGCTGTAACATGCGCCGCCATGAGGCAGACTCGCTCACTCCGCTGGACCGTAACCGGTCTCTGCATCGCCATCTTCGGCATCCCGCTGGTCACGACACTGAGCCGCGCGCTGGCGGTAGACCCACTCGCGTCGGGCACGGTCGTGGCGCGCGAAGTCGCGATCCTTGCGCTCACCGCGTTGCTGATCTGGATCGTCGTCAACGGCGAGAAGCTGCCACTTTCTTCGATCGGCTTTCGAACGGCGGGGCTGGGCAAGTCGCTGGCCTGGGGCCTCGGCCTCGCTGTCGTCTGTTTCGCGGTGGTGGTCGGCTGCCTTGCGGGCTTCGCTGCGTTCGGCATCCATTACGGCGAGGGCCAGGCGATTTCCCGCGCACTTCCGGTGACGCTGCTGACCGTGACTCGGGCCGGGATTTCCGAAGAAGTGCTGTACCGCGGCTTCGCCCTCGAACGGTTGCAATCGCTGACCGGCAGCAAGTGGCTCGCGGCCGGTGTGACGCTCGTCCTGTTCGCCGGCTTCCATTACCGGCAGGGGTGGCCGGGCGTCCTGCTGGCGTCTGCCGCCGGTGCGGTGCTGACCGCCTTTTATTTGTGGAAGCGCGATCTCGTCGCCAACATCTTCGGCCATTTCCTGGTCGATTTTGTCCCCAACGTCGTGCTGCCGCTCCTCGGAGCCGTCGACTAGGCTACTTGCGAATGTGTCGCATTAGCGCTATATAGCGCGCATGATCGTCTGCGTCTGCAATGCCATCAGCGAGAAGGAAGTGCGCGAGGCCGCGCGCCAGGGCGCCCGCACGCCCGAGGCGGCCTACGCGGTCTACGACTGCGAACCGCAATGCGGCTGCTGCCTCGATTACGCGCAGGAAATCATCGATTCGGAAGCGCCGAAGAAGGCGAACCTGCGAATCGTCGCCTGACTTGACGGCTTAGCCGCTGCGGCGCATCCGCCCTCGAACGACACGGGCGGAGGCTGGGCATGAAGGGCGACGCGAAAGTCCTCGAGTTGCTGAACGAAGCGCTCAAGAATGAGCTGACCGCGATCAACCAATATTGGCTGCATTACCGCCTGCTCGACAATTGGGGGCTGAAGAAGCTCGCCGCCTTCGAGAAGTCGGAATCGATCGACGAGATGAAGCACGCCGACCAGCTGGCGGAGCGGATCCTGTTCCTCGACGGCCTGCCCAACTTCCAGGCGCTCGGTCGGCTCCACATCGGCGAGAATGTCGAAGAGATTTTGAAGGGTGACCTGGAGCTCGAACTGGAGGCGCTGGGGCAATT
>Ga0268265_10002944_pt1 | contig 12472 bp, 19 predicted proteins | sample KBSSwiS52_FD_190355 | JGI IMG/M metagenome (GOLD analysis project Ga0268265, IMG submission 190355) | Switchgrass rhizosphere microbial communities from Kellogg Biological Station, Michigan, USA - KBS Switchgrass S5-2 (SPAdes) (version 2) | ecosystem: Host-associated > Plants > Roots >... | reverse complement strand
CGCTGCAACCCGTCGGGGCCGAGGGGGCTACTCACGGGGAGGATAGTTTCCCCGGTGAGTAGCCGGTTGGCGTAGGCCGCCCCCGTTTGCGCGGCCGTCGCGACGCTGGGGGCGTCGCGATCGGTGCGTCCAAACAGCCAAACGTTGCGGCCAGGGCGAATGGTGAGGGCGGGCATGGGCTACCTCAGGCGGCTGGGGGGATGGTCGGGGCTTTTTTTGCTTCGAGCTCGATCCGGTATTGGTCGCGCTCGGTGGCGAGATCTTCGAGCAAGCTGTCCTTCAACGTCAGCTGGGCTTTGAGGTCGCGGATTGTGTGGTTGGCGGCGTCGAGTTCCCCGCGAAGTACTCGCTGATCGTGCAGCTTCGCCTTGCTGTCGACCAGCTCTTGACGCAGCGCGTACGCGTCCTCTCCCGAGAGTGCCGCTAGCTCGGGCGTGGGCGGTGGGGGGTGCCAGATCTGCTCGAACAACGCGAGCGGGTTGATCGGGTCGACCAGTCCAAGCGACGTCAGATCCTGGCGGAGCTTGTGGAGGTGGTCGGAGCATACGTAAACTGTCTCACCGTTACCGTAAGGGGGCGGGGGTTGGGTGGCCTTGTGTTCGGCGCGCAGTTCGCAAAAGTTGCAGATTTCCATTATACGTCCTTCTGTAAAGTGTCTCACGTGAGACATTAGAGCTCGTACCAATACACGCGGCCGACGCCTGCCGTCAGGGCGCCCAGGTTGTAAGTCCACTTCCAGCCGACGGTGTGGGTCGTGGCTCGGTTGAGGGTGGCAAGCGACGGGATTACCACGTTGTAGTTTCCCGCGCCGGCCAGGAACACGTTTCGGGCGTCGCCAGCAACGTCCGCCCCGTCGATGCGAGGGGTGCACGTGCAGTTGCCGTTCGAGCTGGCGTTCCACGCGAACTGCCACATCATCAAGAATTTGCCGCTCTTGACGGGGGTGATCGCCGGCGGCAGATCTACGGTTACGGGCGAGGCGCCCGAGATGCCCGCAACGCCTGTTGTACCGCCCCGGCTGGCGAGCGCCAGCTCGTCAAGTGCGGCCGACACCTGGTCCGGGGCGGGAATGCTCCAATCGAGATCGTCGTTGGGCGAGTAGGGGACGCTCGCGGCGTCGAGCGCGGCGATCAACGCTTCCCGCGGGACCCCCCCCGAGGTGAGTAGCGAAATGTAGCGGTTGAGCTGACTAAGGGTGAGCGGGTTGTTTGCCATCAGCTAAGGGCCTTTGCGAGCATGAGTGCGAGGGCAATGCCGCCCTGGCCGCTCGGGAGATTGAGCGAGCCCAGTTTGGGGGCCGGCAGGTGGGCGACCATGGGCTTGAACACTTCGCGGCAGTCCGAAAACGCCGGCCAGTGTGCCGAGCCGTAGTCCTTCGAGTAGCGCTGGCTCAAGGCCTTCACGAACGGGATTATTTCGCCGGTCGCGGCGGCCTCGAGTACCGGGGCGTACAGCGGTTTGCGCAGCAGTGAGACATAGTCAGCCATGCCGTGAGACAATGTTGGAAATGCTCGAAAAGCGCTTGGGGCCTTCTTTTCTAACATCATCTGGTGTAGCCGCTTCATGCGTTCGGAACTGTCGGGTCCGATGGTGTACCAGGCGGGTCTATACTTGGGGCCGGGGTATGTCTCACTGGCCGACAAGTTGCCGACGTTCCAGTTGTGGCAGGAACGACCGCGGCCCGTCTCAACCCAAATGAGTGAGAGAAGGGAAGCCGCGGTCTCGCGGTCGATTGAGGGCCAGGCTTTGAGCAACGAATCGCGAACCGCATCGGGCTCCAGTGGAGTAGTGACTTTGGGGACGATGGTGTTCACGGCGCTCGCGCCTAGACGTTGAGGAGGGGGGACGCTGCTTGGGCTTGCGGCTGGGCGCTCGGGAGCCACGCCGTTACGCCCTTCTTGCCCGGGCTCGTTTCCTGGGCTTTGAACGCTGTCCACTCGCCGTTCGCCTTCTCGACCACGTGGCTCCCCTTCCCCCGGGCCCAAAGCACGGGCAAGAGCTGCATGGCTCTCACTGCCACCGTCCCCGGGCGGGGGTGTGGCTTCCAGCCGCTCGGGAACGGCGGCAGGCCCGTCGGGCTCACTGAGGGCCAGGGCGCTGGGGCGACTGCTGCCTTGCGGGCTAGCACTGCCGTTTGCGCGGCTTGGTCGGCTTTTTGCTGCGCTGCGTTGGCGTTCGCGGCGGCGGCGGCGGGATTGGTTACGGGTAGAAATGGCGGTGGGCTCCCAGGTGGACGGTAGGTGCCGGCGGGGGTCGACAACGGGCTAGGCCCGGGGGGCGCCGGCGGTTTCAGGGTGGGGGCGGGGGCTGGCCCCGCCGCAGGGGCAAGGATGCCACCGCGGGCAATGAGCCAAAGCAAAAACAGGGGTACCAGTGCACTCATGAGGGGTGACGTCCGTTGGGTTGGTGGGCGCCGTTAGGCGCGGTTGGGGGTTCTGCTCCGCCTAGGCCGCCGAACGCAGCACCTTGCGCGAAATTGCTGACTAGCGATTCTATCGAGCCGTCACTGGCGGGCGTGGCGCGCGCCTGAACGAGTTCGGCCTGCAGGGCCATGATCTCCTCGTTCGCCTCGGCCAGCGCGTCCTGTACGGACGCTAGCGTCCGCTCTTGCACCTCGACCCGGGAAGTCACCATCGCGCACACCTCCGCCATCTTGTCGAAGGCGGTGCCCGTGGCGTGCGAGTACGCCTGAGCGATTGCCTCGGTGAAAATGCGAAACCGCTCGGTTTCGGGGTCCGCGCCCAGTGAAACAGACGCCCGGGCACCTCGGGAGGGGGGGGTGGATGCCCGAGCGTCCAAACTTTCGACGTCGTCGAGATCGTCGTCTGCGTCCTCTACGTCGTCCAGCCGGGTTGCCCGAATGAGCGACTTGTCCGGGGCCAGCGCTTCGAGGCTTACGGCGTCGAGTGTGATCACCGTGTCGGCGACGCGGGCCCACGACCGCACGGCGCCCAGGTCCATGTCGCGTGTCTCACCGGATGCGGTGCGGAAACGCAGGTGGGCGGGGCGCGGCCGGCGTTTGAGCCAGGTTTCGAGGTTGAGCATTTAGTAACCCCCTAGCTCGCCCTGAAAGCGCGGTTCGGGCTTGCCGCCCTTGACCATGTGCCACTCGGGGCGGTGGTGATGCACGGGCGCAAAGAACGCCATGGCGGTGATCGTGAGCTGCCCCGAGAAGAGGATTGACGTGCGAAACTGCACCTGAATCGACTGGGCGGGGAGCAGCTCCACGAAGTTGGTTGTGTCGGTGATGCCCGCCGTCGCGTTGTCCGTGTCGAACGTCTGGGCGCGCGTCGTGTGCCGAAAGAAGTTGTTGTTGCTGTTCAGCTGCGCGGCCGTGAAGCGCTGGCGCCAGAAGTTATCGATCTTCATGTTGGACCGGCCGAGGCCGACGAGCAGATCCATTCGAAGAATCGCGTCACCGCCAAAGCTCGCCCCAGGGGAGCTTTGCACCCCGAACCCGAGCAGAAACGTCCACGTCTCGGGGCGGTTGTAATTGACGTTCGCAATCTGCTGCGGGGTGATGTCGAGCGCCCCACTCGTGTTGGTGTAGGGGACAGTGATAACCTGCCCCCAGAGATGCCACGGTGTTGATCCGAGCTGCATGTTACCCCCTCAAGTGAACTCGACCGGAAAGCAGATCCGGCGATTGTAGTTGCCCGGGACGCCCCCTTGTCTCACGGCGCCTGGCGGCGCCGCGAAAGACGGCTGGGCAAAGGGCTGGATGATTGGCGACGGGGCAGGGCGTCCGCCCCCACCGCTCGGGATCGCGCTAGCAGCCAGATCGATGGCTGCGCTCGCTACCGGGCCAACGCCCGGAACGAACTGCACGACTCGGGAAGCAATGGGGGCCACCGTTTTTTTTACGATGTTCTTGAGGCCTCCCCAGAAGCTGCCCACGACGGCCTCGGCCGCTCGCAAGTGCGTCTCACCATACTCCTCCGCGATCTCGTCGGGGTCTACCCCTTCGATGTAGTCGGCGATTGCGGCAAGCCGGTCGATGTGCTCGGGGTCGCCAGCGTCGGCGGCCTCGGCCGTGCGCAGGGCGCCGCAGATCGCCCCGACCAGCGCCGTCGACGCGACGGGGGACGTGTGTAGCGACGTCATGGCGTAATCGGTCTCCGTGGGCTTGTCTAAGTCCAGGTGCTCGCGCCAATGCCACGGCAGATCGGCCCGGGCTTGATACTGCCCGTACACGGGCCGCATGGCGATTTGCGGCCGCACGATGTAGGCGCCCACGACCGCGTTGGCGGAGGTCGGCATCGGGGCCACGTGGGGCGCCCGGCTGCCTCGGCTGGCCTTGCTGCCCTTGCCGGGCATGCCTGCCCGTAGGGACGGATCGTCGATAGTGCCGTCACCGCGTTCCACGACGGCGTGCCAGCGTTGGGGGCCTGACTTGTACACGATTGCCTTCGCCTTCGGATCTTCGCCCGAGTGACGCAGGCTGGCGGCGTGATAGGGCGCCAGATCGTCGCAGTCGCCCCAGCCGCGAGCGATCACGGTCTTGGCGTGGTCGAAATGCTCTTGGCCGGGGGGCTCGGGGGCCCACTTGATGTTGAAGCGTTTCAGGGCTCGATCGAACGGGATTACCTCACCGTTTCCGAGCATTGATTGATTGAGGCGGGTTACCGCCTCCAAAGCACTGTCTAGAACTGGCCTGTCTACGTGCGCTTCTGGCACTGCAACTTGAATTCGCATGGTTTCTCCCGGGGCTAAAAGTAGAACACGGTGAGACACGAATGTCCCACCGTGCCGGTTTGCGTCTGGGGCACTGCCCCTGCAAGAGTCTCGATCAGTGAACGATTCGACCAGCGAAAAGCATGGTCAGAAGAATCGTATCCGTGCCCGTCGGGAACGCTGTGGGCGTGATGATGAACCGAATGAACACACCGGGTTCAGCCGCCTTGCAGGTGAGGCGAGTACCGAAGGACGTGGGCGCGCCGAGTAGCTCGACGTCCCAGCCTTGGATGTCCGCTTGCTGCAAGTCGGTGCCAACGAAGAGCTGGCCCAAGAGACGGCCCGTAGCCGTCACACCCGTGCGCACCACGGACGTCAGCAGACGCTCGGGGCGGAAGGGCTTTTGGAGCTGGCCCTGGAACACGATCGACGTACCACCCACGGCAAAGATACCGTTCGCCGTCTGGGGCGAGAGGGGGAGCGGAACCATGCCCTGGTCCGGCTGGATAACGCCGGGTGCCAGTTGGTTACGCCACTGGGGGCGAGCGGGGATCCGCAGGCGTCGGCTCTTGGCTGCTCGGCGGCGGCGGGCGGCGGCCCCCACGACGTCGAAGCCCATCACATCGCCCATCACATCGCCACTGACGTCGCCTTGGTCCTCGTAGCCGTAGTCGCCGTCCAAATAATCTTCATCCATGGTGAGACATTCCTTTCAAAACAACACAAAGGAGGCACTATTTCGTGCCTGGTGAACGTTACTTCCCCCCACCCGAGTTCGCTTCAGACTTGCGCTGCGATACCGCGAACTTGGTGGGCGATCGGGTCGTAACCACCGTCGTCTTCACCGTTGATTTTGCCGTTGGCTCCTAGCTGGTAACCCGCGATGGCGGCGGCCGCATTCGAGACCTCCCCAGCGAACGGGAACTTGCCCTTCATGTAGTGGGCGATCAGGGCGATGGTGCCCGCTCGCCCGAGGATTGGGATGGTCGGGAGGTTCGGGAATTGCTTCTCGATGAACCCGAACCCAAAGCCGCCCATGCCTCCCCTGATGAGGTTGGTCAGCCCGGATCCTCCGCTGTGATGGCCGCTCGCCCGACGCCGGCGCGGGGCTGCCCGTCGCTTGGCCGGGGCTGGGGCCCGTACGTTGATGATTGGGGCCGCAGTTCGAGGCTGCGACACCCGCACGACACTGCTGGTCGCGCGCCTGGTTTTAGCTTTGCGTTTCGCCATAACGCCCCAGCTTAGGCCAGTGGGCCCGCCGGAAAATCTGGCCGGAAACAAAAAAGCCCCCGTCCCTCTGGACCGCCAGCGGTGATCTGTTGATCCTAGGGGCACCTCAGAGCGCCCTGCCAGGCGGATCCGAGGCCTTCCGTCGGAGTTACCGACGGGACGGGTTGGTCGAACAACCCGCGATATGAAGAGAATATCCCACCCCCCCCCAAAGTCAACGGCCCCGAGTAGGTCGGATAGCGCACGCCCGAGCGGCGGCCGGAACGTTTCCGTGCCTGCTGCAAGTGTTTTGCGTGCCGCTTTAACACGTCTCACCGTGCGCTCAAATGAGCCACGCTGGGGCTATCGTGTCACCATGCGGGGCGGTGCATGCTAGGCACCCAGACCTGGCGCGGGCCGTTCGCGGCCGAGGCAGCGGCCGCTTACCAGCGGTCGCGGGTCGCCGGGTTGAGTGAGTTACGTGCCCGCATTGTGGGCCATATCGCGAGCTATCGGGAAACGTGGGCCTTTGCCGCGTCGATTGCCGGATGGGTGCATGGGAGCCGCCGGACCGTGTTCCGCGCCCTGGCCCAGGCAAAGGAGCTAGGGCTAGTCGGCTCGCGGCCGATCAAAGAGGGGGAAATCCCGCCGGGCGCCGAGAAGCCGATCACGTGCGGGGGCTCGATTCGCTGGACAATGGGTTGGGGCAAGGCCGCCGAGGAAGCGAAAGCCGCCATCGCCCAGGCTCGAATGCGCTGGCTGATCAGAACCTCGAACGTCGCCAAACACGTCTCCAAGCCCACTCCGAAATCCACGGCGCCAGGAAGCCCAGCACCGTCAGGAGCACGAGCGCCAGGACGCCCGGAGTACTCAGGGCGCATGACGGCGGAAGATCTGGACAGGGCGCTTGCACGTGAGCCGCTCGGAGGCGAACCCCCCCCCGAGTAAAGCTTGACGGCAGAAACCTCGGGGGAGGATGCGCTGGGACGGAGCCTAGCACGGCGGAGCCGCGCCTAAAAACGGGCGTGCCGAGTGCGCAGGTGTGTGCAACGGTCGCCAATCGTTGGGCCGGTAGCGCGGCCCACGGGTCAGTTGACCTCAGACGTCAACGGCCGAAGGGCCTAGCGGGCCGGCCCAGTGTTCAGTGTGTCACACCCCCCTATGACAGTCTGTCAGACCAGAGTCCAATCCAAATTAGAATCCAACCTGATAGGGAACCGGTCTCTATGGCCCCGCTGGACCGTCCAGCCCTGGGCGTAGAACGAGCGCCCTAGCCGGGCGCCTTGGGGCCGTGGATTGGCGGGTGTCGTGTTTCAGGACCGCTTACGAGTGACGGGAGGTGCGTCCCTCCGCACCTCGGCCAGGCACCGCCAGGGCCCCAAGCCGAGGGGGGCCCCGTAGCCCCCACGGAATCGCACGGGCTGACTAGGGCCTGAGGTGCGAACGAAACCCACCGCGACAAGCGGCGCGTGCGCCGGTAGCGTGGGCGGGTGAAACAGGGTGGCGCGGTGGGCGCTTATGTGAGGGTGAGCAGTCGCTCGCAGTCGCTCGACACGCAACGGTCGGCAATCGAACGGGCGAGTCAGGCTCGCGGTGAGACAGTGGAGCGGTGGTGGGAGGAAACCGCGAGTGGGCGCTCGTTAGAGCGGCCGCTACTGCAAGAACTGAGGGGGGCGGCGGCCCGGGGCGAGCTGAAAAAGCTGTACGTGTATCGTTTGGACCGTCTCACCCGTAGCGGTATCCGTGACACGTTAACAGTGATTGAGGAGTTCCGGCGGGCGGGCGTGCAAGTCGTTTCGATTGCCGATGGCTTCGATCCGTCGGGCCCCATGGCGGAGGTGGTGATCGCGGTGATCAGTTGGGCCGCCCAGATTGAGCGGCTCGCAATCGGTGAGCGAATTTCCGCGGCCCGTGAACGCCTGGCGGCGTCGGGCCGCCCTTGGGGGCGGCCCCGTCGCATCACACCGGGGACCCTCTCGCGACTCCTAGAGCGGCGGGGGCAGGGGGCCAGCTGGCACGTGCTCGCCCGGGAGTTCGCACTCCCGAAGTCGACGATTCAGGAAGCGGTGGGGCGCGAGTGTGCCGAACCGGGACAAGTGCCTCGAGCTATTCGACCCAAAACGGTGCGGTCTCGTCAAAAGCCGCGGGGGGGGCCGCGCAAGTGCCGTTGATCGACCGCGACACCGAACCCTGCCCCCCGCCGTCAGTCCCGCCAGAAGAGGACGCGGGTTTGCAGCCCGGCCGACTCGCACGCCCAGACGACCAGCAGCAGGGCACGCCAGACGTGTGACGTGTACTCCGGCGGGGTAACGGGGCCGAAGTCGGGCGGGTCGCCCTTCAAAAGGTGGCCAAACTCGGCTTGGAAGGTCCCCGAAACACCGTCTTCCGTCCAGAGCTTCCAGGAGTCCCAACACGCGACTTTGGGGCTGTAGACACCGCTCGGGATGTGACAGTGGTACTGGGGCCAGTGGTCTGTCGACCACTCCTGATCGGCGAGCCACATCGCCAGCGTGTAGTCCTTGCCGAAGTCGAATTCGGTTACGCGGTCCCACGACTTGCCGTCGTGCACCTCGACCAGCGCGCTGAGAGTCACTCCCATTTTCAGAGCCCCATGTGCTGAGTGTAGATGCTCAGGGCCCCGTGGGCCACGACGCGGTTGGCGGACGGGGGCCAATGTGAGCTCAGGGTCTCCAAGCCCAGTTCCGGCGACCAGCGGCCCACCGCTATGCGCCTTTCGTCGATCTGCTTCTCCACGAGCACGGCTTTTTGCTCGGGGTCGAAGCGAAAAAAGAGTTCAGTGGTGATGGTGAGCGAAGTCGGGCCAGTCATTGCCGGAAAACCTACCCCAAATTGGGACAGTTAACACGGCGCAAAACCGGGGTTTGACTTGGGGTGCCGGAAAGTATACTTTTCGTACGTCGGGGCGGCTGGATTTTGCGGTCTGCCGTCCCGACTGATTGCCCCCCGGTCGGCGCACACTGACCGGGGGGCGGTGCCGGTGCTACATTCCCGACCCATCAGTGGGGTCGGGCCCCATTGAGACACAGGACTCGACGCGTCCCCTTGTTCCGTCAAGCACCGGCCCGGGGGGGCGCGTCACTAATCGGTGAGACAGTGAGACGACAACGCAACCCCCAATCTTTCGACTTGATCGTGGGTACGTGCGGCAAGTGCCGCGGCGATGTGTGGGCGTTGCGCCGTCAGGTGAGAACGGTGGTTGACCCTCTGCTTTGCCTGTGCACCACGTGCTGGGGTCGGCGCAACGCTGAGCGCAAGCGTCGGACTATCGTGGAAGTCCCAACCGTGAAGCGGCGCGGGGACTACTCCAGCGGCGTTTGGATGGGCGGCGAATACGAGGCCATTGACGCGTTTGATGAGATTTGGTGGCGGTGAAACAATAGGACCCTATCCCCACCGGCCGACAAAAACACGAAAGGACTAAGCCCCCGAAGTGTTGGCCGGTGGGGTCTTTTTTACGGTGAGACGATGCCCGAGGAACTCTTGATACCTGCCAGCAAGGTCAATTGGATTGTACTCGTGTCCGTCGCTCTCGGGTTCGTCTGGGGGCGTTGGATTGTGCCGGCGGTGCGTCGTCGATGAAAAAGCGGAGCCTGGGCGTGGCCCCGTTATGCCAGCCGCTACGCGTCAAGCGAGCGAAGCCGATCAAGCGGCCGCCGGCGCCGGCGGCGGAGGATCCAAGACAGCTATCGCTGTTCAACGTAGTGGAGGTGGGGCGTGGAAAGAAAAAGTGAGTTTCTGGCCGAGCTGGCCATGGTGAAACAATTCAGTGAAGACGCGATCCGTCATGCTGAACGAGCGCTCGCGCTAATCGACCGCGAGCGGCCCGACGGCGAGCGCTTCATTGGGGTGACCAAGTACCGGTGCCATGGGTGCGGCTGGCTGTCGCTTAGCCCCGACGTGTGCCCCCGGTGTTGTCCCGAGTACTACCGTGCTACGAGGCGGCCATGATCTGTTTTACCACGTTAATCTACGCCCTGGGCAAAGCCGTTGGGCCCCAGCAAGCCGCGAACTACTTCAACCAATGGGTGCAGCAGGGCCGGGGGGAGGCGCCGCTCGATTGTCTCGCCACATTGCGCGCCGTGCAGCGGGTCTACTCCGCCGAGCCCATCGGAGTACTCGTCGACGCCGGCGGGGCCCACATCGGCAAAGCGCGGTCGAGACTGTTCACGTTGGCTTTTGAGCAAATGAAGGACGACGACGACGTTTGGCTCACCGTTGACGATGACGTGCGGGTCCCGCCCGGTACCGTCAAGGTGTTGATTGACGCGGCGCGTGGCCCTGGGCCTCGAATCGTCACCGTCCCCTACGCGCTACGCGGCCAAGCCGCGTCGAGCAGCTCGCTTGTCGGCTCCAACGGCCAGGCGCTCACCCAAGCGGACCCAACGTCGATTGATGTCACCTGGCGCAAGCCCGTTGACGGCGAGGTGGTGCCAGAAAACTTGCACCCCATCCACTCGGCGGGCTTTGGGTGCGTCGCCATGAATCGGCAAGCGATGGAAGTCATGGCCGCTCAATCGATCCTCTTCTACGAGATCGAGCGCCAGTGGTGGGGGCCGTTTGCCGACTACTACGGCGACTACGGCGGCCCCGACGGCCGGAATTATGTCCAGTGGTACGGGGAAGACCGGAGCTTCTTTGCTCGCGTCCCGAAAAACGTGAGTTGCTACTCGTTGATCGTCGGCGAGAGCAGCCACGCCGGCCTGACGCTCGACCTAGGCAAGGTGCAGCGGTGAGACTGCTGCAGCGGTTCGAGGCCTTCGCCCGGCGGCAGATTGACTACGCCGTCAACCAATTGGAGGGCGCCTCTCTGCTCCAGAGAAGTGTTCGCGAGGTGGCGCGCCCCGAGTGGTTCGGGGTGACGGCCTACGGACCGAACCTGAAGAAAGCCGCGTCTCAGGAGCTCCCGGCCGAGCTTGCCGGGCTCCCGTTTCCGGCGCTCCCGTCTGATGCAATTCGGGATTGGGTACCCAGTGGTAAGCTCGGTTGGACGGGTGATGTGAGACACTTAAACACCAATGGTATAGTGGAATTGGTGATATCGTCTCACCATGCGATGAAGGTTGAAGGGGTGTTTACTTACGGGAGAGATATACGTCTCACCGGGTGGTTTTTGGGGCAAGACTTGCTGTGGAATTCCAGTTGCTCGGTGCCTTGGTGCGACCGGGTTTTCGAGCTGCTCGAGCTCGAGCATCGGGGGCTCGTGCTCGAGCCCGGGGTCCAAATGCGGTTCACGTTGGCGAGGTAGCTACTATGGTGGAATTGTCGGTCGGAATTTGCTGGGGCGTGCCGAACGGCGAGGGCATGCATGCGGAGGCGGACTTGCAAGTGCCCGGGCACGTGGAATTTACGTGCGACCGCGGCGGCGATGAGTTCGGTGGATATGTGGCCGTCTTGGGAGTCCGGCCGCAGATATTCAACGGTTTCAGCGTTGGGTTCCTGTTCTTTCTCAACGGGCTGGAGCGCAGGCCGTCAGCGCTCACCAGTGAAGACGTGGATGGCATCCCCGCGACGTTCCTTCGATTCGCGCACCCTATCCAGCCCGGCGACGTGCTCCGGATCGTTGCCGAGATTCCAAGTATGGGATTGCCCAACTGATGACCGACGAGGAAGTCACGGCGTGCATCCAACGCCACGCCCGAGAGTTCGGGCTGTGGCTCGGCCAGCATTACCCGGACCCGGCGACCTGGGACGAACGTTGGGTAGTTGAGCAAGCGCTTTTGCGGCGCGACGCACTGCTAGCGGAGATCGGCCAGAGCATCGAGTACGACGCGCAGCACGCGTTCACTTGGGGCCAGTTGTTTCAGACGGTGTTGCTGACCACTGTTAAAAAAACGCTCGGTACAGCTCGATAAGGGCTTGAAGCAACGCAACGATGGCGGCGATTTGGACCGGCTGGCTCTTGGCTGCAGCTCGTAGCGACTCACGGCGCGACCGGGGGGGCGGGTCTGACGGGATAGGGGAGGCGGAGGACATAGCGTTCCGTAGGTGGTTAGAGCGGGCGTTAGTCTCGCTTCCCCGAGAGGTAAAACGCGGCCAACGCGAGCAGCGCGACCGTAGACCAGTCAAACGCGGCTTTGGCGCCGTCCTTGACGACGGTAGCGACGTCGCCGGTCCAATCGCCATCCGGCCGCGTCGCGGGCCCTAGGTGCCGCGCTTCGAGCAGCAGCCAATCGAGTTGAGTGGAGCGCTCGGTGGGGAGGCCAAAGAAGTTCACGGCGCGGTGCGGCCAGACGTCGACCTCAGTGGTTGGCCCCCGCCAATCGAAGTCGACCACGACGTACCAGGGTTGGGTCGCTTCCACGGCGTACGGCTCGGGCTGCTCCTCTTGGCGCCAGAGCCAGCGCCCAGCGGCCTTTGCCTCCTCAGTTGGGGGCGGGAGCGCGGGGCGGGTGGTGGACGCTGTCACATCGACGGGGCGGGCCGCGCCGAGGTAGTAGCGCTGCACCCCGTCGGGGCCGAGGGGGCTACTCACGGGGAGGATAGTTTCCCCGGTGAGTAGCCGGTTGGCGTAGGCCGCCCCCGTTTGCGCGGCCGTCGCGACGCTGGGGGCGTCGCGATCGGTGCGTCC
>Ga0268265_10002942_pt1 | contig 12477 bp, 9 predicted proteins | sample KBSSwiS52_FD_190355 | JGI IMG/M metagenome (GOLD analysis project Ga0268265, IMG submission 190355) | Switchgrass rhizosphere microbial communities from Kellogg Biological Station, Michigan, USA - KBS Switchgrass S5-2 (SPAdes) (version 2) | ecosystem: Host-associated > Plants > Roots >... | reverse complement strand
TCAGATCCTCGCGCTCGACGATCGTGTCTACGTCGGCGCCAAGGATCATTTCTTCTACTGTCTGATGGCCCGCGACGGTCGGGTCGACTGGCGCTGGCGGATCGGCGGCGACATCGTCGGCGTCGCGACGTCGGACGAGAACAACGTCTATTTCGTGGCGCAGGACAACGTGCTGCGCGCGCTCAACCGGAAAAGTGGTGGACAGCAATGGCTGCGACCGCTGCCGTTCCGACCGGTGTGGGCGCCGATTCAGGTGGCCGGGACGATTCTCGTCGCCGGCCAGTCGCCCTCACTGCGCGCGTACAAGATCTCTGACGGGACGTCCGCCGGCGAAGTGTCGGCGGCCGCTGAAATCGCGTCGGCGGCCCACGTCGTCGAGAATGCGTTTACGGGGTTGCCCACCGTGCTGATCGTCACGCACGACATCAAGGCGGGAGCGGCGGCCCTCCTGATCACCCGCGCCATCGAACCGGCAAGCACTCCGCTGACACCGCCGAACCCGCCGATTCTCTTGCCGCCGCTGCCGCCGGTCTCGCAGGGATCGGGTAATTGAGTCATGCCGGGTGTTGGAGCGGCGACCTGACGCGCGATCCGTCCCGCGCGTCGGCACGGCGGGCGACATAGCCCTGATACAACGTGACGTACGCGCCGAGCGCCGTCAGGCCGAGGTACTCGAACACGATGCCTCGTACCAGCAGCGCGGCGAGCTGCAGGGGGAAGACCGCCAGACCGACCAGCGGTACGAAGGCGATCAGGCCGACGCCGGACCAGGCCAGCGCTGACGCGAACGTCGCGGCCACCACCAGCCCGAGCACGACGAAGAACACGCTCGCCAGATCCCGAAACTCCGATCGCACGAAACGCGAGGCCGCGCGCACGGCGTCCGCCAGCCCCACACCATCGACCGCCATGGCGATCTGCAGAAGCAGGTACAACAGGTTCACGATGGTGAACCACACGACCAGCAGCGCGGCCGCGACCGCCGCGATGAACGTCCAGCCGATGATCAGATAGCGGCCGCCGGCTGCGCGGTAGCCGTACACCACGAAGGCGAGATACCCGGCCACCGACATGACGTACACGATCATCAGGCCGGCACCCAGCGTGAGGTACGGACGGAAAAGCCGCGCGCAGCCATCCATGAACCGCTGGAGCGTGAAGCGCGAGGCGGTGCGGAGTGTGGCGACCGTTACCGGCTCGCGCTCGATCGGGGGCGCCGCTGCGTTCGCGGCCACCAGCACGTCCACCGTTCCGCCCTTGACCGCAAACATCAGGACGGAGCCGCCGAGCAGCACCAGCGTGAACGCGGTCATGAATGCGACGAGGGCCACCGGCTCGGATAGCAGCGTGCTGGCGATGGTCGTGAAGATCTCACGCAGGCTCCCCTGCAGGAGATCTCCCAGATCCGCGCCGAGCAACACCGCGACCAAGATCGCCGCTCCGATGATCGGCACGGCCAGCAGGACCTGAAAGGTGGTCTGGGCGATGAACTGAATGGCCACCGTCTGCCAGTTCGCCGCGGCGAGCAGCGCACCGCGCTTCAACAGATGCTTCAGGTCCAAGCAATTTCACTATAGCGTGTATCCTTGATTCACGGTGACCTCCATCGTGCGCGTCGTGCGCGTCGGCGTGCTGGCGGCGCTGGCCGTCGGCCTCGCCGGCTGGGGCGCGACGCGATATCGGTTTGGTATCTCCGATCAGGCGGCGCTGACGCGCGTGGAAGCCGAGTTGCGCCAGCAGCTGGCGGCCAGCGCCGAGACGTTGGGCGCAACCACGGCACGGGCCGTTGCCGATCGCGATACGATTCGCGCGGCCGGGCGCGATCAAGCTGCGCGCCGGCGGCTGTTTGACGCGGTCGCCGCCGCGGTCGCCGCCGAGGGAGCTGGCCGCATCGGCGTCACCATCTACGACGCGGATGCTGCACCGCTCGCGTGGGCCGGCCGTGTATCCGATCTGCCCCGCTCGCGCGTAGAAGGCCCGGCGGCGCTCTTCGTCGCTCAAAGCGCGCTGGGCCCGCGTCTCCTGCGGATCGAGCCGGTCCTCGATCGCGCCCATCCCGGCGATCCCCGGACCGCCAGGTGGACCGTCGTCGCCGAGCAGGCGCTCGGTAACCAGCCGGAGTCGCCCGGCCTTGCGGACGCGTTCGCCGTCTCGACCTCGATCGTGCCGGTTCGCCTGCGCGCCGCCATCGGCGGCTCCGCACCGCCACCGAACGCCTCGGGCTTGTACAGATTCGTGATTCCGGCGCCGGACGGCAGCCCGCTTGTCGACGCGGAGGTTTCATCGGCCGATCTCGCCGCCGCCCGGGACCGCTGGAAGCGAAACAGCTGGGGCGCCTTCATTTTCGTGCTCGGCATCACGCTCCTCGCATGCGCGGCACCGATTGTCGAGCGGCGGCGGATTCTGGCCACGCGCGCCGCGCTGACCGGAGCGACCCTGCAACTCGCGGCTGTCCTGCTCGGCGCCCTCGCATCGTTCCTGGTGGCTCTCCGGGCCTGGACCGGATCGATTTCGCTCGCCTCGCCGCCGAGCCTGCTCGTCACCTCGCTCGTAGCGGCGGCGCTTGGGTGGCTGGCACTCGACTTCGTGGAGCGGCGCCGCACCTGCCGTCCCCGTCCAAGCGGCGCGACGGAAGCCGGCGCGATACGGGTTACCGCGGTGTCGTTTGCCGCCGCGGCCATCACCGTGATTGGCCTCGCAGCCTACGAGCGTGCGCTGTGGGCGCTCGTCTCGAATACCTCGCTCGACGTGCTGCACTTCTCGCTGCACCCGCTCAGCGCCGGCCGGCTGTCCGTCGCGTTTGCGCTCGTGCTGCTCCACGCCGCGGTCATGTGGATGGCTGTCGCCATCATCCGCGCCGCCGCCACGGCCACACGCGCCTCGCGCCACCCCGCACGGGCGTTGCCGGGAACGATCGCCGGCGCGATCGTCGCCGCCGCCGCGATTGCCCGGTTATCCGATTCGATTCCCTTGATTCCGCTCGCGATCGCTTTCTCAGCGGCCGCTGCCGGCGCCTTCGCGCTCGGACGGCTCGGCGCTCGCCTGCACCGGCTGTCGCAGAGCGCGCGGCTAGGGGTGTCGTTCGTCGCCCTCGTCGTTCCCGCGGTGGCGATGTATCCATCACTCTATTCCGACGCGACCGAGTCGAAGGAGCGCCTCGTCGTCAACGATTACGCGCCGGAGGCGGCAAGTCAGCGCGACGACCTCCAGCGGCGGCTGCAACGGACCGTCGAACAGATTGACCAGGTCCCCTCGCTGGCTGAATTCGTTCTCGGGCTGACATCAGAAACACCGACAACCGATCGCGCGTTTGTCGTCTGGTCGAACACCGACCTCGCGCGCTACCGCCTGACGTCGGCCATCGACCTGTACGATGCCGAAGGCCGGGTGGTCAGTTCGTTCGCGCTTCACTTGCCCGAGTACGCCACCGCTCGCTTCAAGGCGTCCGGCTGCGGCAGCTGGGAGCAGCCGTTCGACGAGATCTCGCCGTTCGGATCGAGCGAGCGCCACGTCCTGCGGACCAGCCGTGGCATCTGTCAGGACGGCCGTCTCGTCGGCAGCATCGTCGTGCGCGTCATGCTCGACTATCAGACGCTGCCGTTCATCTCGTCGCAGAGTCCGTATCTCGAGTCGCTGCGGCCGAATCCGCAGGCCCCACCCGAAGGCGTGTCGGGGCGGGACATCGAATTCGCGGTGTATGGGTGGAGCCGGGCGCCGTTGTTCGCATCGGGCACGAGCGTCTGGACGCTTCCCGACGATGTCTTCCGGCGCATGGTGGAGTCGCGGGAGCCGTTCTGGGCGACCGTCGAACGCGACGGCCGGCGCTTCCGCGTCTACTTCCTGACGGATCGCGGCGGGATCTACGCGCTCGGCTACCCGGTGGTGACGTGGTTCAGTCACTTCGTCAACCTTGCCGAGCTAATGGTGCTGACGGGCGTGCTGTACGTCGTGGTGCTCGTACTCGCCACGCTGTTCTCGGTTGTCGTCTCGAGCGCGCCAGCCAGCGGCCGTGCGCTCCTCCGAGAGATTCGATCCAGCTTCTACCGCAAGCTGTTCCTGATGTTCGTGGCCGGCGCCATCGTCCCGGTGTTCATCCTCGCCGTCGCCATCCGCACCTATTTCGCCGCGCAGCTGCTCGCGGGCGCCGACGAAGCGGCGGCGCGGACCGTCACGACGGCGCAGCGCCTGGTCGAGGATTACGCTGCCATCCAGCCACGGGGGTCGGGCGGCCTTGGCGCGGTCACCGATCAGATCATGGGGCTCGTCGCGCGCGCCATCGACGAGGACGCCAACCTGTTCGAACGCGCACGCCTCCAGGCGACGAGCGCCCGCGACATCTTCGCGTCCCAGCTGCTCACGACGCGGACGCCGGCACCGGTCTACGTCGCGATTCTGCTGGACCGGCTGCCCACTTTCGTTGGTGACGACGCCTTCGGTGCGGTCGGCTATCGGCTGGCGGCAGCACCGGTGCGGGCGGGCGGCCGCGATGGCATCGTCACCGTGCCGCTGACGAACCGTCAGCAGGAGATCGATCAGCGGATCGACGAGCTCGATCGCCAGGTTCTCTCCGCGATCGTGCTGTTCAGCCTCCTGGGCGCGGCGATCGGCTACTGGATGGCCGAGCGGATTGCAGATCCGGTCAAACGGCTGACGCGCGCGACCCGCCGGATCGCCCGCGGCGACCTCGACGCGAGAGTCGCGGCGACGTCGCGCGACGAGCTGGGCCGCCTGGTGCACGACTTCAACCAGATGGCGGCCGACTTGAAGCGGCAGCGCAGCGAACTGGAGCGCACCCAACGGCTCGAGGCCTGGGCCGACATGGCGCGCCAGGTCGCGCATGACATCAAGAACCCGCTGACACCTATCCAGCTGTCCGCAGAGCACGCACGGCGCATCAACACCGATCGGGGCCGGCCGCTCTCCCCGGTCCTCGACGATTGCGTCAACGCGATCCTCGCGCAAGTGACGCTGCTGCGGCAGATCTCGACAGAGTTCTCGAGCTTCGCGTCGTCACCCACTCCACGGCCGGAGGTCACCGACGTCGCGGCGCTGATTCACGAAGTCGTCGAACCGTACAGAACGGGCCTGAGCGGCCGCATCCGGATCGACGTGGCGGCGCCGCCGGACCTGCCGCCGGTCACGATCGACCGCACGCTCTTCGCGCGGGCGCTGACCAATATCATCGAGAACGCATTGCACGCGATGCCTGGCGCCGGCCAGCTCCACATCACGCTGCACGCCACCACCGATCCGATCTCGAGCGTGGTCGTCGAAATCCGCGACACCGGCGTCGGCATGGATCCGGCCGATGCGGCCAGGATCTTCGAGCCGTACTTCTCGACGAAGGCGACGGGGACCGGCCTCGGCCTCACCATCGCCAAGCGCAACGTCGAGTTGATTGGCGGAACGATCGAGGTGACCAGCGAGCGCGGCAAAGGCACGACCGTCACGATTACGCTCGCGCGCACCTCGAACTGAGAACTCAGAACTGAGAACTCAGAACTGGGAAGGTTCAGTGGTTGGCGGCGCCGCGATCGTGGTTGACCGTGATGGTCTGCACCGGCGTCGTGATGATCGGCGTCTGATCGGAGACGAACTCCAGACGAAAACCGACGTAGATCCCGTGGCGCTTCAGAAAGCTCCCGCCGAGTGACGCGCCGGCCAGCCGGGCCTTCGTCACCACGGGGAAGAACGCGCCGCCTCGAACCAGGATGTCGCCGGTCGCCGGCGAGAGCACGGTGATCTCGTACGTGGAATTCGCCGTGCGGACGACGAACGCGTCGAGCGCGTTGGCGTTTTCGATCTGCACGCCCGATTGCCAGTCGTGCGACGTCCACGCCTCGAGCGAACTGCCCGCCGGGTGCAGCCGCTCCGTCCTGTCCCCGGACGCCGGTCGCGAGATGATGGTGGTGTCGGCCATTCGGTTACCGGGCCGCGCTGTCGCGATCGATCGACTCGGCAGGCACGGCGGCGGAGTCAATGCCGCGTTCGCCGCGGTGTTTGAAGCGCGTGATCGCCAACTCGACGAACGCCGAGGCGAGGTAGCCGTAGGATATCGCGACCAGCATGCGTGGCGGATGGGTGGCGATGAGCATGATACCGGCCGCCACGAAGATTAATACGGTGTACGGCTTTCGTCCCTGTGAATCGATCGTCTTGAAACTCCGGAACCGAATCGTGCTCACCATGAGGATCGCCGGCACGATCACCATCGCCAGGGCCGGCAGCGCGGCGCGATAGTCGTAGAGGCCCTCTGGATACGCGAACACGGTTGCGGCGGGGATGGCGGCGGCCGCCGGACTCGGCATGCCGACGAAATAGCGTTTGTCGCCACCGCTCGCGCTCTGGATGTTGAAGCGCGCGAGCCGCATCGCCGCGCAGGCGACGAACATGAAGCCGGCAGCCCAGCCCAGTCGTCCCAGCGACTGCAGGCCCCAGGCAAACGACAGGATGGCTGGCGCGATGCCGAACGAGATGATGTCGGCCAGCGAATCGAACTCGACGCCAAAGGCGCTGGTCGTGCCGGTCATACGCGCGATCCGGCCGTCGAGGCCATCGATGACGAAGGCGAACCCGATGAAGGGCGCCGCGGTCTCGAACTCGCCGCGCATCGCATAGACGACGCACGCATAGCCGCAGAACATGTTGCCCATCGTCAACAGACTGGGCAGCAGGTACACGCCGCGGCGGAACCGGCGTCGGGGCCGGTCGTTTTTGCGGCGAAAGAATCGGAGGCGCCCCTCCTGTGGACTCAGCATGCTCTGCCGCCGGCGGCCCGGGGCCGATCGCCGACCGCCGAGACGGTCGGCGTCCGGCGTTCACCTGTCAGTGTAGCACCGCGATCACCGTTTCGCCCCCCCGTACCATCTGGCCCACGTGAACCTGAAGGGTGGCGTCGAGCGGAACAAAAATGTCCATTCGCGAGCCGAACTTCATGATGCCGAACCGGTCCCCGGCGCGAACCTGGGCGCCCACCTGGGCGCGGCAGACGACACGGCGCGCGAGAATCCCGACAATCTGGCGCGCCACCACCATCTGGCCGCCGTGATCGATCCAGACCTCGCTGCGTTCGTTGCTGCTCGCGGCATCGGGACGGTACGCCGGAAGGAACTTACCGGGAGAGTATGTGACGCGAGTGACCTGACCGGACACCGGCATCCGGTTCACGTGCACATCCATCGGCGAAAGAAAGATGCTGATCTGCTGCCAGGCGCCGGACGGGGCCGCGCCGGGCTCGGCCGATCCGGCCACCAGCACGCGCCCGTCGGCCGGCGCGAGCACGGCGCGCCCGCCATGCGAGTCGGCGGGCGGCGAGCGCTCCGGATCGCGAAAGAAGAAAACGAAGAACCCGCTCAGTGCGACGAACAGGGCGGCAGGCACCCAGCCAAGGGCGATACCGGAAACGAGCGCGAGCAACAGCGCGCCGCCGATGAACGGCCGCCCCGCGGGATCAAGACGCATGATGAGAACAGGAATTCGGCGGGCGCGTCGACAGGCGCGCCCGCAGAGGCATCGGACGCTCTATCCGTGCGCGAGTTCTTGCCGGTACCTGCGCAGGATGTCTTCCATCCGATCTTTCAACTGCAATTTCCGTTTTTTGAGGGTGACTTCTTCGACTTGTTCTGGTTCCGAGAGGTAATGCTTGGCGGTCAGCTCGTGCAGGCGATCTTCCAGCTCGTGATGCTTGGCCGCGAGGTCATGAAACTCCTCGTCGGTCTTCAGCAACTCGGCCTTCAGATCGTGCGGCTGTGCATCCATAGTCCGCCTCCCTTCGACATGGCGGCAAAGTAACACAAGGGCCCCCCCGGTTCAAGCAGGAGTACCCAGATCTTCGCGCCATAGCACGAGGGCATCTTCGACCGGCCGGGTGTAGTAACCGCGGCGGATACCGGCCACGGTAAACCCGAATCGTTCGTATAAATAGCGCGCCGGATCGTTGGACTGCCTCACCTCGAGCGTGGCGCGTTTGGCGCCCTGGCGCGCCCCTTCGTCGAGGACGAACGTCAGAAGAGCGCTGGCGACCCCCTCGCGGCGCCGGTCCGGGACGACCGCCAGGTTGTTGATGTGCAGCTCGTCGAGCACGCGCCAGAACGAACAGAAGCCGATCGGGCGCTCCTCGGCGTCGTACGCCAGGTAGCAGAACGACACGCCTTGGTTTTCCAGCTCGGCCAGGTACATCTCGCGCGTCCAGGGGTTACTGAACGACGCCTCCTCGATCGCGAGGACCTGATCGATCTGATCGACCGAGGTGACTGGTTGAATTGCCAGGGCCACCTTATCTCGACGAGCCTTTCTCCCGGGCGACGACCGCATCCGGACGACGAACGTACAGCGGGTGCACGGCCGACGGGTGCACGGCGCCGCCACGCCGCATGTAACTCACGGCCAGGCGGCCGATGGCGCCGGCAAGAAGCGGCGGCCGCATCACGCGGGCTGGCGTCACCATCGCTTCGTAGAGCACGGCGCCGTCGCCGATGATCACGGATGGCAGGTCGAACTCGTTCGACCACCTCGTCCAGGTTGCCGACGGGCTATCGACGCTCGGCGGATCGAGCTCGACGAGACGATCCGGGTCGAAGGCCGGAGCGTCCGTCACGCGGTACAGGGCCGCGAAAACGTCGCGGCGATAGGCGTCCATCCACGCAGCCACGTGCGCGCCCGCCGACAGCCCGACGCTGGCGCAGTGCGCCAGGGCTTCGAGTGCCGAGACGCCGACCATGCCACGACCCTGCACAAAGGCGAACCCCTGAATGGTGGCGATGCCAATCCGCAGCCCCGTGAACGATCCCGGTCCCGACGCGACGGCAAACAGATCGATGCTCGCCAACGCCACCTGGTTGGCCGCGGCAATCGTGAGAATCTCGCCGGGCAGACGTTCCGCATGAGTGTGGGCCTCGTCTCCCGGCCGTTCGTCAATCACGCGGTCGTCTTCGACAACGGCGACACTCCCGGCGCGAGTCGTCGTGTCGAGCGCAAGGACCTTCATCGCAGGCTGATAGCTTAGACTCTAGGATATGTCAGCGCCGGTGACTCCCGCGATGCGTCAGTACCTCGACGCCAAGCAGCAGCACCGCGACGCCATCGTCCTGTTCCGAATGGGCGATTTCTACGAGATGTTCTACGAGGACGCGCTGGTGGCCGCGCGCGCCCTCGAGCTCACCCTCACCTCGCGGTCCAAGGACGCCAACGGCGGCGGCATCCCGATGTGCGGCGTGCCGTTTCACGCGATTGACGGCTACATCGCGCGCCTGGTCAAGAAAGGCTTCCGCGTCGCGATTTGCGATCAGGTCGAGGACCCGCGCAAGGCGAAGGGGATCGTCAAGCGCGAGGTCGTGCGCGTGGTCTCGCCAGGCACGCTCACCGACTCGAACTATCTCGACGCACGCGAACCGGCATTCATCATGGCCGTGGCCCCCGGCTTGCCCACCGACGCGCGCGGAGCTCGTGATGGCGCGAAGGTGGGCGTCGCGCTGCTCGATCTGTCCACCGGCGAGTTTTCGGCGGCCGAGTATAGCGGCGACGATGGGCTCCAGGCGCTGGCCGACGAGCTGTCGGTCCTCAAACCTCGCGAGATCATCTCTCCGCGATCCGACAACGGCGCCACCAGCGGCGCGGCGCGCGCCATCGCGCTGTCGGGCCTGCCGACGACGCCCGTCGACGCTTGGACCTTCGAAGTGGAGTCGGCGACGCGCACGCTGCTGGATCAGCTGCGGGCCGGCGCCCTGGACGGATTCGGCCTCGACGGCCGGCCGGCGGCGGTCGCGGCCGCGGGCGCGCTCGTGCACTACCTGCGCGGCACGCAGAAGGCGGAGCTCGCGCATGTTCGATCGATTGCGTATCGGCAGCGGGCCGACGCGCTCCTCATCGACCCGACGACGCTGAAACACCTCGAAATCGTCGAGGGTTCCGAGGGCGGCCGCGACGCCTCGCTGCTGGCCGAGCTCGATCGCACGGTGTCGGCGGCGGGCAGCCGGATGCTTCGCGCCTGGCTCCTCCGTCCACTCGTCGCCCTCGAACCGATCCGCGACCGGCTCGACGCCGTCGAAGAACTGGCGTTCCGCACCACCGAGCGCGGCAAGTTTCGCGACGCCATCAAGTCGGTCCAGGATCTCGAACGGCTGGTGGCGCGTGCAGCGCTCGGCACGGCCGGCCCGCGCGACCTCGTGGGCCTGGAACGGTCGCTGACCGTGGTCCCTCGCGTGCGCACGGTGCTGGGCGAGCTGCAGGCACCGCTCGTCCAGTCGCTGGTGGCCGAGCTCGACGATCTCGCAGACGTGCGCGGTGCCATCAACACCGTGCTCGTTGACGACCCACCGGTGCTGGCGCGCGACGGCGGGTTCACTCGCGACGGCGTCGACGCCGAGCTCGATTCGCTGCGGACGATCAGCCGCTCGGGCAAGCAGGTGATCGCGGACATGGAGGAGCGCGAGCGCGCGCGGACCGGCATCGGCTCGCTCAAGGTCCGCTACAACCGCGTGTTCGGGTACTACATCGAGATTTCGAAGTCGAACCTGCACGCGGTGCCCGCCGACTACCTGCGGAAGCAGACCATCGCCGGAGGCGAGCGCTTCATCACGCCGGCGCTCAAGGAATACGAGGAGAAGGTCCTCGGCGCCGACGAACGGATTCTCGAGCGCGAGCTCGAGATCTTCGAACGGCTGCGCGACGGCGTCGGCCGCGAGGCGCCGCGGATCCAGCAAACCGCGCGAGCCCTGGCCGCGCTCGACGTGCTGGCGGCCCTGGCGGAGACGGCCGCCGTCAACGACTACATCAAGCCGCACGTGCACGACGGCGACGAACTGGCGGTGACCGACGGCCGCCATCCGGTTGTCGAGCGTCGGAGCCTGCCGGGCAGCGGCGGCGCCGGCGCGGGCTTCGTCCCGAACGACGTGACGCTGAACGCCACGTCGTGTCAGCTGGTGATTCTGACCGGGCCGAACATGGGCGGAAAGTCGACCTACCTGCGTCAGACCGCCCTGCTCTGCGTCATGGCGCAGGCCGGTTCGTTCGTGCCGGCACGCGAGGCGAAGATCCCCCTCGTCGACCGCATCTACGCGCGCGTCGGCGCATCGGACAACATCGCGCGCGGCCATTCCACGTTCATGGTGGAGATGCAGGAGACCGCCAATATCCTGCTGACCGCAACATCGCGCAGCCTGGTCGTCCTCGACGAGATCGGCCGCGGCACGGCGACGTTCGACGGCCTCAGCATTGCCTGGGCGGTGGCCGAGTACCTGGCGACGAACCCGAAAGTACGGCCGAAGACGCTCTTCGCCACTCACTATCACGAGCTGACCGACCTCGCCGACGCGACGCCGGGCGTCGTCAATTGCCATGTCGCGGCGCGCGAGTGGAAGGACGACATCATCTTCCTGCGCAAGATCGTCCCCGGTCGATCCGATCGGAGCTACGGCATCCAGGTCGCCCGGCTCGCGGGGTTGCCGCGTCAGGTCATCGATCGGGCGCGCGAGATTCTCGGCGCGCTGGAGCGCGACGAACTGGCACGCGGCGGCCGGCCGTCGGTCAGCGGAACAACGACCGACCCGCAGCGGCAGCTCGGATTATTCCAGGCCGGCGAGCCGCGGGGCGATGCGCTACGCGAGAAGATCTCGACGCTCGACGTCGATCGAATGACGCCGCTCGAGGCGCTGGCGCTGCTGGCGGAATTGAAGCGGGAGCTATGAGCGTCAGCAAGCGCGACGTCATCGCGTCACTCGGGCAGCCGAAGGTGGCGGCCATGCTGATGCTCGGCTTCTCGTCGGGCCTGCCCTTCTTTCTCACCGGCAACACGCTCGGCTACTGGATGCGCGACGAAGGGACGACGCTGGCGGCGATCGGGTTCCTGTCGTGGGTCGGGCTCGCCTATTCGTTCAAGTTCCTGTGGGCGCCGATTATCGATCGCGTCGACGCGCCGATCTTCGGACGGCTCGGCCGCAGACGCGGCTGGATGGTCCTCACCCAGATCCTGATCGGCATCGGCCTTGTGGGCATGTCCACGGTCGGTCTGGCTGCCGGCCTGGCGTGGATCGGCGTTCTGGCACTCCTGGTCGCCTTCTCCTCGTCCACCCAGGACATCGTGGTCGATGCGTGGCGTATCGAGGTCGCCTCCAACGCCGACGAGCTCGGTCTGCTTTCGGCCGCCTATCAGTTCGGATACCGGATTGCCATCCTGGTGAGCGAAGCGGCGATCCTGATCATCGCCAACCACTTCGGCTGGCGGATTTCGTACACGGTGATGGCGGTGCTGATGGCGATTGGCGTCAGCGCGAGCCTGATGGCGACCGAACCGCTGCGCGCGAAGAAGGCCTTCGCGGCGGCAGCGGAGATGCCGTTATGGACGCCGCGCGGGTTTTTCGACGCCGTGATCGGCCCGTTCAGGGAATTCTTCCGCGTCTACGGCTGGCTCGCGCTGTTGATGCTGGCGATGATCAGCTTCTACCAATTGCCCGAGTACATGACAGGGCCGATGTACAACCC
>Ga0268265_10002941_pt1 | contig 12478 bp, 10 predicted proteins | sample KBSSwiS52_FD_190355 | JGI IMG/M metagenome (GOLD analysis project Ga0268265, IMG submission 190355) | Switchgrass rhizosphere microbial communities from Kellogg Biological Station, Michigan, USA - KBS Switchgrass S5-2 (SPAdes) (version 2) | ecosystem: Host-associated > Plants > Roots >... | reverse complement strand
CTGGTCGTCTCCCATAGCGAGAAGGTGGTCCGCGAGACCTGCACACGCTGCGTCTGGCTGGATGCGGGCCAACTACGGGCCGACGGCGAGACCGGCAAGGTGTTGGACCTCTACCTGCACGGCGGTCACGAGCCTTCCGAGCGCGCCGCGGGCCAGTTACCGCGCACCTCCTCGTAGACGGAGAGGAGGTCCGCCACGACCCTGGCGGGCTCGTGCCGCTCGCGCAGGGCGCGGCGCCCCTCCTCGACGAGCCTCGGCGCCAACCCCGCCTCGGAGCGCAGGCGCGCCACGGCGCGGGCGAACGCGGCCGGATCGTCCGCCACCAGCGCCTCGCGGCCGTCCTCCACCTCCAGCCCCGAGACCGCCGCGGATGTCCCCACGACCGGCACGCCGCGGGCCCAGGCCTCCAGCACCTTCATGCGCACGCCCGACCCGATCCGCAGCGGCACGGCCAGGATCGAGCCCGGGGCGAACGCCTCGGCGCTGTCGCGAGGCGAAGGATGATGGATCGCGCCAGGGCTCCCGCCCGGCTCCCCGCCGAAGACATGGAGCACCGCGCCGGGGACCCCGGCGAGCACCGCGGGCCAGACCTCGTCCAGGAACCAGCGGACCGAGTCCTCGTTCGGCAGCCATCCCCGGCTTGCCAACAGCACGACCGGCGGATCTCCCTCCAGGGTTGATGGCCCCGGCGCGAGCTTCGGGAACGGGGCTCTGACCACCCGCACCCACCCTCCCCCGGCCAGTTGCCGCAGGCGCACCGCGTCCTCCTCGCTCAGGGCCAGTGTCGCCGCGACCCGCCGCACCGCCTCGCCCTCCCACCGTGCCAGCCGTCTCGCCTCCCTGACCAGCACCCTCCCTTTCCAGCCCGGAGTGAGCGCGGCGGTCGCCGCCCAGAGGTCGCTCTCGACGTTCTGCGCCCGCAGCACCACCGGGATGCCGCGGCGCAGGGCCGGCTCCGCCTGCGGCAGGGCTTGGAGCTGCTCCACGTGCACCAAGTCGAAGCGCTCGGCGGCCAGCCGCCGCTCGACCTCCCGGCGCACCGCCGGCTGCTCGTGGCGGGCGAGCGCCAGAGGGATCCGCCAGGAGCGGGCCACCGCCCGGAGCGGGCTCACCGGCCGGGCCTCCGGAGCGACGAGAGCCACTCGGCAGCCCGCGCGCTCCAGCCCCTCCAGGGTCAGGGACAGCAGGAGCCGCCCGCCGTCGACCGGCGGCCAGGGGGATTTCGTGGCGACGATCAGGACTTTCAACGACGTTTCACGATTCAAAGGAATGACATTTTGGATTCGAATTCCGTTCCTACTCTTTTCAAATGCTAGCCCGTGCGTCCACAGCAACCCCATGGGGTATCGAAGCCCGGCCGGTCCAGGTCGAGGTCGACGTCCACAACGGCCTGCCGCAGGTGCAGATCGTAGGGCTCGCCGATGCCGCGGTGAAGGAGAGCCGCGAGCGGGTGCGAGCCGCGATCAAGAACTGCGGCTTCGACCTGCCGCCGAAATCCATCGTCATCAATCTCGCCCCCGCGGATCTCCGCAAGGAGGGCAACCACCTCGACCTGGCCATCGCCCTGGCGCTGCTCGTGGCCTACGAGCACATCCCCCAGGACGTGCTGGAGAGGCGGCTGATCTGCGGCGAGCTCGGCCTGGACGGCGAGATCCGCCCGGTCCGGGGCGGCCTGGCAATCGCCGACCTGGGCCACCGGCGCGGCGCGCGGGAGGTGCTCCTGCCCGCGGCGAACGCCGGCGAGGCCGCGGCTCTCGGCAGCGTGCCGGTGGTCCCCCTGCGGGGGCTCGCCGAGACGGTCCAGCACCTGCTCGGCGAGCAGCCGATCCCGGCCCTCGATCCGGGCGCACTGCCGCTCGACGTGCCGGACCCGGTGCCCGACCTCTCCGAGGTTCGCGGCCAGGAGATGGCCCGCCGCGCGCTGGAGGTCGCGGCGGCCGGCGGGCACAACCTCCTCCTCATCGGCCCTCCCGGGTCTGGAAAGACCATGTTGGCAAGGCGCCTGCCGGGCATCCTGCCGCCGCTCACGCTCGCCGAGTCGATCGCGGTGACCAAGATCCACTCGCTGGTGGCCGACGAGCCGCCGGCGGGGCTGATCCGTCGCCGCCCCTTCCGCTCGCCCCACACGGGAACGAGCACGGCGGGCCTGATCGGCGGCGGCAGCAGCCCCCGTCCGGGCGAGGCGAGCCTGGCTCACAACGGTGTCCTCTTCCTCGACGAGGTGCCGGAGTTCCGGCGCGACACCCTGGAGGCCCTGCGCCAGCCCCTCGAGGAGGGGTTCGTCACCGTGGTCCGGGCGCGCGCCCGCCTCCAGTTCCCGGCCCGCTTCTCCCTGCTCGCGGCGATGAACCCCTGCCCCTGCGGCCACCTGGGAGACCCCCGCTACGACTGCCGGTGCCTGCCGCAGCTCGTGGAGCGCTACCGGGGAAAGGTATCAGGCCCGCTGCTCGACCGCATCGACCTGCACGTCGAGGTCCCGGCCGTGACGCTCAAGGAGCTGCGCAGCTCGGCGGGCGAATCGTCGGAATCCGTGGCCCGGAGGGTGGCGGCGGCGCGCTCGCTCCAGCTCGAGCGCTTCGGCGCTGCCTCCTCCACTCCCGTCAACGCGAGCATGGGGCCCGAGGCGCTGCGCCGGCACTGCGTCCTGGAGCCGGCAGGCCGGGCGCTCCTCGACGCCGCCTTCGACAAGCTCGGCCTCTCGGCCCGCGCCCTCGACCGCATCCTCAAGGTGGCCCGCACCATCGCCGACCTCGCCGGAAGCGGCCCCATCCGGGCCCCCCACCTTGCCGAGGCCATCCAGTACCGCAGCCTGGACCGGAGGGTGACGTGGTGAGGCTCTTTTCCCTTGACAGTTTGTTAACAGGAGAGTTAACATGAAGCTCGTCCGCATAGCGCGGGATCTTTGGGATGTCCTTGCAGTCGTGGATCACCGGGGGCACTGCCAGGTGGTTGAGTTCCTCGAGGGGCTGGCGCCGAACTATCGGGCCGCCAGAACCGCAATGCTCCGTCTGCTCTCGGAGGTATTGCCGAAAAGCGGACCGCCTCACGACTCCCGGATCTCAAAGCCTCTGGGAGGAGGGATTTTCGAGCTGCGTCGGCAGCCGAAGGGGAGAAAGCTGCGGGTGGCCTTCTTCTACGACTCCGGATTCCGGATCATCTGTACCTCGGCGTTCACGAAGGCGGAGACGACCCCGCAGATTGAAATCGACTCGGCGAGGTTCCTCGCCCGGCGTTACAGGGAGGCCAGGTTTCGCAATGAGCTCGTCATCGTTGAAAGAGACGATTAACCGCTTCCATCAGATGGTGGAAGAGGCACGGCAATCTCCTGACTACTGGGTTGAAGTCCCTACGATCGAGTTCACCCAGGAGATCTTCTCGCTGATGGAAAAGCAGGGTGTCTCCCGCGCCGAGCTCGCTCGGCGTTTGGAAACTTCGCGTGCTTATGTCACGAAGCTTCTGGACGGCAACGCCAATTTCACCCTCTACACCATGACCAAGGTGGCCATGGCGCTGGGAGCCGCCGTTCATGTGCACGTCGCACCACAGGATGCCGTTGTCCGCTGGAAGGATGTGCCCGCCTCGAATATAGCTGCGGGGACGAAGAGGGCAGCTCAAAAATCCGTCGCCCGGAGGCCGGAGGAGAAGTAACAGCTCTACCTGTCCACGCCCGGTGAGCGGCCCTGACGGTCTTGCCGCTCCCACATCAGCTCTGCCGTCACAGGCAGGTGGTCCGAGACCTCGATCGGCCAAGCGTGCGAGGCGAGGACCTGCCAGCCGTGGTCGGCGAAGATGTAATCGATCTGCTCGTGCCAGCGCGGAAACGTCGGACCGATCCCCTGCGATGCGAGCTGCGCGGCGTTCTCGCGGCGGAACGCCTCCATCTCCGGCGAGCCCGGACCCGTGTTGAGATCGCCGGCGAGGATGTAGGGATGGCGGCTGGTGCGGACCTCCCGCGCGAGGCAGCGCAACTGTTCCGCACGGATCTCCGAGTTGAGACGGCCCCAGGTCGTCAGGTGCGTGGCGTAGAAGCTGAGCGTGGCCCCATCGATGCGGATCGTCGCCTCGAGGAGCGCCCGCGGCTCTCCGAGGCACGGCAGCGGATGCACCTCGACCTGCACGAGCTCGCCGCGGGTGAGGATCGCGTTGCCGTAGCCGCCGCCCCACCGGACATAGCTCGGGGCGAAGGTGCCGTGGAGACCGGTGCGCGCCTCCAGCTCCGCGAGCTGATCGCGAAAGCGGGCCTGCCATGTCCCGCGATGCACCTCCTGCAAGGCCACGATGTCCGGACGGATGCGCTGGATCGCCTCGGCGATGCGTTGCACATGATCGCCGTCGACCAGCTCGTCGTGGCCCGCGATGTTGTAGGTCATCACGACCAGAGGCCGGCGCTGCGGCGGAAAGCCGGTCCGCTCCGGAAAGCTGACGAGCTTGCCGTGCTCGTCGCGCGTCAACAGGCGAAGGCTCGGGTCGACCGGCCGCGGACGGCACTCGCCGGAACGCACGGTATAGATGGCGAAGACGCGGTAGAGGAAGACCGCGAGGAGGACGGCGAGCACGCCGAGAATCAGCCTTCGCTTCGTGGACACCATGCCGGCGCCGTGTTGTGCACGAGTGATGCCGGGGAAACATAGAGGGTCGCACAGGCCCGCTACGAACGATAAATAGACGAATGCACATGAAAGAGGGCAGCGCGCCTCCCGGGGGTGTAAGAACTTCCTCATCTGCGCCAGGGACCGTTTCTTCCCGTCACAAAGATGCTTTTTCACCATATTTCAATTTCCTCTTGACATTCCCCTCCGGCCCCTTAGAATACGGGTTCACCTAAGGCTCGCCCTGTTCCTGAGCTCTCGTGGTTTCGGGTACGTTGCAGTGAAACGGCTCTTGTAAAGTTGCCCATGCCTAGACAGCACCATACGGTCATCTTCGTCCCGCACGCCCATGCCAAGCTGCGCAAGTGGCGGGTCACGAACCTTCAGATCGGGCTCGTCACCGGCGCTCTGCTCCTGGTCACTCTCACCGCAGCCTTCTTCATCTGGTCCCACTTCTCCACCAAGGCCAATCCCGTCGAGATCGCCCGCCTCCAGGGCGAGAACGAGAAGCTCCGCGGGGTCAACCAGGAGTTCGAGGCGAGCATCCGCAAGCTGCAGGATCAGCTCACCTCCTATGAGGACCGCACTCGCCAGCTCGCCATCGTGGCCGGAATCGCGACGCTCGGCGAGCCCGGCAGTATCGGCGCCATGGGCGCCATGGCCGATACCGCCGAGGCGGGCATCGGCGGCGGCACGCCGGTCGACGAGATCGGCCTGGACGACCTGCCGGCCATGCAGAGCCGGATCCGCCAGATCGACGGCACCCTGAAGGTGGTCGAGGCCCGGCTCGACCAGCGGGCCCGCTGGATCTCCCAGACGCCGGCCATCACGCCGGTCAAGGGCATCCTCACCAGCGGCTTCGGCTACCGCAGCGATCCGGTCACCCACGGCCGCGGCGACCACCAGGGCGTCGACATCGCCGCCGCGCCGGGCCAGCCCGTGCGCGCCAGCGCCGACGGCATCGTGATGCGCGCCGGCGTCATCGGCGGCCTGGGCACGGCGATCTACCTCGCCCACGGCTACGGCATCACCACCCGCTACGGCCACATGTCCAAGGTCGAGGTCCGGCCGGGCCAGCGGGTCAAGCGCGGCGACATCATCGGCCGCGTCGGCAACACCGGCCGCTCCACCGGCTATCACCTCCACTACGAGGTGCGCCAGGACGGCGAGCCGGTCAATCCCCTGGTCTACATCCTCGACAACGGCGGCGGCCCGCTCTAGGGTCGCCGATCGTCCCCCGCCCGAGAGTCCGCGGAATTCTTTCTGCTAGACTCCGGGTTGTATTTGCTTGCCGCCGGGCCTTCACCCGCGAGCCTCCCCAACACATGAGATCTCGATGATCAATCAAGTCCTGACCAAGATTTTCGGCAGCCAGCATGAGCGCGACGTCAAGAAGATGCTGCCGACCGTGGCTGCCATCAACGAGATGGAGCCGCAGATCAAGGCCCTCTCCGACGAGGAGCTGCGGGCCAAGACCGCGGAGCTCCGCCAGCAGCTCGCCGGCGGCGCCACCCTGGACGACCTGCTCGTCCCGGCGTTCGCCGTGGCCCGCGAGGCCGCCTGGCGGACCTTAGGGATGCGCCCCTACGACGTCCAGCTCATGGGCGGCATCATCCTCCACCGCGGACGCATCTCGGAGATGAAGACCGGCGAGGGCAAGACCCTGGTCGCCACCCTCCCCGTCTATCTCAACGCCCTGGAGGGCAAGGGCGTCCATGTGGTCACGGTCAACGACTACCTGGCCAAGCGCGACTCCGACTGGATGGGCCGCGTCTACCGCTTCCTCGGCATGTCCGTGGGCGTGATCCAGCACGACATGCCCGACGCCGACCGCAAGGCCGCATACGGCGCGGACATCACCTACGGCACCAACAACGAGTTCGGCTTCGACTACCTGCGCGACAACATGAAGTTCGAGCTCGAGTCCATGGTGCAGCGCGGCCACCACTACGCCATCGTGGACGAGGTGGACTCGATCCTGATCGACGAGGCGCGCACGCCGCTCATCATCTCCGGCCCGTCCGAGGAGTCGATCGACAAGTATTACAAGATCGACCGCATCATCCCCCGCCTGCACAAGGGCGAGGAGATCGACGAGGGCGACGGCCAGAAGAGCACCACCGGCGACTTCCTGGTGGACGAGAAGGGGCACTCGGTCAGCCTCACCGACGACGGCGTCGAGAAGGTCGAGCAGCTCCTCGGCATCCGCAACCTGTACGACCCGGAGAACATGGACGACCTCCACGGCGTCAACCAGGCGCTGCGCGCCCACCACCTCTACCAGCGCGACGTCGAGTACCTGATCAAGGACGGCAAGGTGGTCATCGTCGACGAGTTCACCGGCCGCATGATGCCGGGCCGGCGCTGGTCGGACGGCCTGCACCAGGCGGTCGAGGCCAAGGAGGGGGTCAAGATCGAGCGCGAGAACCAGACGCTCGCCACGATCACCTTCCAGAACTACTTCCGGATGTACAAGAAGCTCGCGGGCATGACCGGCACGGCCGACACCGAGGCCGCCGAGTTCGGGCAGATCTACAATCTCGACGTCACGGTCATCCCCACCAACCGGGACATGATCCGCGAGGACCGCGCAGACCTCGTCTTCCGCACCGCCGAGGAGAAGTGGCGCGCCGTGGTGCAGGAGATCCGCGAGTGCCACGAGAAGGGCCAGCCGGTGCTCGTGGGCACGGTCTCGATCGAGAAGAGCGAGATGGTCTCGAAGATGCTCAACAAGCCGCCGCGGGTGCCGCACGTGGTGCTCAACGCGAAGTTTCACGAGCGCGAGGCCGCCATCGTGGCCCAGGCCGGCCGCCTGGGCTCGGTGACCATCGCCACCAACATGGCCGGCCGCGGGACGGACATCATCCTCGGCGGCAACCCCGAGGGGCTCGCCCGCGCCGAGGCCGATCCGGAGACCGAGGCCGAGGAGTTCCGGCAGGCGTTCGAGCGCTACCAGGTCACCTGCGCCGAGGAGCGCGAGAAGGTGCTCACGGCCGGCGGCCTGCACATCCTGGGCACCGAGCGCCACGAGTCGCGGCGCATCGACAACCAGCTCCGCGGCCGTTCCGGCCGCCAGGGCGACCCCGGCTCGTCGCGCTTCTATCTCTCGCTCGAAGACGACCTGATGCGGATCTTCGGCTCCGACCGCATCCAGGGGCTCATGGGCAAGCTCGGCATGGAAGAGGACGAGCCCATCGAGCACAAATGGGTCACCGGCGCCATCGAGCGGGCGCAGAAGCAGGTCGAGGGCCGGAACTTCGAGACCCGCAAGCACCTGCTCGAGTACGACGACGTGATGAACAAGCAGCGCGAGGCGATCTACAAGCTGCGCCGCGATGTCCTCGAAGGCAACGAGGGGCGCGAGTACGTCCTCAAGATCGCCGCGGACGTGATCGACTCGCTGCTCGAGACCCACGCCGGCGAGAAGCTCGATCCGCAGGACTGGGACCTCCCCGGCCTGCGCACGCAGTTCCTCTCTTACTTCAACATCAACGCGGGCGAGCTGCGGCTGGAGGAGCTGGGCATCGACGAGCTGCGCGAGACCCTGTGGAAGGTGGTCGAGCAGGCCTACGTCGAGAAGGAGGCGCGGCACTCGGGAGACGCGGTGCGCAACTTCGAGCGCGCCATCATGCTGCACGCGGTCGACGTGGCCTGGAAGGAGCACCTGCTCGCGCTCGACCACTTGAAGGAGGGCATCGGCCTGCGCGGCTACGGCCAGCGCGACCCGCTCAACGAGTACAAGCGGGAGAGCTTCGAGCTCTTCGAGGCCATGAAGGAGCGGATCGAGGACGACATCATCCAGAAGCTCTTCCGCTACGAGCCCATGACCGAGGAGCAGATGCTCGAGCAGCGCCGCCGCCAGCAGCGCGTGGCGCCGCCCCGGATCGAGCTCTCGGCTCCGCCCAAGGTCGAGGGGGGGCAGCAGCGGGTGCAGTCCAGCGCGAGCAAGGACGCCAAGGTCGGCCGCAACGATCCCTGCCCGTGCGGCTCGGGCAAGAAGTACAAGAAGTGCCACGGGGCCCAGGTGACGGTCGGGTGAACACGGACACACGGACGAACACGGACTGACAGGGACTGACACGGACTTGGCGACTGCCGGCGGCCTCTCTGGCAGCCGGCAGCTCCGCTCCGGGGACTTTCGGGCTCGCGGGGGAGCGTTCCGGAAGCCGCCAGGTCCGTGTGAGTCCGTGTTCGTCCGTGTTCGTCCGTGTGTCCGTGTTCTTTTGATATCCTCCTGCCACCCCTTATGAGCGCCATGCACGATCTCGATCCGCGACCTGCCCTCACCTTCGACGACGTGTCGATCGTCCCCGGCCTCTCCGAGCTCCACCCCAACGACGTGGACCTGCGCACCTTCGCCTGCCGCGGGATCGGCCTGAACATCCCGATCCTCTCGGCAGCCATGGACACAGTCACCGAGTCCCGCCTGGCCATCGCCCTCGCGCAGGAGGGGGGCATGGGCGTCGTCCACAAGAATCTGCCCATCGAGGTGCAGGCGGACGAGGTGGACAAGGTGAAACGCAGCGAGGCCGGCATGATCGTGGACCCGGTCACCATGCGGCCGGACCAGAGCATCCGCGAGGCCCTGGGGGTCATGGCGCGCTACAAGATCTCGGGCGTGCCCGTGACCTCCGAGGAGGGGCACCTCGTCGGCATCCTCACCAACCGCGACCTGCGCTTCGAGGAGAACCTCGACAAGCGGATCGACGAGCTGATGACCAAGGAGGACCTCGTCACCGTGCCCGAGGGGACCACCCTGGAGCAGGCCAAGCTCCTCCTCCACCAGCACCGGATCGAGAAGGTCCTGGTGGTCGACGACCACGGCAACCTCAAGGGGCTGATCACGGTCAAGGACATCCAGAAGGCCATCCAGTACCCGATGGCCTGCAAGGACGAGCTCGGCCGGCTGCGGGTCGGAGCGGCCGTGGGCGCCTCGGGCGATTTCCTGGAGCGCGCCGCGGCCCTGGTGCGCGCCAAGGTGGACCTCCTGGTCCTCGACTCCTCCCATGCGCACAGCCGCGGGGTCCTCGACGCGGCCGCGACGCTGCGCGAGCGCTTCCCCGAGGTCAAGCTGGTGATCGGCAACGTGGCCACCGCCGAAGGCACGCTCGCGCTCATCGAGCGCGGCGCGGACGCTGTCAAGGTGGGCATCGGCCCGGGCAGCATCTGCACCACCCGGATCGTCACCGGCGCCGGCGTCCCGCAGGTCACGGCGATCCAGGACTGCGCGCGCGCCGCGGCCGAGCACGGCGTGCCGGTCATCGCGGACGGCGGCATCAAGTTCTCCGGCGATCTGACCAAGGCGATCGCGGCCGGCGCCACCTCGGTGATGATCGGCTCGCTCTTCGCCGGCACCGAGGAGAGCCCCGGCGAGACCATCCTCTACCAGGGTCGCACCTTCAAGGCCTATCGCGGCATGGGCTCGCTCTCGGCCATGGCGCGCGGCAGCGCCGACCGCTACTTCCAGGAGGGCGGCCCCGGCGTTGCCACGCTGGGCAAGCTGGTGCCCGAGGGAATCGAGGGCATGGTACCGTTCAAGGGGAGCGTCCACCAGATGCTGCCGCAGCTCACGGGCGGCCTGCGCGCCGGCATGGGTCTCGGCGGCTGCGCCTCGATCGAGGAGCTGCGCACAAAAGCGAAGTTCATCCGCATCTCCCCCGCCGGCCTCAAGGAGAGCCACGCCCACGACGTGGTCATCACCAAGGAGGCGCCGAACTACTGGGTCGAGCGACCCTGAGTGGTCAGGACACGGACCGGCACGGACGAGCACGGACCGCCACGGACACCGGACCGGAGCTGTCCGTGATCGTCCGTGAAAGTCCGTGATCGTCCGTGTTCCCCACCCCATGAAGCCCCTCTTCCACCCGCGGCTGGTCAACGACCCCTTCGGGGATCCCGCGCTCTACATCGATTTTCTGTTCGAGCGGCGGGCGCTGCTGTTCGACCTGGGGGACCTCTCTCCGCTGTCTGCCCGCCAGCTCCTGAAGGTGGACCATGCCTTCGTGTCCCACACCCACATGGACCACTTCGTGGGCTTCGACGCCCTGCTGCGCATCCTCCTGGGCCGGGAGAAGACGCTCAACCTGTTCGGCCCGCCCGGGTTCCTCGACCAGGTCGAGCACCGGCTCGCCTCCTACACCTGGAACCTGGTGGCCAACTACGAGAGCAATTTCGTCATCCGGGCTACCGAGGCGCATCCGGACGGCCGCCGCGCGAGCGCAGAGCTCCGCACGCGCAACGGGTTCCGGCGCGAGGATGTCCCCTCTCCCGCGCTCGGGGACGGCTTCCTTGTCGACGAGGAGACGTTCCAGGTGCGGACGGCCTTCCTCGACCATGGCATCCCCTGCCTCGCCTTCGCGCTGGAGGAAAAGCTCCACGTGAACATCTGGAAGAGCGGATTGGAGGAGCTGGGCCTCCCCACCGGGCCGTGGCTGCGCGAGGTCAAGTACGCCGCCCTGCGCGGCGAGCCGGATGCGACTCCGTTCCATGTCGGAGACCGGGAGGTGAGCCTGGGAGAGCTGAAGGACAAGGTGCTGCGGGTCGTGCCCGGGCAGAAGGTGGCCTATGTGACCGACGTGTCCTGCACGGCCGCCAATGCGGCGGCGATCGTCGATCTCGCCCGCGGCGCGGACGTGCTGTTCATCGAGTCGGCCTTCCTCCACGAGGAGGAGCGCCGGGCCGCGGAGAAGCGCCACCTCACCTCGCGCCAGGCCGGGCTCCTGGCCCGCGAGGCCGGGGCCAAACGGCTCGTGCCGTTCCACTTCTCGCCCAAGCACCAGGATGACGAGGAGCGCCTGCTCCGCGAGGTGCTGGAGGCGTTCGAGGAAGGCTGATTTACCAGGAGCCGGAAGCCCCCCCACCACCGAAGCTGCCGCCGCCGCCCGAGAAGCCCCCTCCGCCGCCGCCACCCCAGCCTCCCCCTCCGCCCCAACCGCCGCCGCCGATGAACGGGCCGCCCCATCCACCGCGGCGCCCCCAGGTCGGGATGCCACTGCCGATCTTCTTCCCGAACACGGCCTTGAGGATCGGGAAGAGCACGGCCCAGGCGATCACCGCCGCGATGCCGAGCCCCGGGAAGATCATGTTGGGGAACGTGGCATAGAAGGGCATCAGGAAGAGGTACATGAACCAGCTCTGGCAGCCTTGCGAGAAGATCGCCATCAGCGAGAAGATGCCGATCACGAAGAAGAAGATCAGGCCGAAGAGAGCCTTCTCCCCCGTCGCCATCTCCGGCGCGGCATCGGCCCCCGGCGCGGGCGCGACCTCCTGCCCGCCGATCGCTGCGATGATCGCGTCGACCCCCTTCTCGACCCCGGCGCCGAAGTCGCCGCTGCGGAAGTACGGAGTGACGACGTTGTCGAGGATGCGGCCGGACTCCAGGTCCGTCAGCTCGCCCTCCAGGCCGTAGCCGACCTCGATCCGCATCTTCCGGTCCTGCTCGGAGATGAGGAAGAGGACGCCATTGTCCTCCTTCTGCCCGCTCGCCCCCGGCTGCCTCTTGCGCCCCAGCTTCCAGGTCTCGGCCACGCGGAGGGTGTAGTCCTCCAGCGCCTCCCCGTCGAGGCTTTCGATCGTGAGCACGGCGATCTGGTTGCTGGTCTGCTGCTCGTAGGCGGCGAGCTTCTGCTCGATGCGCTGCTGCACGTCGTCGGGGATCAGGTCCGCGCTGTCCACGACGCGGCCGGAGAGGTAGGGCACGTCCAGGGCGGCGAGAGGAGAAGCGACCAGGAGGCTGAGGAGGAGTGCGAGCCGCCGCATCACCGGTCTCCCCGCCGCAGCTCGTTCGAGAGCTCGTCGCTGTCATCCGGCCGGATCGCGACCCCGTGCCGTTCCAGCAGCTCGCCGCACTGCCGGATACCGGCGACGAGCGCCTCCCCGAGCCTGCCCGA
>Ga0268265_10002940_pt1:10000-12478 | contig 12478 bp, 7 predicted proteins | sample KBSSwiS52_FD_190355 | JGI IMG/M metagenome (GOLD analysis project Ga0268265, IMG submission 190355) | Switchgrass rhizosphere microbial communities from Kellogg Biological Station, Michigan, USA - KBS Switchgrass S5-2 (SPAdes) (version 2) | ecosystem: Host-associated > Plants > Roots... | reverse complement strand
CAGCAGGCAGAGCCGCTCCTTCGCCGCGTCGCGCCAGGCCATCTCGCTGCGTCCGGCAAAGCGCGGTTGATCGCCGGTGATGAAGACGAAGCGGTCGCGATAGATCGGCAGCGTCCGGACGCGGCTCAACGGCTCGTTGTCGAGATAGGTGATGCCGACATCGAGGTCGAAGGTATCGATGCCGCGCTGGATCTCCTTCGACGAAAGCGATTGGATGTGGATCGAGACCGAGGGGTGCTGGGCGCAGAACGGCGTGGTCAGCAGCGCGATCACCGGCAGCGCGGCCGGGATGGCGCCGATCCGCAGCCGCCCGGCCAGGGCGCGCTTCAGGACCGAGATGTCCTGGCGCAGCGATTCGAAGTCGTGGACCAGCCGTTGCGCACGGTCCAGCACCAGCTGGCCTTCCGGCGTGAAGCCGATGAAGCGCCGCGATCGCTCGACCACCCGGACGCCGAGCTCGCCCTCGATCTGGCGGATCGCGGCGGACAAGGCGGGCTGGGAAATGCCGCAGGACTCGGCCGCGCGGCCGAAATGCCGCTCGCGCGCCAGAGCCGTCAGATAGGTGAGGTGCTTGACCAGCATGGGCGGTCCGCCGTCATGGCCGCGCCGAACCTGCGCGGCAGGCGCACTCTATCGCCCGGCGAAGTGACGGGGCAATCCATCAAAGGATCGGGGCCGCCTAACGATCGATGCGGGTCAGTTCAGGCAGCCGCGGGGCCGGTTGCAGTCGAGCGCCGGTGCGGCCCCGGACTGATCGGCGATCTCGGCGCGGTTGATCAGGTCGCGGCGCTGCTTCTGGATTGCGGCAACCTGGGCCTTGAAGTCCTTCAGCGCCTTGCCGTTGAGCTTGTCCGAGGCGACGGTCTTCACCGTGCTCGGATTGACGTGCTTGCCGTTGACCATGATCTCGAAGTGGAGGTGCGGGCCGGTCGAATTGCCGGTGCTCCCGACATAAGCAATGACCTGGCCCTGCTTGACCTTTGAGCCCTTCTTGAGGCCGCTCGCGTACTTGCTGGTATGCGCGTAGGCGGTCTCGTAGGTGCCGTTATGGCGCAGCTTGATCCACTTGCCATAGCCGTTCTTCCAGCCGATCTCCTCGACCACGCCGTTGCCGGCGGCGAAGATCGGGGTGCCGCTCGGCGCGCCGAAGTCGATGCCTTGGTGCATCGCCGAGTAGCCGAGGATCGGATTGACGCGCATGCCGAAGCCCGAAGTGATGCGCGCGCCGTCGATCGGAGTCTTCAGCAGCGACTTCCGGACCGCGACACCGTCTCCGGTGAAGTACTCGCCGTCGCCGTCGCGCTCGAAGTAGTAGATCGGCATCGGCTTGCCGCCGATCGAGAGCGAGGCATAAAGCAGGCGACCCGCCTTGGCGAAGTCACCCTTGTCGTTGTCGAAGCGCTCGTACATCACCTCGAAGGAATCGCCTTCGTGGATGTCGCGCTGGAAATCGACGTCGTAGGAATAGGCCTTGATGATCTCGCCGATCAGGCCGACCGGCACGCCGGCGTCGCGCGCGGCTTCGAACAGGCTGATGTCGATCTGGCCGGCGGCGCGATCGACCCGCTCGGTCAGCGGCTTGTCGATGGCGGCGGCGACGAACTGGCCGTCGGCGGCGCGGGTCAGCTTCACGTCGCGCTCGACGCTCGGCTGCAGGGTCAAGGCGACCAGCTTGTTGTCGGTATCGGTGGTCGGACCGGCGCCGGTCGCGAAGTTCAGCGTGATCTCCTGGCCGACCTTGAGATCGCTCGGCGAGAACACGTCGGTCAGCGAATGGCTCGCGGCCTGTGCCTCGGTGTCGGAAAGGCCGGCCTTGGTCAGCAGGCCGAACAGCGTATCGCCGCGGCGCACTTCGATGACGCGCTTCACGCCCGGCAGTTCGACATTGGTGTCGAAGGCCGGAACTACCGAGCTTGGCGTGACCGGCTGCATCGCGGCGGTCTGCAGGTCGAAGCCGGACGCCGCTTCCGGCGCGGCGGATTCTTGCGACGGGGCGGTGAAGAAGTCGTCCGGAACCTTCGCGTTCTTGTCGCCATAGACCCAGTTCAAGGTCGCGACCAGGGCGCGCGATGCCGGATTGGACTCGGGCGCTGGTGCTGCTTCAACCGGAACCGCCGCAACCACCGGCGCTTCGGGCGCTGCAGGTTGCGTCTCGGCGACGGGTTGCGGCGCAAGCGCCGGAGTCGAATCGGCAACGATCGCGGTTTCTTCCTTGCGATCCTCGACCGCCGGAGTCGCGGCGACCGCCGGAACGACGACCGGGGCTGACGGCGGAGTCGCGATGACCGGCGCGGTCTCGACGACCGGCGTTGTCTCGACGACCGTCCGGGTGTCGATGACCGGCGGCGATGTCACCACCACCGGCGGCATCAGCAGCGTTTCGTCCGGTTTCGCTTCGGTCACGGTCGGAGTCGCATCGGCGACGACGACTTCCGGTTCATCGAGGTCGCTCGGGGCGTCCGCCGCTTCTTCCTTGCT
>Ga0268265_10002940_pt1:0-2500 | contig 12478 bp, 7 predicted proteins | sample KBSSwiS52_FD_190355 | JGI IMG/M metagenome (GOLD analysis project Ga0268265, IMG submission 190355) | Switchgrass rhizosphere microbial communities from Kellogg Biological Station, Michigan, USA - KBS Switchgrass S5-2 (SPAdes) (version 2) | ecosystem: Host-associated > Plants > Roots >... | reverse complement strand
GCCCTGCCCCTATTGCGACGGCTTTGAAGTCGCCGGCCAGCATTGGGGCCTCGTCTGGTCCGGCCCGCAGTCGCACAATCAAGTCAGGCTGTTCCACGATTGGACCGACAGATTGACGCTCTTCGCCGATGGTCACGACATTCCGCCCGATATCCGGGCCGATCTGGCGCGCCGCAACATACCCGTCGTCGATGGCCGGATCACCGGGATCGCCCATCGCGGGGCCCGCACCCCTACCGTCAAGCTCGATACCGGCGCCGATGTCGCGGTCGACATCCTGTTCGCCCATCCGCGCAACAAGCCGTCCGCAAGCCTGCATGAATCACTGGGCCTCGCCACGGCGGATACGCCCCTCGGCATCGTTCTCAACGTCGACGAACGCCGCCAAACCAGCATGCCCGGCATCTACGCCGCCGGCGACCTCACCACGCCCTTCTTGCCCTCGGTCACCCAGGCATCATCGCAGGGCGCGATGGCGGGTATCTTCGCCCAGCAGTCGATGCTGGTTTGAGACCTCTCGCCTGAGGGAGAGCCTAGCTAAAAAAGAATCAGAACAAGGAGACGACATGGCACAGCACAATGCCGATCAGGTCGCCGACTGGAATGGCCAAAGCGGGGAGCGCTGGGTCGCTAACCAGACCCGGCTCGACGCCATGGCGGCGGTGTTCGGCCAGGCCGCGATCGAAGCCGCCGCGCCTGCGACGGGCGAGCGCGTGCTGGACGTCGGCTGCGGCGCGGGCGCGTCGAGTCTGGCTTTGGCCGCCCGCGTCGGCGCGGGGGGCCAAGTGCTGGGCCTGGACATATCCGAACCGCTGATCGGCCGAGCGCGCGCACTTGCGCCACAGGATACGCCGGCCCTGTTCCGGGTGGCCGACGCCAGCAGCGCCGAACTCCCCGACGGCGCGTTCGACATCCTGTTCTCGCGCTTCGGGGTGATGTTCTTTGACGATCCTACGGCGGCCTTCACGCATATGCGCCGTGCGCTCAAGCCGGGCGGGCGGGTCGCTTTCGTCTGCTGGCGCGGCATGGCCGAGAACGATTGGGTGCGCTTGCCGATGGGCGCGATGAAGGGCATCCTCCCCCCGATGACGCCGCCCGGTCCCGAAGCGCCCGGCCCATTCTCGTTCGGCGACCGGACACGGGTGGCGCACATCCTGACGGCGGCCGGCTTCACCGATATCGCGATCGCGCCCTTCGATGCTTCCACCCCGTTCGGCGAGGGTGGGACGCAGGACGCGGCCATCGACGACGCGGTGAAGATGACACTCGAGGTCGGCCCGCTGTCGCGGGCGCTCGCTGATCAGCCCAACGACATCCGCGCCCGCGCCGCGGCCGCGGTCCGTGCGGCCTTCGCGGGCCGGGCCGGCGAGCGGTCGGTGATGATTAACGGCGCGGCGTGGATCGTCATGGCACGCAATCCGACAAGCTGACTCTCAGTCGGCCGAGGCCGCCATCAACGGCTGTATGCCAGCGGCGATCTCGCCGGCGATCGCCGCCTCGAGGCCGACAAGGTCGGCGTCGGTGAGCCTGCGCTCGACATTCCAGGCCCAGAGATAGCGGCCGGTTCCAGATTCCGCCAAGGCGGCCGAGATGTAGATCTTGCTGCCGACCGTGGTGGCCGCGCCGGAGAGAATGAAATCTGCTTTCCCCACCGTGTCCGACTTCGCCGGTGTTTGCCCCAACACGGACAGACTCATCTGCGATCCGAGCCGGTCGATCAACTCGGCGGTGATGCCGCGGGCGACGAAAGCCTGGCCGTCGGTGCCACCGGTTTCGAAGGGCAGAATGAGGATCGAACGGCCGGTCCCGGCGGTTTGCGCTTGCCCAACCGCGCGGTCGACCAGCACCGGCAGGAGCCAAGCCAGCACCATCAACAGCACCACCGCCGTGGATGCGATCCACCAGATCGGCGGCCTGCGCACCGGCAGGAATGGCCGGCGCGCGACGGGCTGCGGTGCAGCGCCGAGCGGCGCCGGGATATCTCTGTCCGACACGGCGGGCTCGAGCGCGGCATGGCTGAAGGTGGCGACATAGGATCCCTTCGGGATCTCGATTCGCAACGGATCCGCCTTACCCGCCGTCAGATAGTAATGCTCGAGCGCGCGCCTGAGGCGGCTGGCCTCGATGCGGACAATGGGGTCGGTCTGGGGATCGAAATCATCGGTCCGGTCGAACGCGGTCAAAGCGACGTTGTAGGCTTTGATCCGGTCGCCGCGCCCGGCCAGGGTCTCTTCGACGATATAGGCCAGGAACCGCCGATTGCGGTCGGAGATGGCGAGCCCTTCGCTGTGCAGCAGCGCGTCCAGATGCGCGCGCACCTCGGCTTCCGTCGGCCGCGGCGGGGCGGAACTCGCGCTGCGCTGTGACGATCGGGCCATGGATCCCTGTCTGCCCCGAATGGTTTTCGCCGCGATGCGTTCTCCGCATCCCCGGTGACAAACTATAGGCCCCAGCCGGCAAAAGCGCCTGATGGGCCAAGGTCCAATAGCCGAACCGAAAT
>Ga0268265_10002939_pt1 | contig 12479 bp, 10 predicted proteins | sample KBSSwiS52_FD_190355 | JGI IMG/M metagenome (GOLD analysis project Ga0268265, IMG submission 190355) | Switchgrass rhizosphere microbial communities from Kellogg Biological Station, Michigan, USA - KBS Switchgrass S5-2 (SPAdes) (version 2) | ecosystem: Host-associated > Plants > Roots >... | reverse complement strand
GACCTGTCACGGCTTTGGCAACATCATCGAGCTCGACATGGACCTGGTGGTGCCGGACAAGGCAAAGTCGATCCAGCAGGGCGCCATCGAGCCGTGGAGCAAGCCGCACTATCGCGCGCAGCTCGCCGAGTTGAAGCGCGCCGCTCGCAAAGCGAAGCTCCGTCTCGACGTGCCGTGGTCGGAGCTGACGGAAGACGAAGTCCGCTTCGTCGTCGAGGGTGCCGCCGCCGGCGCTGGTGACGACTACGAAGGGATCCGCGGGTTCTTCCGCTGGCTCGAGCGCAAGAAATACAAAGTCCACGTGCGCGTGTTCTTGAGCCGCTATCGCGGCTACCTGACGTGCCCCGACTGCGGCGGCGCCCGGCTGCGTCGCGAAGCGCGCGACGTCCAGGTCGGCGGCCGCACGATCGATCGCGTGGCCGCGCTGACCGTTCGTGAGGCGCAGGGCTTTTTCGCCACTCTCCAGCTCACGGAGAAAGAAGAGGCGATCGCGGAAAAGGTGCTGAAGGAGATCCGGCGGCGACTGTCGTTTCTGAGCGATGTCGGCCTCGACTACCTGACGCTGGACCGCCTGTCGTCCACGCTGTCCGGCGGCGAGGCGCAGCGCATCAACCTGGCGACATCGCTCGGGTCGGCGCTGGTCGGCACCCTGTATGTCCTCGACGAGCCGTCCATCGGCCTGCACTCGCGCGACAACCTTCGGCTCATCGCCATCCTTCGTCAACTTCGCGACCAGGGGAACACCGTGCTCGTGGTCGAGCACGACGCCGACATGATCAAGGTCGCCGATCACATCGTCGACCTCGGGCTCGGCGCCGGCGAACAGGGCGGCCGCGTCGTCTTCTCGGGCGCGCTCGACGGACTCATGCAGGAGCCACGCTCGTTGACGTCGAAGTATCTGCGCCGCGAGCTGGCGATTCCCGTGCCCGGCACCAGGCGCCGTGGTAGCGGCCAGAAGATCAAGCTCACCGGGGCGACCGAGCACAACCTCAAAGACGTCGACGTCGCCATCCCGCTGAACGCGTTGACATGCGTCACCGGTGTCAGCGGCTCGGGCAAGTCCACGCTGGTGCACGACGTGCTCTACGCGGCCATCAAGCGCGCGAAGGGCGGCTGGGACAAGCGTGTCGGGACGTTCCGCACGCTCGAAGGCTCCGAGTTCATCTCCGACGTCGTGCTGGTCGATCAGGCGCCGATCGGTCGCACGCCGCGCTCGAATCCGGTCACCTACCTGAAGGCGTTCGATCCGATCCGCGAGCTCTTCGCCGCGTCCAAGGACGCGCGATCGCGCGGTCTGACGTCGAGCCACTTCTCCTTCAACGTGCCCGGCGGCCGCTGCGAAGCGTGTCAGGGCGAAGGCGAAGTGCGCGTGGAGATGCAGTTTCTCGCCGACGTCTTCGTGCCCTGCGACCAGTGCGACGGCAAGCGATTCAAGCCGCAGGTGCTGGAGGTCCGCTACCGCGGACGTTCGATCCATCAGGTGCTCGACCTCACCGTCCGAGAGGCGCTCACCTTCTTCAGCAGCTCGCCAAAAGTGCTGCGGCGGTTGCAGGTGCTCGACGAGATCGGCCTCGGCTACCTCCGGCTGGGTCAACCGGCGACGACGCTGTCCGGCGGAGAGGCTCAGCGGATCAAAATCGCGGCGCACCTCTCGTCTCACGGCGGTGAGCGGCTCCTGTACATCCTCGACGAGCCGACCACGGGTCTGCATTTCGACGACATCGCGAAGCTGCTGACCGCGTTCCGGAAGCTGCTGGAGGCGGGGCACACGCTGCTCGTCATCGAGCACAACCTCGACGTCATCAAGACCGCGGACTATCTGATCGACCTGGGGCCCGAAGGTGGGGAAGACGGCGGCGTGGTCGTGGCGACCGGCACGCCGGAGCAGGTGGCGCAGATTGAAACGTCCTACACCGGTCAATACCTTCGGCCCGTGCTGGCCGAGGGCCGCTCTCATGCCTACGCGACCGGCCGATAAGTAAGGGAAGGCAGGAGGCCGGCATGGGCAGGACTGGCGGGATGGGCTGGATGGGCAGGACGGGCAGGAAAGTCGGGATGGTGAAGGCGTTCTTGACGCTGGCGATGCTTTCCCTTCCCGCCCTTCCCGCCTATCCTGCCCAGGTTTCCTTCGAGCAGGCGACGCGCGATCTGGCCAGCCCGGAGGCTGGCACCCGCCTGAAAGCCGCGCAGATGCTGAAGCAGGCGGGCTATCCGGAGGCCGCCGTGCCGCTCGCCGCGCTCGTCACCGATCCGGCCGACGAGGTGCAGCTCGAAGCGATTGCCGCGGAGCTGAACATCTTCCTCGAAGAGCGCATCGTTCCCCGCAAACGCATCGGGTTCGTCATCGAAGTGCGCAACCAAGTGCTCGCGGAATCGGCCTTTTCGTCCGGTCCGCTGGCGATTGGGGCGAGGCCCGTTCCGAACGAGGTGTTGACCGCCTTGCGGACGGCATCGCGCGACGAACAGCCGCGGGTGGCGCTGGAGGCAATCTACGCGTTCGGTGTCCTCGCGGTCGAGCCGAGCGGCGAGGCGCGGCGCGAGCTGCTGAACACGAGCGCGCCGGCGTTTGCCGCTCTTCTCGGCGTGCCCGACCCGGCCATGCGTTTCGGCGCGGTGCGCGTCATCGGCCGCGTGTTCGCGCCGCGCCTGCATGACGCTCCGATCGATGAGTCGCTCGGCGACGCGGTGATTACCGCGCTCAACGATCCGGACCGCGCTGTCAAGAGCGCCGCGATGGAGTCGCTCGGGTTGCTGCGCTATACGCGTGGCGTCCAGGCGTTGACGGAGCTCTTTCAGTACTACGGCAAGGGCGAACCCGCCGAAGCCGCTCTCGACGCCATCGCGCGGGTGGCCTACGGCGCCAGCGCGCCGCTGTTCACATCACAGCTGACGGCGAAGAGCGCGGCGCTGCGCGGCATCGCCGCCGAGGGTCTCGCGCGGCTCGGCGACGCGTCGCAGCTCGCGGCCATCCAGTCGGCGCTCGCGGGCGAGCGCGCCGACAGCCTGCTGCTGACCGGCGCCTTTGCATCCTCGATGTTGTCGAACGCGCCGCTGACGCCGATCGCCGAAGCGTTGACGAGGCCGAAGCTCCGCGACCAGGCGTACCAGTATCTGGTGGAGCTTGCGCCCGGCCGCTCAATGCTGTTCACGCAGCAGCTGCAGGATCCGGATCCGCGGGTGCGGGCGGACGCGATCGACGTCCTGGGGCTGGCGGGTGATGCCGCGGCGCTACCGCTCGTCGAACGTCTCCTCGCCGACCGCGATCCGCAGGTAGTCAGGGCCGCCGAGCGCGCCGTCGCGCGGCTGCGCGCGGCGAACCGCAAGCCGATCAGCTGAGTGAAGCTCCCTCGATCCTTTTACAATCGCCCCACCCTGGACGTCGCTCGCGATCTGCTGGGGACGGTTCTCGTTCACGAGCGGCGCGGCGTCCGAACCAGCGGCGTCATCGTCGAGGTCGAGGCGTACATCGGCGAAGACGATCCGGCGTGTCACGCGGCGCCCGGTCCCACGCGCCGGAACGCGCCGATGTATGGCGAACCCGGCCACGCCTACGTGTATCTCAACTACGGCATCCACTGGATGATGAACATCGTCACCGAGGCGAAGGGATCGCCGGCGGCGGTGTTGATTCGCGCGCTCGCGCCGATTGAGGGGCTCGAGGCGATGCGGCGGAGGCGCGGCGTGGCCGCGGGCGATCACGAGCTGTGTCGCGGACCCGGCAATCTGACCAAGGCGATGCGGATCACGCTCGCCGAGAATGGCGCCGACCTCCTCGGGCCGCGTCTCTACCTCGAAGACCGCGGTCTCGACATCGGAGCCCTTGAATGGGGCCCGCGCATCGGGATCAATGTCGGGACGGAACATCCCTGGCGGGCGTGGGTGGCGGCGCATCCGGCCGTTTCCCGGGGACCGGGTTCGCGGGGTGCCCTGAAACGTCGAACCAGGCCGAAGCCTTGACGCGGAGCGGGAACGGCTGTACAAAGGTGGCCGGTATCAATGGGTCTCTCGACCTGCATGTGTAGCTGCTGTTGTTGTTGCGGGCTCTCCACGAGCCCCTGCGCCAATGGTCTGGCTGCGTGCGCGTCGACGATCACACCGTGATCTAGACTAAGAACCCACAGACGACCAGAAGGCCCGGGAGGCTCATGCCTCCCGGGCCTTTTTGCTTTTTGGGCGCACGAAAGTCGGCAGAAACACGATGGAGCTGTTGCCGCTGTTCCTCAATCTCAACGGACGAGCCGTCGTGCTCGTCGGGGGCGGCCGTGTCGCCGCGGGGAAGCTACAGCAGCTCCTCGCCGTTGGCGCGCGCGTGCGCATCGTCGCACCCGACATTTCGCCGGCGACGGTGGACGTGCTCTCGGGAGGAGTGCCGCGCGTCGAAATCGTGCCGCGCCGGTTCGTCCCGTCGGACCTCGATGGCGCCTGGCTCGTCGTCGCGGCCGCCACGCCCGAGGCCAATGCCGAGGTTGCCGAGGCCGCCGAGAAACGCCGGCTGTTCGTGAACGCCGTCGACGATCCGGCGAATGCCAGCGCCTATCTGAGCGGCGTCGTCAGGCGAGACGGCGTGACGCTCGCCATTTCCACCCATGGCGAGGCCCCGGCCCTGACCGCGCTGTTGCGCGAGGCGCTCGATGCGGAACTGCCAGGCGATCTCGGCGCGTGGGTGGCGCAGGCCCGGCGCGAGCGCGTCGACTGGCGCCGGACTGGCGTGCCGATGGACGAGCGCAAGCCAAGGTTGTTGCGCGCGTTGAACGCGTTGTATGACGCCGCGCGGCTGAAGCGCTCTGCCGAAGGGGTGATGGGCGCGGACAACTGGACGACGACGGCGGTGGCCGAGCGCATTCCCTGGCTCAATGGACCGGAGGACTCGTGGTTGTAAGAGGACATGTCTCGCTCGTCGGCGCTGGGCCCGGCGATCCCGGCCTGCTGACGCGAACCGCGGTCGCCCGGCTGCGCGCGGCGGACCTCGTGCTGTACGACGCGTTGATCGGCGAGGGGATTCTCAAGTACGCGCGCAAGGCGCAGCGGTTCTTCGTCGGCAAGCGCGCCGGCCGTCACGCGATGTCGCAGGAAGCGATCCACGCGTTGATGATTCGGGCGGCCCGGCGCGGACGCAAGGTCGTGCGGCTGAAGGGTGGCGACCCGTTCGTGTTCGGCCGCGGCGGCGAGGAAGTCCTGGCGCTCCAGCATGCCGGCATTCCGTACGACGTCGTCCCGGGGATTTCCAGCGCCGTTGCGGCACCTGCGGCCGCTGGCATTCCCGTCACACATCGCGGCGTCGCCTCGGCGTTCCTCGTTGTCTCGGGCCACGACGAGAAAACCTTCTCTGCAGCAATTCACCAACTCCAGCCGAACGGCGTCACCGTCGTGGTGCTGATGGGCCTCGGCCGCTCCGCGGCCATTGCCTGTGAGCTGATCGATCGCGGCTGGTCGCGCGGCACGCCGGCGGCGATTGTCACGGATGCGTCGCGGCCGCAACAGCAGGTGTGGCGGGGCACGCTCGACCATCTGGCTCTTGAGGCCGCGGTATTCGACGGCGACGGTCCGGGGACGCTCGTGATCGGCGATGTCGTGGCGATTGGCATGCAGGCCGACAACGAGGCGTTTGGAGCCGAGGTAGGCGGACGTAGCGCGACCCGTTCAGGGTCGCGAAGAGTGAGAGGTTGACATGTCGGTCGTAGACGATCCGAAGACATACGGGCGCGCGCGCCTGTCATTCGCGAGCGAAGCAGACATCGACGAGTTCGTGACGACGCTCGAACGCTACGAACGCGGAGAGCTGACTCCCGATCAATGGCGCACGTTCCGGCTGGTTCGCGGCACCTACGGACAGCGGCAGGCCGAAGACGCGCAGATGCTTCGCGTCAAGATTCCGCAGGGCGCGCTCACGAGCGATCAGCTCGAGGCGCTCGCCGACGTCGCCGATCGGTACTCCCGTGGGTTCGGCCACATCACGACCCGCCAGAACGTTCAGTTTCATTTTGTCAAGCTGCACGACGTCGAACCGGCGATGCGGCGGCTTGCCGAGGCTGGCCTGACGACGCGTGAAGCCTGCGGGAATTCGGTCCGGAACATCACGGCCTGCCCTTACGCTGGCGTCAGCGCCGAAGAACGCTTCGACGTCACGCCGTATGCGGAAGCGCTGACGCGGTTTCTGCTGCGCCATCCGCTCAGCTCGACGCTCCCGCGCAAGTTCAAGATCGCGTTCGAGGGGTGCGAGACCGATCACGTCTTCACGGGTATCAACGATCTCGGGTTCCGTGCGGTCCTCGGCCCCGACGGCGGGCGCGGGTTCCGCGTCACCGCCGGTGGCGGGACGGCAATCATGGTGACGTCGGCCGGCCTCCTGCACGAATTCCTTCCTGCTTCAGAAGTGTTTCGCGTCGCCGAAGCCGTGTTGCGCGTGTTCAAGCGTTTCGGCGACTACCAGCACAAGCAGCGGAATCGCATGAAATTCATGATCCGCGAACTGGGCTGGACGCGGTGGCGCGAAGAGTACGAGCGCGAGCTCACGGCCTGCCGGCTCCGCGGCGAGGTGCCGACGCTCGAGATCGATCCGCCGGCGAGCGAGGGGAAACCGGACTGGGTGAAGGAATCGTCGCCGTCGGTCGGATACATCGCGTCGCGCGTGTCCGCCGGCCGCGTGACGGGTCCCGGGCTGACGCCCACGATCGTCCCGGTCTATCAGACAGGCGACGACGAGTACGCGCGCTGGCGCGTCACCAATGTACTGCCGCAGAAGCAGTTCGGGTTCGTCCTGGTCATCGCCAGCGTGCCGTTGGGCGACCTGACCAGCGAGCAGATGCGCGTGCTCGGCGAGCTGGCGCGCGCCTACGGCGACGGGTCCGTGCGGGTCACGCCGGATCAGGATCTGGTTCTTCGGTGGGTGAACTCCTGCGACGTGCGGCAACTGTACCGGCGTTTTGCGGCGGCAGGCCTTGGATTGGCCGAGGCGAGCACCGTCGCTGACGTGGCGAGCTGCCCCGGCGCCGAAACCTGCCGGTTGGCGGTGACGCAATCCCGAGGACTGGGACGGCTGCTCGAGGATCACCTGCGAGCGCGTCCGGACCTCATCGCCGCTGCCGACGGGGCGCGCATCAAGATCAGCGGTTGCCCGAATGGCTGCGGACAGCATCACATCGCCACGCTCGGATTTCAGGGTAGCGTCCGGCGTCTGGGATCCCGGGCCGTGCCGCAGTATTTCGTGATGGTCGGCGGCGGCGCGCACGATCGCGGGGCGACGTTCGCGCGGCTGGCCGCGAAGGTGCCGGCGCGCCGCATTCCGCAAGTTGTCGAACGCTTGATCGATCTGTACGCGCGCGAACGTCAGCCGGACGAATCGGCGACCGCCTACTTCGGCCGGGTGGAACTCGACGTCGTGAAACAGACGCTGGGCGATCTCGAGAAGCTCCAGCCAGGCGACGCCGTGCCCGCTGACTACATCGACCTCGGCGAGGCCGCGGAATTCGCGCCGGAAGTGATGGAGGGGGAGTGCGCCACGTAGCGGTGGGAGCCAGGGGCTGGGGCTAGCTGAGGCGCGATCGGCATCTACCTATCTATATGCATAGATGTCGAACTGTTGCTTTTCGCGCACCCGCTTTGGTATAGTCCGCAGGACAACCGAATACGCGCTTCATCAAGAGTGGCTGAGGGACAGGCCCTGTGACGCCACGGCAACCACGCTGACGCCCGCTGCAAACGGTGCGTCGCGGTTCAGGTGCCAATTCCTACCCCGCGAGTTCGCGGGGGGAGATGAGGGAGCCAGTGAGCCTCGATTCATTTCACGTCGTCCCGCCCGCTTCACACACCCGCGCCAGCAAGATCGCTCTGCTTGGATTCGGCACCGTCGGTTCGGCCGTGGCCCGGCGCCTGACCGCCGCGGACGCTGCACGTACGCTCGAACTTACCCACATCGTCGATCGCCGCGCCGACCGCAAACGCCTCCAGCTCCCCGACGCGCGCGTCGTCTGGGCGTCGAGTCTCGATGAGATCCTGAAGCGCGACATCGACATCGTGGTCGAAGCGATTGGCGGTCTCGACCCGGCGACCGACTGGATCCGTCGTGCCTTGGAGGCTGGTAAGTCGGTGGTCACCGCCAACAAACAGGTGATTGCCCAGCACGGCGCGGCGCTCTGGACGCTGGCGGCGCGCCAGGGGCGTCAACTGCGATTCGAAGCAGCCGTCGGCGGGGCGATGCCGATCGTCCGCGCTGTCAGCGACGGTCTGGCCGGCGACCGCATCACACGCGTCGTCGGCATCCTCAACGGTACGACCAACGCCGTTCTGTCGCGGATGGAGTCCAGCGGCTGCTCGCTCGAGGACGCGCTGGCCGACGCTCGTGCCCGAGGATATGCGGAGGCCGACCCGTCGACGGACCTCGATGGAGACGATGCCCGCGCGAAGCTGGCCATCCTTTGTGCCATGGCCTTCGGGTTGCGCGTGGAGCCGAAGGCGATCCCGGCTCGCTCGGCCGTTGGTCTGACCGTGGCGGACTTCGCGCGAGCGCGGCGCGTCGATCGCACCATCCGTCAGCTCGCGCACGCCGAGTACAACCGTGCGACGTCCACGCTCACCGCCTGGGTGGCTCCGGTTGCCGTGGCGCGCGATTCGATCTTTGGACGCACGACCGGCGCGCAGAATGCCGCGATCATCACGGGCATACACGCCGGCGACGTCGGCGTATTTGGCGCCGGCGCCGGCGGCGACGCGACTGCGGTCGCGATCCTCAGCGACCTGGCCGCCATCGCCAGGGATCGCGCGGCTATCGTGCCGCCACCGAGGCTGTCCTCAGACTTCAAGCTTCAGACTTCAACCTTCGATCTTCAGACTTCGAACTTCAAGCTTCAGACTTCGCTAGCGGAGGCCGTGTGAGCGCGTTGATCGGACTTCAGTGTCATCTGTGCAAGACGCCGTTTCCGGCGGAAGCGGTCTATGTGTGCGACCGTTGCCTAGGACCTCTCGAACCGGTGTACGACTACGACGCCGTGCACCTGACTCGAGAAACCATCGAAGCGCGGCCGAAAAACCTGTGGCGCTATCGCGAATTGCTGCCGATCACCGGCGAGCCTCGCACCGGGTTCAATTCAGGCTTCACACCGCTGGTGCGATGCGATCGCCTGGCCCGCCGATTGGGGGTCAGCGAGCTGTACGTCAAGGACGACTCGGTGAACCATCCGACCTTGTCGTACAAGGACCGCGTGGTCTCGGTCGCCGCCACACGCGCGGTGGAGCTCGGATTCGATGTCCTCGCGTGCGCGTCGACCGGCAACCTGGCGAACAGCGTGTCGGCACACGCCGCCCGCCTCGGCATCGACTGCTGCGTGGTCATCCCAGACAATCTCGAGGCCGGCAAGCTCCTCGGATCAGCGATCTTCAACCCGACCATCCTGGCCATCGCGGGTAACTACGACGATGTGAACCGGCTGTGCACGCAGGTGGCGGATCGCTACGGCTGGGGCTTCGTGAACATCAACCTGCGGTCGTACTACGCCGAAGGCGCCAAGACGATGGGCTTCGAAATCGTCGAGCAGCTTGGGTGGCGCTATCCCAGGCATCTCGTGTCGCCAGTGGCCGGTGGAACCCTGCTGCCGCGCATCGTGCGTGGGCTCAAAGAACTCCGCACCATCGGACTCGTGTCCGGCGAGCTGCCACGTGTCTATGCCGCGCAGGCCGCGGGATGCGCACCGGTCGTCCGCGCCATCGAGGCCGGACTCGAGTATCCCGAGCCAGTCCGCCCGGACACGATTGCGAAGTCGATCGCGATTGGCAATCCGGCCGACGGCTACCAGGTCATCCAGAGCATTCGCGCTACCGGAGGCTCGGGCGCCGCGGTGTCCGATGCTCAGATCGTTGACGCGATTCGGCTGCTTGCTGAGACCGAAGGGATCTTCACCGAACCGGCGGGCGGCACGACGCTGGCCGCCGCCATCGATCTCATCAACCGCGGCACCATTCCGCGCGACGAATCGATTGTCGTCTGCGTCACTGGCAACGGCTACAAGACGACGGAGGCGGTGACCGGAACGTTGACGGCACCGGTTCGCCTGAGCCGGTCGTTCAAGGATTTCGAAGCGTGGTGGGAATCGGCCCGAGGGCCGTCGAAGGCAGCCCTACAAGTCTGACACGCGTCCACGTTGACCGCAGAGATCGCAAAGGACGCAAAGAACCATTTGGCTCTGCGGTCTTTGCGGTCTTTGCGTTTATCGTCGTCCGACGGCGCGCGAGCTCGAGACGATCGGCAGCTTGAACTCCATCGTCCGGCCGTTGCGCAACACTTTGACGGTTGCCGTCGATCCGATAGGGGCGTCGGCGACGAGGCGCGAGAACTGCGACGGATCGTCGATCTGATGCCCGTTGAACCCCACGATGACGTCGCCGGGCCGCAGCCCGGCATCGTAGGCTTCCGACACACGCCGCATCGTTGACACGAGCGCGCCATTGAGGCTCGTGGCGCCCACTTCTTCCGCCAGTTGCGGCGTCAGTTTTTCGATGCCGATGTACCCAATCGTGCCGCGGCGCACCTCGCCGAACTTCATGAGGTCGTCGACGATCCGCCGCGCCAGATTGCTGGGCACGGCGAAGCCGATCCCCTGGTAGCCGCCGCTTTCGCTGTAGATGCCCGTGTTGATGCCGACCAGCTCGCCCCGCGTGTTGATCAGGGCGCCGCCGGAATTGCCCGGGTTGATGGCGGCGTCGGTCTGGATGAAGTCTTCGTATTGGGCGAAGCCCATGTTGGCGCGTCCGGTCGCGCTCACGATGCCGGCTGTGACCGTCTGGCTCAACTGAAAGGGGCTGCCGATCGCCAGCACCCACTCGCCGACTTTGAGCTGGTTGGAGTCGCCCCACGGCACGACCGGCAGGCCGGAGACCGGAATCTTCAGGAGCGCGATGTCGGTGGTCGGATCGGTGCCGATCACCTTGCCCTTGATATCCCGCTTGTCGGGCAGCGCAATCGTGATCTCGCGGACATTCTCGCCGACGACGTGGCTGTTCGTGACGACGTAGCCGTCGGCGGAGATGATGACGCCGGACCCGAGGCTGAGCGAACGCCGGTCCCGCGATCCGAACGCATCATCGTCGCCGAAGAAGTAGCGGAAGAACGGATCGTTGACGAACGGCGAATTCGGCCGGCGGACGACCTGCAGCGACGAGATGTTGGTGACGCCCTTCACCGCCTGGCCTGCGACGCGAGTGAAGTCCGGTCCGGTGCTGCCGGCATAAGCGAGCGGCGCGGCGGGTTGCGCAACCGCGCCAGGTCGCTGCTCGGGTGCCGCAGTGGTGGCCGGGAGAGGGGGCTCGGTCGAACGGCGCTCTTCGGCGGCCCGCACAAAGCCGGTGACCACCAGACCGCCGACGAATCCGGCGGAGATGAGGACGATCGAAAGCAGCAGGCGCCGCATCAGCCTATTCCCCGTGAGATCCGGCGGCGGCCGACCCCACGACTATCCGCCGTGCCGCACGGTCGCTCGCCTTCGGAATCACCACCGTTAACACGCCATCCTTCAAATCGGCGGTCACGCGTTCGACGTCGATGCGCTCCGGCAGTCCGAAGGCCCGCGAAAAGCGGCCGTGGCCGCGCTCGACCCGGTGATACTGCTCGCACGGAATATCGCGGCCGGGCGTCGAGACGCGGGCACCGCGAATCGTGATACGGCTGTCCTCGGCGTGGATGTCGATGTCGTCGCGTGTCAGGCCGGGCAGTTCCGCGGTGAGCACGAACTCGTTTGCCGTCTCGTAGAGATCGACCGGCGGAGTCCAGCCGGGCGCGTCGGTGCCGACCAGTTGACCGAGCTGTTCGTGGAGCGCGAGCAGGTCGCGCAGCGGATCCCACCGCGTGAAGGCCACGTCTCGCATCGTAGCATATGTGCTACGATCTCAAGGATATACAGGTGACGAATGGCCTCCTCTGTTCAGGCGACACGACTGCGTAAAGGCATGCTCATCAAGGTCGGCAACGACCTGTTCCGGATTCTCGAGCTGCACCATCTCACGCCGGGGAACAAGCGCGCACACATTCAGGTCCGCATGCGGAATATCCGCAGCTCGGCGCTTGCCGACCACAAGTTCCGGGCGGAAGAGGACGTGGAACGGGCGATTCTCGACGAACGCGAGATGCAGTATCTCTACAACGACGGCGACGCGTTCTACTTCATGGACACGTCGAGCTACGAGCAGATCCATATCTCCGCGGAGGCGCTGGGCGACTCGAAGGACTACCTGGTCGCCGAAATGCTGATCCGCGTCGAGTTCTATGACGTCGAGCCGGTGGGCATCGAGCTGCCGCCGACCGTGGATCTCGTCGTCAAGGAGACCGTCCCCGGCATCAAAGGCGCGACGGCCAGCGCTCAGATCAAGCCCGCGACGCTCGAAACCGGCCTGGTCATCAACGTGCCCTCGTTCGTCAACGAAGGCGACAAGGTGCGCGTCAACACCGAGACCGGGGAGTATCAGTCAAGGGTGTGATTGAAGTTGGTGAATTG
>Ga0268265_10002934_pt1 | contig 12491 bp, 14 predicted proteins | sample KBSSwiS52_FD_190355 | JGI IMG/M metagenome (GOLD analysis project Ga0268265, IMG submission 190355) | Switchgrass rhizosphere microbial communities from Kellogg Biological Station, Michigan, USA - KBS Switchgrass S5-2 (SPAdes) (version 2) | ecosystem: Host-associated > Plants > Roots >... | reverse complement strand
GCAGCGCTATGCCGATGCGAAAGCGGCCCTTCAACGTGCCGTGCAGATGGATCCTAATCTATCGGAGGCTTACTACCAGTTGGGCGTGGCTCAGAGCAAGCTAGGCAATGTTCAGGAAGCCATTCAGGACTTTGAGCACGTGCTGCAGTTGGAACCTGGGCATGCGAAGGCACTAGTGAGTTTAGGGACGCTCTATCTACAGCAGGGAGAAATTCAGAAGGCCGAGAGGGCGCTCGTGCAGGGAGCAGCTGCGGATCCCACAGATCCGGATGTGGAATATCAATTGAGCTTGCTATTCGGTCGCTTGGGCAACCCGGTCGAAGCACGGCAGCACATGGATCGTTTCCGAAAGCTTAAAGCAGGTGGCTCGCCCGTTAGTAAACAACAACAGAGTGTGGAGCGTTAGGCAAGATCACGCTACCTGACAGAACGCCCAGTGGCTGCGACCGGGATCGATTTGGCAGAATCCCCCGCCAAAGGTACTTTCTGTATGCCGCCACCCTCAACAATGGAGTAAATGAAACCAGCCGCCAGGTTACGAAACTGGTCTTTCTTGCCGCTGGGCCACGCGACCTCGACTTCGGACATGATTGTGTTCTGCCCCAAACCGAAATGTAGCCGCAAATCGTTTTGCGAAAGATAGCTGGAACCACCCCTTACCTCCGCAAACTGGACCAGATCTCCCGCCTTGATCTTCACGCGCGCGCCGATGGCTGCCTTATTACTTTTGTTTCCCTCCAACTTGAAGAGCACGGAATGACCTGCGCCTGGCGTCCGATTGATCAAGAGCGTGGGGGCCTCGCCAACGTTCAGGATCAGTACATCAACCTTGCCGTCGTTATTGACGTCACCGAATGCCGCGCCACGCCGGGAGGAAGGTAACAGCTTCTCGAGGCCGGCCAGAGCCGTAACGTCCTGGAATGTTCGATCCCGGTGGTTTCGGAAGAGCAGTAAGGGCTGGCGATAGGGAGCGCCTCCCTTGACGAGATCCATCTGGGGATACACGTGGCCGTTGGCAACCAAAATGTCAGGCCATCCGTCATTGTCCATGTCAAAGAAAGCCGTGCCCCAACCTACCAGCGAGTAACTCGGCTGTGCCAAGTGGGACGCCCAACTGATGTCTGTGAACGAGTGCGCCCCCTGGTTCCAATACAGTGTGTTGGGCTCCTCCGTAAAATTGGTCACGAAGATGTCGAGTTTTCCGTCATTGTCGATGTCCCCGAAATCGACGCCCATCGAACCCTGCTCGCGACCATCGGCGCTCAGTGCAGCGCCCGAAAGAAGACCGACTTCATCGAATGTCCCATCATGCTTGTTGTTGTACAGATAATTAGCGCCTGCGTCGTTGGAGACGTACAAGTCCGGCCATCCGTCATTGTCATAGTCGGCCCACACGCCCTGCATGCCATAGGAGTGATCTGGATCGCCCACACCGGCCTTCTTGGAAACGTCTTCGAAGGTTCCGTCGCCCCGATTGCGAAAAAGGAAGTCGGATTCTCCGGGCAAGCCCCACGGCCCACACTGGACCATAATGCCGCGGAATCGGCAGAACTTCTCGTTGCTTCCAAATTCCGGCAGTTTGTTAATGTCTATAAATACGTAGCGAGGAACGAACAGATCGACGTAGCCGTCGCGATCGAAGTCCCCCCACGCAGCCCCCGTGCTGAAACCGGTCATTCGAACTCCTGCCTTTTCGGTGACATCTTCGAAGCGGCATTGTCCTAAATTACGGTACAGTACATTGCCCCCGTAGCCAGTCACGTAGACATCCTGCCACCCGTCATTATCGAAATCGGCGACAGCGACCCCCATACCCCATCCTTTTCGGCTTAGCCCGCTGTCCGCAGTAATGTCTTTGAATTTTAGGTCTCCCGCCTGCCGGTACAGCGTAATCATGAGATCGCCACCTTGTCGATAATGATCCACCGAAGAGCCATTCACAGTAATGATGTCCAGTTTGCCGTCGTTATCGCAATCCAAGAATGCTACGCCCCCACTCATCGATTCGATGATGTAGCGTTTTTCGGGAGAGGAATTGTGAGAAACGGTCAAGCCTGCTTGCTTACCGACGTCTTCGAAAGAAGCATTGGGAGGCACCTGAGCCAAGCATGCAAGGGATAGAAAGAACCCTAGAACGGCCGTACGAAGCCTGCTCATGCGGAGGGGCTATTTTAGCACGCGGACATTGGCACCCTGGCGTTCAAATGAACCCGCTTTTCCGTTCCAATGACCAGATCATAGTTGATAATAGTTGACGAAATTATAGAAGGGCACTTTGCAACCTCGGTCCACGTCTTCATCTGGCTTGCTGATCTGGTACAGGTCCAGTTGCTTTCTGCTCGGGTGTCTACTTCTGCACTCCGGAGCCGCGGCGCAGAATCTCTCGGCGTCTGGCTCGGCCAGCATTGCTTTCGCGGACATTACTCAATCTTCAGGCATCCGTTTTGAGCACGCAGTTTCTCCCGAAAAGAGGTACCTTATCGAGTCCATGGCCGGTGGCGTGCTGCTTCTGGATTACGATCGTGATGGTTGGCTCGACATTTACTTCACCAATTCCCCCAGCGTGGACATGGCGCTCCGCGGCGAGAAGCCCAAAAGTGCTCTTTACCGCAACAATCGCGACGGCACGTTCACGGAGGTGAGCGATAAGGCAGGTGTGAGCTATCCTTGCTGGGCTATGGGTGGCGCGGTCGCCGATTACAACAACGATGGTTGGCCAGACATGCTAATAACCTGCGCGAAAGGCGTCGTCCTCTACCGCAACAATGGCAGTGGCACGTTCACGGATGTCACCGAGGACGCTCGCTTAACGGACACCCGTTGGACAACGGGAGCGGCTTTTGCCGATTACGATGGCGATGGCTTTGTGGATTTGATGCTCACAAGGTACGTCGAGTTCGATCTTCATGCTTTGCCCAGGTTCGGGATTAGTCCTACCTGTCGTTATCGTGGTATCCCCGTGCAATGCGGGCCGCGCGGAATGAAGGGCGTGAGCGACAGTCTGTATCACAACAAAGGAGACGGGACCTTCACCGAGGTGTCCAAGGCCGCCGGCGTAGACGACGCCTCCGGCCACTATGGCCTCGGGGTCCTGTGGAGTGACTTGAATGACGATGGGAGGCCGGACTTGTTCGTTGCCAACGATTCGACCCCAAATTATCTTTATCGTAACGATGGCAACGGGCACTTCACGGACATTAGCTTCATTTCTGGCACGGCCGTAAGTGAGGACGGGGGCGAAATGGCGGGTATGGGTGTGGATGCGTGCGATTACAACCACACTGGCCGCTTTTCTATCCATGTCACCAATTTCGAAGATCAGCACACCTCGTTTTTCAGGAATGATGGCAGCCTTAACTTCAGCGATATTGCCTTTGCTGCCGGCATCGTCACACCTACAGTGCGACTTTTGAAGTGGGGCACCGCCTGTCTTGATTTCAACAACGATGGCTGGCCTGATATGTTCACGGTCAGCGGTCATGTTTACCCGCAGGTGGATTCCTTAGAAGCAGGAGCGAAATATCGCGAACGCAAAATCGTATTGCTAAACAATGGCAATGGCACTTTCCGCGATGTCAGCCAGGAAGCAGGATCAGCTATTATGGTGCCCCAACCCAGCCGGGGTGCTGCTTTCGGAGATTTGGATAATGACGGCAAGGTCGATGTCGTAATTGAGAACATTGATGGTCCTCCGATGATCCTGCGGAACACTACGCCTGTTGGGAATCACTGGATTTCGCTTCAGTTGTTGGGGACCAAGACCAATCGCCTAGCAATCGGAGCGAGGGTGAAAGTCGTCGCAGGGTCTCTTGTCCAACTAGCAGAGGTACGCAGTGGCGGAAGCTACCTATCGCAGAACGACCTGCGGATTCATGTCGGGTTGGCCAGTGCTGAGAAAGTCGGCCACATAGAAATTCGCTGGCCCGGCGGATCTGTCGAGCTACTGCAAAACATACCTGCCGACCACTTGTACTACGTCCGGGAGGGACAGGGAATTGTGCCGCCGGACGTGGCTATCGCACCACATCCGGCAAGGCGACGCTAACTATACCAGGCCTCAACTAGGGGCTTGGAGTGTGACCAATCCTTTCGCGCTGGGCAGCAGACCGCTATCATAGTGGGGTGGTGTTCTGAGGGAGATCCCCATTGCGCCGCTCGATAGATTTGCAGGGCAGGACAACAATCCGCGACGTCGCCAGAGCAAGCGGTGTCTCCTTGACGACGGTGTCGTTTGTTCTTAATGACGCTCCATTGGCGAAATATATTCCGGATGACACTAAGAGTCGAATTCATAAGGCAGTCAAGACGCTCGACTATCGGCCTAACGTCTTCGCCCGGTTCCTGCATACAAACCGCAGTCAAACCGTCGGCTTGATGATGTTCGACATGACGGACCCGTACTGCACACCGATCACACGCGGTATCCAGAGTGTCCTCTATCAAGCATCCTACTTGCCATTGGTGGCGGACGTTCAAAACAAGCGTGCTCGCTTCGAACGGTCATTGGAGATGCTACTCGGCCGTCGCGTGGATGGCCTGTTGGTCATCGCCAACTGGCTTTTCATGAAGGTGAACCTGTTAGCGGATCTCGAAAAAAACAGCACGCCGATAGTGATGATCGGGCGCGAGCTGGGAACTAGCTCGGTGAGTTCAGTCATCGTCGACAATGAGGCGGGTGGTTTCGCAGCCCTTGAGTATTTGTATTCGCTCGGGCACCGAAAGATCGCTTTTGTGCGCGGGCCCAAGGCTCTGGCCGACACCAGCGCCCGCTGGCGAGGCATTCAAAACTTTGCGCGGAGCCGGGCTCTCGAGATTAAGACCAGTCTAGTGATCGACCTGCCTGAAAGGAACGTGTCGCTGTCAGCATTCGACGGCGGTCTGAAACTTGTTCGCGAACTACTCGGACGCGACCGCACCTTCACCGCCGTTGTCGCTTTTGATGATGTCTCCGCGCTGGGTGCCATGCGCGCTCTGGCAGAGGCGAATATCCGCGTGCCCCACGAGTGCTCTGTGATCGGATTCGATGATATTAACCTTGCAGCATTCTGCACACCGGGCCTTACGACGATCCGCCAGCCCCTCGAGATGATGGGAACCATTGCCGCGACCGTGTTGCTGGAAGCGGTTGGCGCGCTCCGCGAGCCCGTGGATTTCACACCCGTATCCCGAAAGGTCGCACCGGAACTCATTGTGCGCGGGTCAACAGCGGTTCAGCGCATTACAAAGCTCTGACCTGTGCTAGATTCGCACTTCTGCACCGGCAGCAGCGCCACGGTTGGGCAGCTGACCGCGAGTATCTTTTTGGGGGTGAGGCCTTTCTTCATGGCGGAACGATAATGCCCCAAAAAAGTGCGTACCCAAAACCGGCCGCTTTTGAACAGGTTGACTTAACGACCAGATAGCTGTCGAAACATCGCCATTTCTCTCATTGACAAAACCAACGGCCCGTTTTTCGGGCAAAATGGGCGAACAGACGGCGCAAGCTGGTGTAATCGCCTGTTTTCAATAATGGAGAATAGCCAGAATGATTTGATGGGCATGGAAGATCAGTGCGACTGCCCCTTGGCGCAGGCTACTTTGCGATGTAGAGTTGATGCGATTCGTTGGAGGTACACATGCCGCACCCGCATGGTTCAACCCTTGGCTGGCCGCTTTGGGGCGCGTTCCTATTGATTATTCCGAGCGCATTCGTCATCGGTGCCCTGACTGGCCACACCCCTAATTTGGGTCTGCTTCAGACTCCCGTCGTACTGCTCGGTTCTATTGCTATGGCAGCGGCCGGCAACTTGTACTCCCTAGTTCATGTGGAAATGCTGAGAGGAAAGCCCTCGATCCTGCGGATCGACGTCACCGCAAATGCGTTTAGCATCGTAGTTCTCACGATTGCTGTATTGCTTGCCGCTCTTCTAATTGGCTATGCATTCGTGGAAAACTTCACGCTGAGATAGCCTTTAGACACAAACCGGGGCACGCTCGGGAAACGTAGTTGGTGAGATCGCCTGATTTCGCTAATCATCTGGTATCGTCTCTCGCAATACTCGCATGTGGGGCCGACACCGTGAGTGTTCAAGACGAGAGTGTGGTAGACATCATCAGCGTTCGGAAACCGGATTCCAGTGTCGTCCTGACCATAAGCGACCATCTTGATTGGTCGGACACGATACAGCACCAAACGATTCTTCAAACGAAACTGAATCATTATCTGGCATTTGTTGAGAGCGGCGAACTGCTGGAACGCTACCCTGCTGCGAAGGGTTTGGTTGTGCGGATTGAGATCGTCTTCAAATTCAGACCCGACAAGGAAGCATTAGAGTTCCTGCGTAACGCCAAGAAAGTCATTGAATCGGCTGGGTTCAGCATTGAGACGAGCGTGTTCGCTGAGTCGTATGACAATTGATTGGCGAAACAGCGCCATTACACTCAGAACCCTGAGCGGTGCCGCAGGCGCAACACATCAGTGATGGAACACGAACACCAAACGGAAGAGCAGGGATTTATCGTGGAGGCCAAAGGGCCGAACGGAGTCTTTGGTGTCTTTGAGGATGACGGCGAAACGGGATACCTCTACATCTACGAACCGGAGCAGCACCTTCACATCTATGATCGGAGAACACTTCCCGCCCTACTCGAAAAGACGGACGTTTCCGTTGATTGGGACGGAAACAAGTGCATGGTTGCAATACACGGTTCCCACCAGGGCACCATAGTGAGCTTACGGTGATGATTGGCGAAATATCGCCATTACACCAACTACATTGGCCGGACGGGCCTTTCCCAATAGTTGGTGAAATCCCTTGATAGAGTCAGCCATCCGTGAACTCGGTACTGGGTAGGGTTAAGATTGTGCCCGGATTTGGGTTCGGTCGCTTCCCCTCGGCATCCTCGAAAGGCGCATGGCGGGCATTCTAGCCTCACTGACGCACGAGCTTACGATCACCAAGCCCTCGGATTGGTTGATTTTTGTTGAAAGGCTGAACGAAGCCGTGCGCGCAGGGCGCGTTAGAAAGGTTCCGGTCGTCGAGCCAGTGTGGGACCGCTACGAAGAATGGTTTCTTGATCCTGAAACTGGCGAAATCTACGTCTACTGTGCACCCGATGCTCCATCCCCCCCGATATGGGAGAGAGTTGATGTACTTAAACATGTGGAAGCGACCGATCCCGCCCCTTTGAGCGTTTTCAAGACGGGTCCGATCACCGTCATGACTGCCCATTTCATGAAGATGAAGCTGGAAACACTTATGGGCAGTGGACTAGTCGAAGCGTTGACGCTGCCCCCCGCCTTGGCATCATCCAGACGAGGAACCGAAAAATGGTTCAGGGATAACGTGTCGAATATCACCTATCGCCTGATCGAATACTACGGTCTAGAGGATAGGGACATTCGATGGGAAGTGGTTCCACAAGTTGAATTGAGTGGAAAGATTCAGTGACTCAGAGCCAATCGGTGACTCAGTTGTTGAAATATCGCCATTACGCCAACTACAAGAGACACATTTGACTTCCTGGTGAGTGGGGCTGCGCCCTCCCCCATCCCGGCAGCGTGATCCACTCCGCTCATAGTCTGCAGGTAGGCAAAAATACGGGAGGGTGATGGCTCCCCTCCCGTCGGTGCAGCGGCTTCAGGGGTTTTACTTCGCTGCCAGTCGGATCTCTTCCGGCTTGCTGGTCATCTGAGCGCGCAATTCTTTTTCGACCTTGGTTTCCCGCATCTTGTAGCCCGCTGAGGTTCCAGCGCGCTCAATTCCCGAGAGGAAATAACGGTCCCCATACTTATGGAACACCATGACTGTCCGCTCGGACGGTTCCAACGATTCCGTGCGCAGGGGTAGCGCATACGCGGCGACTTTGTCCGCTTCATTTCCGATCCACAGTGCGTCACTGTTCGATCCTGCGGCGCGCACCAGGCAGGTCCCTGCCGGGATCGTTTGGTCGGCTACTGTGAATGCGAACGGCACATCGGCCTTGATCGTTGCTGAATTTAGTTGCGCGAAGGCCATCGCTGGCACCAGCGCCAGCGCAAGAACTAGAAGTGTGAGACCCTGTCTTTTCATACCATCCTCCTTTGGGGCTTATGCCCGGTGGAGGTCCCCCTCCACATCATGGCTGCATAGTGCAATGGGACCGCGCTTCGTGCCATGGAGAGAGTCTGAAACGATCTGAAGTAGTCTGACGACGCGCCCGGCGTCCTCACCCCGCCGCCAAGTAATTGGTGAAATCGCCTGTTAACAACACTTTCGTCCTGTAAATGTGTTTTGGGCCTCTACGCATTGGGTTTAGGATGCTTGTCGGTCGCCATGCCAGACGATGCCTTCTTTCAACCCCTGAAAGATTTCCTTTCCAAGGTTCCCGCTGTCACTGGAACAGTTGGCTCCGGTTTCACCAGCGCCGGCCTTTGGTGGGTGAAGTCACTATTGATACTGAGCATCCGCTGGCGTGGAACGTTGTGCAAGAGCTGGGTCACGTCTTGAACTACGTCTCCCTAGAAGAGAAACTGCCCACCGTTTTCATGCCAGTGTCACCGCCACCTTACATGAACGGTGGGCCGCGAGACTTTCTGTCATGGGTCATCGAATGTAAAGACGAAGGCTTCAATCCCGAGGCGTGTGCCGAGTGGCTAGAAGGGCGCCTACCACGACCCGTGAACGAATTGGAACGGTGGAAGATCGCGGACGACGAGTAGTTGGTGAAAAATCGCCATTCCGCTCATTGACGCCGATGATCTGCCTTCGCGAGACACTTCGCTATTGAGCGTCTTTGTTGGGTATTGGTTTAGGGACACGAGGCTGCATTAGGAGCGTCATCAGATCATCATTGGAGTCGTCCGATCTTTGTATGGAGATTGACTCTCGTGCTTTGGGCGATAGACCAAAACGATCGCAGAAAGACTGAAACCGGGCCCATGCCGCATTTCGAATGCGATTGGCTGGATGGCTGCGCTGTGCCGACCCCACCACAGCACCCTTGCGCACAATTGGCTCTTCAACCGTATACCCCTCGGTCGCAAGCACCTCCTCAGCTTCAATTGCGGCTTGATAGGCCAGGCACCCACTCTCCAAACTCAGGGCATCTGGCCTGCAGTCAAGGTCCATTGCTTCCAGTTCGGCCTTCAAAAAAGTCCACGCTGAACGGGCTCTTCCTTTTAAATGCCGCGGACATTTGGGCAGGCCTCGCGAACCCTTTGGAACACTCTCAGCAGCCACAATCACTCTATTCCTCCCATGCTTGCGCGGATCTCCTTCGTTGACCTGAAGGCTGAAAGGTTTACGGTTTCTTCCCAAAGTTTGCTCCTCACTCGTTTAGAAAAAAATGCAGAAAAGCGCGGATTTTAGAAGTCGATGCCAACGGCATCCGATGCCTCTGTGCTGCAAAGATTTGAACCCGCCCTCCCGTTGTTGTGCTTGAATGGGCCATCATTCCACCAATGTTTATGCGGGTTTCACGCATATTGCGGATTCGGTTTTCGTTTGCTTGCTGCCATCGGGAACATTTTGCGGCTTCGCAATCGGTCCTGTCTTTGAAAAATGCCCGGCCACTTTCAGGCGACCGGGCTCCTGGTTAGGTTAGTCCTCGATTCCGGCGTTTTCGAGTAGCTCTTGCATACAGTACGCTTGCCACTCCATTCCCTCTTGCTGCTTGTGGCATTCGTGGCAAAGGACAAGAAGCTCCGGCGCTTCGCAGCCCATACATTTCTGCCCAGGTTTCAACCCCGGCTTTTGATTCTCCTGCATGTTGCATCCTTTCCCCGCGTTGGTCCCTGATGCGCGGCTCCCATTTGAGAGTGTTCGAACCTAACAATTCGCGCCGAAGAAATTCTGCCAACTCTTCGCGTGTAAGTCGCTTTCCGGCGCCAACCACGACGCTTCAAAACGGCGCTTTAACCCCGCTAATTCCCGGCCCACGAATTTGAGGTCATCTTCCATTCCCAACTCCGCTTCACTCGGCGCGATGACTGAATCACTGTCTTCAGCGCATCCCACACGCTCTCGCCGGGATCGAGTTTCACGTTCCGGCGTGGGCCTGGACTCTCGTGGTTGTGCGCGTAAGGAAGAGTGCTACAGGTACAGGCGGGCAAGACTTCATTGGTTGCGAACGGATACGCCTTCCACCAGGAAGGATCCTTTTCCGACGCTTCCCACGCCCGACTCGCCCGCTCCTCCCGGAGTATCGCGAGAACCCCCGCCTTGTTTTTCGCCAGAGTCCGACGCCAAATCTGCCACTGCTTAACCGTGATATCACCGCGCATCATTTGCATCCGGTCATCGCAATCCGGGTGTAGGCGAACATCGCCGCCTTTCGCCCGGATACGTGCCCGCAATTGAGTCATGGTCATGCGATCTCCTCATCTTCTTCTTCCCATCGGGAGCCCTTCCGAGGGTGAGATTTGGGGAATGTGACCCCCGGGGTCAAAGTGAATTCGCCCGGGTCTGAAGGGGGCGTTTTACGGTCCTCATTGGACAAGATGCCAACTTGGCCAACAACATGTCCTGAGGGAATAACTTGGCCATCTTGGCCATCTTGGGCTAAGTAAGTAGTAGTAAGCGAGTTAGTGTGTTGTGGCTTTCCAAGGTGGCCAATTTCTTTGCTTAGGACATCTTGAGACCGTAAAGCCCAATTCCAGGGTCCGGGGACGGTGATCCTGTAGGGCTTAATTCGCAACGTTTCGCGGGCCGGCCGCAAAGTTCGGTCCGAGATTCCGGACTGCTCCGCTTCCTCTGTGATGTCGGTCGCCAGTCGCGGCCCGTCAGCCAGCGCTTCTCGCAGAAATTCAACGGCGCGGTCCTTGGCTCTATCGGGTTTGACGACTTCCATGATGTCGTCGCTTTTGATATCGCTGTCGCCCGTGTAGTGGAAGTATCCGGCCTTGGCGATTGCACCCAAAGGTGTCACACCTGAGATTTCGTACCCCTGTGAGCGTCCAAGTGGCCCCACGCCCGCCTTGATGTGAACTAGCGCTTTCATTCCTGCAGTAGTTTCCCCTGCCATCAGTTCCGACCGTACCGCCGCCGTAAAATCAATTGAGCCCTGCCCTTTGTAAAGTGCGCGGCCGCTCCCGTTCTTCGATCCATGGCGAACGATCAGGACAGCGACACCAGTTCTTTCCGCCATCCGTACCAGCGCATCCATGATGGGGCGTGTCTCATTTGCACGATGTGCATCGACACCCGCGCCTAAGTAGCTCTGAATCGGATCGACCACAACCAGACACGCGTCGTGTTTAACAATGCGCTTTTCAAGGATGCGAACATCCTGTAATTGCACGCTGCGGACGGTGCCGTCTCCAGCGTTAACGCCTTCAAGTAGGAAAAGGTGTGATGGATCACCGCCCAAGGCGTCGAAGCGGGGACGCAACACATACGACGGTGAATTTTCGATTGTTAGGTAGACCGTAGAGCGTCCCATCAGGCTCAGCCGCGCCGTCAGTTCTAGCGCGATATAAGACTTGCCTGCACCGGGATCGCCGGTCAGCATGGTGAGCATCCCGACGGGGACGTAGGGCTCCCACACCCACTTCACGTCCTCCGCCTTTACTTCGGAGAGCAGACGCCCGACGCCAGCGTCACCGGTGTCGTCGTCATCGTCGTCGCTGATGATGACGTGCAGTTCTTCCCGCCATCGAGCGTGCATGTCCTCCGCTTGTTTGAGGATTAGATGGTCGGGCTTTGGTTCTTCGAATACATCATGGTTGAGTCGGAGAAATTCTGTCTTGAGCGCTTCCAGTCCGATACCTGCAGCACACAGCTTGCCGCCTTGGGCTTTGAGTAGGTTGTGACGCTGGCCCACGCTGACACGTGCCCCGGGCGAATGAATGACACGCTCCTGCCCCTGCTTTCCATCGGCCTTAAGCTGGCGGATAACATCAACCAACCAGTCGGGAATTTCGATAATCGGAACGTCATCGAACCAGCGATAGACACGACCGTCAGCCAGTTCGCTGCCCGGACCAACTACATATTGGTTGTAATTGCGGAATTCAAATAGCCCTTCAGACGAAGGACAGGACTCGCCGCATGCTGGTGTGCGCTTAAATATCCAGACCTGTCGATTCGGTTTGCCTGATCCACACGTCAGTGGGTGGAATTTCCAACCCGCCACTCAGTTCGCGACATCGCGCACGAAAACCCTGAACGTTATCGGATTCCAGCAGGGTGTGGTTTTCATCAGCACAGAGTCCGACGTTCGCATCCCGGAAACCATCGCGAGCCCACGCGATCACGACGGCGCGGTCGCGCGTTCGTTCGCCCGCGCCGACAATGGTGTGCTTCGATTTCGGTTGAACGGGGATCACGCTGAATCCCCGCTCCAAAAGGACCGCCGCCCTTTCAGCGAACGGCAATCCTTCGGCGAACTGGGCTAAGGCACTGTGCATGCTACGCCGCCGTCGTCCGGAGTGGAGTAACGCCGACAACCTTGGAACGGCGTTTACCTTTCGACTCGTAATGGCGGATCTTGATTTCAATGGAGCGGCCGAGGAGATCGTTGGTTTCAATCGT
>Ga0268265_10002925_pt1 | contig 12518 bp, 11 predicted proteins | sample KBSSwiS52_FD_190355 | JGI IMG/M metagenome (GOLD analysis project Ga0268265, IMG submission 190355) | Switchgrass rhizosphere microbial communities from Kellogg Biological Station, Michigan, USA - KBS Switchgrass S5-2 (SPAdes) (version 2) | ecosystem: Host-associated > Plants > Roots >... | reverse complement strand
CGCGCAGGCGGGAGTCGATATCGAGGCCGGAAACGCCCTGGTGGAGCGGATCAAGCCGCTGGCCAAGGCCACCCGCCGGCCGGGCGCCGAGGCGTCTCTGGGCGGGTTCGGCGCCCTCTTCGACCTGAAGGCGGCGGGCTATTCCGATCCGCTGCTGGTGACCACCACCGACGGGGTCGGAACCAAGCTGAAACTGGCGATCGAGACCGGCCGCCACGGGACGGTGGGGATCGACCTGGTCGCCATGTGCGTCAACGACCTGTTGGCGCAGGGCGCTGAACCGCTGATGTTCCTGGACTATTTCGCCACCGGCAAGCTGGATGTCGAGGCGGCGGCGACCGTGGTGGCGGGCATCGCCGAAGGCTGCCGGCTGGCCGGGGCGGCGCTGGTCGGCGGCGAGACCGCCGAGATGCCGGGCATGTACGCCGAGGGGGACTATGACCTCGCGGGCTTCTCGGTGGGCGCGGTCGACCGCGACAAGGTGCTTCCGAGGCTGGGCGACCAGAAGCCCGGGGACCTGATGATCGGACTGGCCTCCTCCGGCCCGCATTCCAACGGCTATTCCCTGGTGCGCCGGATCGTCGAGCGCGCGGGCTTGGCCTGGGACGCGCCGGCGCCGTTCGCGCCCGGCCATGGGCTGGCCGAAGCTCTGCTTGCGCCCACCCGCATCTATGTGAAGAGCGTGCTGCCGCAGATCCACGCCGGGCGGCTCAAGGGCCTGGCGCACATCACCGGCGGCGGCCTGATCGAGAACCCGCCGCGAGCGATCGCCGACGGGCTGGTCCCGCGGTTCGACTGGGACGCCTGGGCGCTGCCAGCGGTGTTCGCCTGGCTGCAGCAGGCGGGCGGCGTCGCCGAGCACGAGCTGCGCCGGACCTTCAACTGCGGCGTGGGGCTGCTGCTGATCGCCGGGCCGCAGGCGGCCCCGGCGGTGCTGGCGGACCTGCTCGCCGCCGGCGAGGACGCCTTCGTCTGCGGAGAGCTGGCGGCCGCCTGAGTCAAAAAGAAAAAGCCCTTCCCCATCGATGGGGAAGGGCTGGGTCGGCTTGTGATCGCTGAGCGATCGATTGAAGCGCTGAACCTAGTGCTTGTGCTTCTTCGCCTTCTTGGCCGCAGCGTCGTCCGTGGAGGTCGAGCCGGCCGTGGTCGCGCCGCCGGACGAGGTCGTCGCGTCCTTGGCGGCTTCCGCCGGCGGTGCCGTATCGGTCGATGTGGAGCTGGCCGAGGTGTCGGTGGTGCTAGAACTGGCCGACGGGGCGCCGGTGTCCGCGGGCGTGTTCGTGGCCGCCGGGGCGGAGGTCGACGAGGTGGCGCCGGCCGGCGTGCTCGTGCTGGCGGCAGGCGCCTGGTCGGTCTTGTCGGTCGAGGTCGCGGAGGTTTGCGCCAGGGCCGGAACAGCGGCGAACAGGGCGGCCGCGGCGACGCCCGCCGACAGGAATTTAAGGGTCATCTGGAGTCTCCCGTGCGGCCCGACCCATGTCGAACCAATCTTGAGGTCGGGCACACCACTGGTATTTCGTGGCGTTACAAGGGCGACAAACGGAAGATACGGCTGACACAATCCTAATTGTCGCCTTGATGACGCCCGAATTCATTCGGGCCCCCAGGTCTTGAATCAGGTCTGGGATTGAATCGGCGGGCGAATATTTTGATCTATGCGCACAGAAACGCGTCTACAGCCAAGCTTTGCTATCGTCACCTGCCTGTTGCTCGCCTAATCACATGTGGCTTGCCGACAGGCTTTTGCGCCCTTCTCCCCTCGCGGGAGAAGGATGGCGCCTTCAACGCCGCCCACCTGTCGGCCCGCGCGCCGGTCTCAGCCGACGATTTCGTCGTCGGTGAAGAATTGGGCGATTTCGATCTTGGCGTTCTCCAGGCTGTCGGAGCCGTGGACCGAGTTCTCGCCGACGTTCTTGGCGTAGAGCTTACGGATGGTGCCGGCCGCGGCGTCGGCCGGGTTGGTGGCGCCCATCACTTCGCGATAGCGGGCGACGGCGTTGTCGCCCTCCAGGACCTGTACGACCACCGGCTGGGCGGTCATCTGGGCCACCAGTTCGCCGTAGAACGGACGCTCCTTATGGACCTCGTAGAACTTCTTCGCCTGGGCTTCGCTGAGCCGGATGCGGCGTTGGGCGACGATGCGCAGACCGGCCTCTTCGATCAGCGCGTTGATCTTGCCGGTCAGGTTACGCTCGGTGGCGTCCGGCTTGAGGATCGAGAAGGTGCGTTCGGTCATGGGGCGTTTGGCCTGATTGTGCGTTGCGAGAGGCGCGGCTTATAGACGAAAGGCCGCGGCGGCCTCAAGCCACGCTGGCGAGCCCGGGCAGGTTCTGTTAGGAACCGCGCCTCGGATGTGAAGACGGCGGATGCGGCCCTAGGTCGGACGCGACTTACGCCCTGGAACTCGCGGGTCTCGACCCGCGCCCATTCACCCCGCCTGCGATTCCACCATGCTCCAGATCAATGACCTCGTGTTCGACGCCTGGGGCCGCCGCTTCTTCGACGGCGCCTCGGTCACCCTGCCCAAGGACTCCAAGGTCGGTCTGGTGGGCCGCAACGGCGTCGGCAAGACCACCCTCTTCAAGCTGATCCGGGGCGAGCTGGTCCTCGGCTCGGGCGAGATCAACCTGCCCAAGGCCGCCCGGATGGGCTCGGTCGACCAGGAGCACCCGGCGACGCCGGTCTCGCTGCTGGACACCGTGCTGGTCGCCGACGAGCGTCGCGCCGGCCTGATGGCCGACCTGGAGACCGCCGAACCGGAGCACCTGGGCGAGATCTACGCCCAGCTCAACGAGATCGACGCCGACCGGGCGCCTTCGCGGGCCGCAGAGATCCTGTCGGGCCTGGGCTTCTCCAACGCCGACCTGGCCCGGCCGATGGCGGAGTTCTCCGGCGGCTGGCGGATGCGGGTGGCCCTGGCCGCGGCGCTGTTCGCCGAGCCCGACCTGCTCCTGCTCGACGAGCCCACCAACTACCTCGACCTGGAAGGAGCGCTGTGGCTCGAGGCGCGGCTGCGCAAATACCCCTACACCGCGATGATCATCAGCCATGACCGCGAGCTCTTGAACAACTCCGTCGACCACATCCTGCACCTGGCGGACGGCAAGCTGGAGCTCTATGCCGGCGGCTACGACGACTTCGAGCACCAGCGGGCCGAGAAGATGCGCCTGCAGGAAGCCATGCGCGGCAAGATCGAAGCCAAGCGCGCCCACATGCAGGCTTTCGTCGACCGCTTCCGCGCCAAGGCGTCGAAGGCGACCCAGGCCCAGTCGCGCCTGAAGATGCTGGCCAAGCTGCCGCCGGTGGAAGCGACCATCGAGGAGCGTGTGGCGCCTTTCACCCTGCCCTCGCCCGAGCGCCCGCTGGCGCCGCCGCTGATCCGGGTCGAGGGGGTCAGCGTCGGCTACGGCGGCGGCCCGCCGATCCTGCGGGGCATGAACCTGCGCCTCGACGTCGACGACCGCATCGGCCTCCTGGGCGTCAACGGCGCCGGCAAGTCGACCTTCGCCAAGATGGTGGCAGGCGCCCTGCCGGTCTCGCACGGCGACATGCACCGCGACCGCCGCATGCGGGTGGGCTGGTTCCACCAGCACCAGATCGAGGCCATGGACCCCACGGACACGCCCCTGGAGATCATCCGTCGCGCCCTGCCGCACGAGACCGAGGCCAAGCGGCGCTCGCGGCTGGCGCAATTCGGCCTGCCGGCGCTGAAGGTGGAAACCACCGTCGCCAACCTCTCCGGCGGCGAGCGGGCGCGGCTGCTGCTCAACATGGTGGCTATGGAACGGCCGCACCTGCTGATCCTCGACGAGCCCACCAACCACCTGGACATCGATTCGCGCCGCGCCCTGCTGGACGCGCTGAACGACTACGAGGGTGCGGTGATCCTGATCACCCACGACCGCTCGCTGATGGAGCTGGTGGCCGACCGGCTGTGGCTGGCCGCCGACGGAACCATCAAGCCGTTCGACGGCGACATGGAGGACTACGCCCGCTTCGTCCTCGACCGGGCCCGCGTGGCGTCCCGCGCGCCTTCGCAGGTCGCCGCGCCCGAAGCCGTCGCCGCCCCCGCGCCGCCGCCGGCGCGGAAAGCCAAGGTCCCCACGGGAACCGCCCGCCGCCGCGCCGAGGCGGCCGAGGCCGCCCTGGCCCGCGCCGCCGAGGCCCTGGCGCAGATCGACCGCACCCTGGCCGACCCCGCCCTCTTCGCCGCCCAGCCCGCCAAGGCCGCCGACCTCGGCCGCCGCCGCGCCGCCGCCCAGGCCGTGATGGAGGCCGCCGAGGCGGAATGGATGGCGGCCCAGGAAGCCTATGAGGCGCTGAAGAGCGACGCGTGAGGTCTGGAGTCTTCGGCCACCGCATTCCGGGGATAAGCACGTCCCGTGCGTGTCCCCGCGCCCAGGACACGGAAGATGTTCTCCGGTTGTTCCGGCCGTGCTAAGCTTAGGCCGTTGCGCCGCGCCCGGTGTCAAGCGTCGCTCCGCCCTCGCCTGCCGCATCGAGGGTGCTGTCTAGAGGTCCGCCAATCCGCTTGTCGTGTACGGCGCTCTAAGCACATCCGTCTGGCTATACCGTTGATTATGAATGCCTAAATCGTCCGCCACGCGCCGAGATCGCCCTTGGGGAACGTCATGCCCGATTTGATCGCTCCGCAGAACGCCGCCCAGGCCGCCAATTGGAATGGGCCGCAGGGTCGGGTCTGGGTGGAAATGCAGGACGCCCTCGACCGGGAGCTGGCGCCCCTGGGCGCCGCCGCCCTGCAGACCCTGGACGCCCGCCCTGGCGAGCGAATCCTGGACCTCGGCTGCGGCTGCGGGACGACCACGCTGGAGCTGGCCCGGGCGGTGGGGCCCGCCGGCGAAGCCTTGGGCCTGGACATCTCACGGCCGATGCTGGAGGTCGCGCGCCGCCGCGCCGCTGAGGCCGGCCTGTCCCAGGCGCGGTTCGTCGAGGCCGACGTCCAGGTCCACCCTCTCGATCCGGCCGGCCACGACGCCGCCTTTTCCCGTTTCGGGGTGATGCTCGTGGCCGACCCGGTTGCGGCCTTCGCCAACGTCGCGGGCGCGCTCCGGCCGGGCGGCCGGATCGCCTTCATCGTGTGGCGCGGCCCTGAGTTGAATCCGGCCATGAGCCTGCCGCTCGCCGCGGCGAAACATCTGCTGCCGCCTATGCCGCCGGCCGATCCCCTGGCGCCGGGGCCGTTCGCCTTCGCCGACCGGGCTCGGACCCTGGACATCCTGGCCGGGGCAAGGTTCGAGGACGCCCAGGCGCGGCCCTTTGACGGCAAGACCTGCGCGGGCGACCTGGACGCAAGCGTCGCCCTCTACACCCGCATCGGCCCCCTCGGCCGCGCGCTGCGCGCGAACCCGCACCTGGCGGACGCTGCGGCGGCGGCCGTGAGGGGCGCCCTGGTCCCCTTCGACACCCCGGACGGCGTGCAGCTCGACGCCGCCGCCTGGATCGTCCAGGCCCGAAAAGCCTGATCCCGATGAACGAATCCCGGAGCCTTCCCGCCCGGGAGGCGTTCCGCGGCGAGCCCGGGACGCTCACCCCCATGCTCCGCCTGCTCGCGCGCAACGCCGCCGACGTTCTGAGTCCCGCAGGACTCGTCGCCTGACATGGCGGCCGACTCTGCGCGCGTCGTGCTGGCGGCCCTGGCCGGGAACCTGGCCATCGCAGTGGCCAAGTTCGTCGCCTTCGGCTTCACACGGTCCACGGTGATGCTCACCGAAGCGATCCATTCGCTGGTGGATTCCGGCAACCAGCTCCTGTTGCTGGTGGGACAGAAGCGCGCCGGGCGGCCGGCGAACCCCAGCCATCCGTTCGGCTACGGCATGGAGATGTACTTCTGGGCCTTCGTGGTCGCCCTGATGATCTTCCTGGTGGGCGGCGCGGTGTCGATCTGGGAGGGCGTGGCCCGGCTGCGGAACCCGTCGGCCATCGACCGCCCGTGGATCAATCTGGTGGTGCTCGCAGTCGCCGCGGTGTTCGAAGGCTCGTCCTTCACGGTCGCTTATCGTGCCTATCGGCGCGTCGTGCGCGGGCGCGACGTGCGACTGTTCCGGTACCTGCGGCTGAGCAAGGATCCCGGCGTCTTCGCCACGTTGCTGGAGGACGGGGCGGCGCTCACGGGCCTCGCCCTGGCGGCGCTCGGGGTGATCGGCGCGGCTTGGCTGCATCTGACCTGGGCCGACGGCGTAGCGTCGATCCTGGTGGGCCTGTTGCTCGCCGGCATTGCGATGTTCCTGGCCAACGAGACCCGCAGCCTGATCGCGGGCGAGGCCGCGGCGCCGGACATCGTCGAACGGGCGCGGGCCGCGGTCGTGGAGGACCCGCGGGTCGAGAAGGTTCTGGAACTCGCCAGCCTGCACCTGGGCCCGCAGACGATCCTCGTGGCCCTGACCCTCGACTTCCGCGACGGACTTAGCGGCGACGAGCTGCATGACGCCGCCGAGGGCCTGACGGTCCGTGTCCAGGCCGCCGATCGGCGCATCTGCCAGGTGTTCCTGCGGCCAGGACGGGCGCGCGCCGTTCAGCCGCCCCAGAAGGTGACGATGATATAGGCGGCCAGCAGCAGGCCCAGAATCACGATGACCACCCGGCCCACCAGGCGATTGCGGCGTTCGCGGTCGTCCGGATCGTCGCTCATCCGCACCTCACCTCGCGGATCAGGCCGGTTTCGGCGTCGAACAGGAAGTTCAGCCGGCGCGGGTTGAAGTCCATGGTCACCGGGCAGGTGGTGCAGGCCACCCGCTGCAGCGCCGGGTTCACTGGCACCGGGATCTTGCTGCGGGGCTGGCCGATCAGAATCTGATTCTCCCGCGCGCCGCACTCGTCGCTCGTCGGCCTTGGCGGCGGCGGCGGCGCGGGCGGCGCGGGCGGAGGGGGCGGCGGCGCGGGCTCGGCGCAAGCGGACAGCAGCAGCAGGGCTGCGCCCAGCGCGATGGCGATCCTGGTCATTGCTTCTCCCATCCGCGCGCCTGTTGCTTCCAGTAGGACATCTCCCCCCCCGCGGCCTTGATGGCGCTCCACTGCGCCCGGGCGACGGCCAGCGCCGCCTCGTCGCGCCCGTCGAACAGCACCATGCACCGGGCGAAGCCTGCAAGATCTCCGGCCTCGGCGCCATCCACCAGGAACAGAGCCTCCGCGCCGTTCGGATTGTCGAAGCCCGTCGTCAGCAGGATCGGCTGGCGCGCCGCGTTCGGCTCGTCGGCGGTCCCGTGCGGCAGGAAGCTGTCGTCGCGCCAGGTCCACAGCCAGCCGTCCAGGTGCTCCACCCGCTGCGGATCGCGGGCGCGCACCAGCGCCTTCCAGCCCCGCGCCAGCGTCCGCTCCAGAAGCTCCGGCAACGCCTGCTCCACGCCCGTACGCTCGAGGTGATAGAACCAGACGTCGGTCACGGTCCTCGCGTCAGCCCTCGTACCTGTCCGCCACCAGACGGTTGAGGAGGCGCACCCCGAAGCCGGTGGCGCCTTCGGGGATGGTGGGGGCGCCCGACGGCTTCTTCCAGGCGGTGGAGGCGATGTCGAGGTGGGCCCAGGGCACGCCGTTCACGAACTTCTGGATGAACAGCGCCGCGGTGATCGAGCCGGCCGGGCGGCCGCCGACGTTCTTCATGTCGGCCGCCAGGCTTTCGAGCCCCTTCTCGTACTTGGCCGGCAGCGGCATGCGCCAGAGCAGCTCGTCCTCCGCCGTCGAGGCGGCCAGCAGGCCCGCGGCCAGGTCCTCGTCGTTGGCGAACAGGCCGCCGTAGTCGTTGCCCAGCGCCACGATGATCGCGCCCGTGAGCGTCGCCAGGTCGATCATGAACTTCGGCTTGAAGCGGTCCTGGCAGTACCAGAGGGCGTCGGCCAGCACGAGGCGGCCCTCGGCGTCGGTGTTGATCACCTCGATGGTCTGGCCGGACATGGAGGTGACGATGTCGCCGGGCCGCTGGGCGTTGGCGTCGGGCATGTTCTCGACCAGGCCCAGAATCCCCACGGCGTTGACCTTGGCCTTGCGGCCCGCCAGGACGTGCATCAGCCCGGCCACGGCGGCCGCGCCGCCCATGTCCCACTTCATGTCCTCCATGCCCTCGGCGGGCTTGATGGAGATGCCGCCGGTGTCGAAGCAGACGCCCTTGCCGACGAAGGCGATCGGCTGGGCCTCGCCGCCGCCCTTCCACTGGACCACCGCCAGCTGGCTCTCGCGCACACTGCCCTGGCCGACGCCCAGCAACGCCCCCATGCCGAGCTTATGCATCTCGGGCTCGCCCAGGATCTCCACCTCCAGGCCCAGGGCTTCGAGGATCTTCACCCGGCGGGCGAACTCGGCGGGATAGAGGATGTTGGCGGGCTCGGAGACCAGGTCGCGGCTGAAGGCCACCGCATCGGCCAGGGCCGCCAGGGGCGCGAAGGACGCCAAGGCGCCGTCCACGTCGTCCACCACCACCTGGGTGAGGATCACCGACGGCTTGCGCTCCGGCGGCTCCTTGGTCTTGTAGCGGTCGAACCGGTAGGCGGCGAGGCGCACGCCCAGCGCCGCGCGCGGTTCGCGGCCCGGCGCGGGAAGCTCCAGGCGCAGGCTGGTCAGGCCCGAGGTCTTGACGGCGTTGTAGGCCTGGGCGGCGGTGTGCTCGGCGCTGATGTCGCTGAAGGCGTCGCTCTTGCCGGCGCCCACCAGCAGCACCCGGGCGGCGGCCATGCCGGGCGGGGCCGGCAGGTCGAGAAGCTGGTCCTTGGCGCCGGTGAAGCGGCCGGCGGCCAGGGCGCGGGCGATGGCGCCGCCGCTGGCCTGGTCCACGGCCGCCGCACGGCCAGACAGCGCCTGGCCCTCGAAGACGATCAGGGCGTGCGCGGCCTTGTCGGGGAATGCGGCGCTCGCCGCGACGAATTCGATGTCCATCCACACTCTCTTGAGGCCAAGCCGAACTGCGCCGCCGGCTGTTGTGCGGCGCCGCGGCGCATGATTTAGAACAGCTTCGCGGCCGGGGCGCGTCGAATTTCCCGAAGCGCTCCTTTTTGACAGGCTCGGGCTCGAGCGGACGGATCCGCCCGACGGCCGGCGGCGGCGCCCGTCTGGATCAGGAGCGCGCCGGCGGCGTGAATCGGAGTGTGTGGAAGATGCTGAGCCGATGCGCCTGATCGACCGCTATCTCCTGCGCCAGCTCCTGGGACCCACACTGTTCGCCACCCTGGCGCTGACCCTGGTGGCGCTGCTGTCGCAGAGCCTGTCGGCCCTCGACCTGATCGTCAACCAGCGCCAGAGCGCGCTGGTGTTCGCCAAGATCACGCTGCTGGCCATGCCGCAACTCATCAACATGGTGCTGCCCATCGCGCTGTTCGTGGCCGCGCTGGTAGCGCTGAACCGGCTGCATACGGAGCAGGAGATCGTCGTCTGCTTCGCCGGCGGCATGAGCCGGTCCCGGGTGATCTCGCCGCCCATGCGGCTGGCCTGCACCATCGCCTTCCTGGCGCTGATCCTGAACCTGTTCGTCCAGCCGCTGGCGCTGCGGGCCATGCGGCAGAGCTATTTCGCGGTCAATGCGGACCTCGCCGCGACCCTGGTGCGCCCAGGCCAGTTCACCGAGCCGATCCCGGGCCTGACCGTCTATGCGCAGTCGGTGGACAACGGGGGGCTGATCCACAACCTCTTCATCCACCACATCAAGGACGACGGGTCGTCCACCACCTTCACCGCCGACGAGGGCCGGCTGGTGAAGCGCGCCGGCGTGCCGGTGCTGATCATGCGCAAGGGCACCACCCAGGAGTTCAGCAAGGCGGGGGTGCTGAACTACCTGACCTTCGACGACTATCCATTCGACCTGACGCCGCTCACCAAGACGGACGAGCTGATCCACTACAAGCCGTCCGACCGCTTCCTGCACGAACTCCTGTTCCCCGACCTGCAGCAGGACTGGGAGCGGCGGAACAAGGACCGGCTGCTGGCCGAGGGCGTCGCCCGCGTCGCCTCGCCGCTCTACAACATCGCCTTCATGGCGATGGCGCTTTCCGCGATCATCGGCGGGGTGTTCAGCCGGCTGGGCTATGGGCGGCGCATCGCGATCACCTCGGCGGCGGCCGCCGGCGTGCGCATCCTGGGGTTCGTGGTGCAGGCCGGCTGCGAAAGCGAGCCGTGGTTGAACATCCTGCAGTTCGTGATCCCCCTGGCCGCCACCTTCGTCGCATTGCGTCTGGTGTTCCGCCAGAAGGTCTCGCGCACCATCGACATCAGCCAGAGGTCCCACCGCCTGGCTCGGACGGCCGCGGCATGATCGGGATCGGCCGCATCGAGCGCTATGTCCTGGGGCGCACCCTCGCCGCCGTGGGCATGGCTCTGGCGGTGATCGCCGCCGTGATCGCGCTGGTTCAGTTCGTCGACCTGTCGCGGACGGTAGGCGTGCGCGCCGACACCGGGGTGGCGCAACTATTCTGGCTGACTCTGCTGCGGTGCCCGGCGATCATCCTGGTGCTGGCGCCGTTCATGTTCCTGTTCGGGGGCATCGGCGCCTTCGTGGGCCTGAACCGATCCAGCGAACTGGTGGCGATGCGCGCCGCCGGCGTCTCGGCCTGGCGGTTCATCCTGCCGTCCGCGGCGGCCGCCTTCATGATCGGCGTGCTGACGGTGACCGTGCTCAATCCGGTCGCGGCGTTCCTCAACGCCCGCTACGAGGCCGAGCGCGGGCGGCTGATGGACAGCGCCATGGCCAGCACGCCGCGCGACGTGTGGCTGCGGCAGGGGGACGACCGGAACCAGATCGTCATCCACGCCAAGGGCCGCGCGGTGATCAACGGCGCCGTGCGGCTGCGGGGGGTGTCCCTGTTCATCTACCAGAAGAACGCGCAGGGCACGCCCGAATTCAAGCGGCGGCTGGAGGCGGGCGAGGCCACGCTGATGCCGGGCTTCTGGCGACTCACCGACGTACGCGAAGCCGCCGCGGGCGAGAACTCGGTGCGCTCCGACACCCTGTCGATTCTTTCCACCCTGGACGCCGAGGCGGCCATGGAGCGGTTCGCCTCGCCCGAGGCGATCGCCTTCTGGCGGCTGCCCGCGGCGATCCACCAGACCGAACTGGCGGGCTTCAGCGCGGCGGGATATCGCCTGCGCTATGCGCAGTTGCTAGCCTCGCCGCTGCTGTTCGCGGCGATGTCGATCCTGGCGGCGGCCTTCTCGCTGCGGCTCTCTCGCCTCGGAGGCCTGGCGGGGCTGGCGGGGGCGGGCGTGGCGCTGGGGTTCGTGTTTTTCTTCTTCAACGAGTTCTCCGGCGCGCTGGCCGACGGCGGCATCATACCGCTATACGCCGCAGCCTGGGCGCCGCCCCTGGTGGCCCTGCTGTCGGGGCTCACCCTGCTCTGCTACACCGAAGACGGTTGAATCCTTGGCGCTCCCGGCTATCCATCGGCGCACAGACGCCGCGAGAGGGGAACTACGGCACATGAGTTCTGGACGGCGCTCGCGCTCCGCCTCGGCCCGACGCGGCCTGCTCGCCGGCGCGGCGCTCGCTGTGCTGTGGTCGGCCACGGCCCTGGCGCAGGCGCCCCAGGCGGCCGACGCGCCGGGTCCCGACGGGCTCACCCGCGACGAGGTCTATCTGGAAGCCGACCTGATCATCGGCGACAACGACAACAACATCATCACCGCCAAGGGGTCGGTGGAGATGCGCACCGGCGGGCGAACGATTCGCGCCGACGAGCTGGTCTACGACCAGAACCGCGGAATCATGCGCGCCAACGGCCACATCCAGATGATCGAGGCCGACGGCACGGTTGAGACCGCCGAGACGCTGGTCCTGGACGACAAGACCAAGGCCGCCGTGGCCACCGCGGTCACCGCGCGCCTGCAGAAGAACATCAAGATCGCCGCCGCCAGCGCGGTGCGCCCGAACGAAAACGTCCAGGAGCTCAACCAGGCGATCTACACCCCCTGCCCGATCTGCGTCGACAACAAGCCCAAGCGGCCGACCTGGTCGATCAAGGCCGACCATGTGGTCCGGGACAAGAAAAAGCGCATCGTCTACTACCGCAACGCGGTGATGAAGATGTTCGGCGTCCCGGTCATCTTCCTGCCGGTGTTCTGGCACGCCGACCCGACTGCGGTGCGCAAGTCGGGCCTGTTGCCGCCCAAGGCCGGGCTCTCCGACCGCCGGGGCCTCTCCTACGAACAGCCGTACCTGATCCTGCTGTCGCCCTATTCCGACCTCGTGCTGAGCCCGCAGTTCAACTCCAAGGTCGCCCCGTTCCTCAACGGGCGGGTGCGGAAGCGCTTCTACTCGGGCATGGTCGACGCGCGCTTCGGCTATACCTACGAACGCGACTTCGACGGCAACGGCAGCCCGTTCGGCGACCGCACCTCGCGAAGCTACATCCTGGCCAACGGCGCCTTCCAGATCACCGACAAGTGGCGCTGGGGGTTCACCGCCGAACGGGCGTCCGACAAGCTGATCTTCGACAAGTACGAGGTGGGCGGCGTGTTCGTGGGCCGCGGCCCCTACATCGCCGATGACCGCCGGCTGATCTCCCAGGCCTATGTGGCCCGCCAGG
>Ga0268265_10002919_pt1 | contig 12534 bp, 16 predicted proteins | sample KBSSwiS52_FD_190355 | JGI IMG/M metagenome (GOLD analysis project Ga0268265, IMG submission 190355) | Switchgrass rhizosphere microbial communities from Kellogg Biological Station, Michigan, USA - KBS Switchgrass S5-2 (SPAdes) (version 2) | ecosystem: Host-associated > Plants > Roots >... | reverse complement strand
ATGGTGTTGTCTGAAACTGCCGCCGGTGCCAACCGCCCGCTGCCCATTTGCAGAAGGGTCATGTCAGCCGGTCGAATCCGCCCGGTCACGTGGCGCGGAACGGCGGTCGGGCCCGCTCGTTATCAAAGTGCAATGACATCGAGGACCAAGCTCCGGTGAATGACGACAAAAAGCAAGCGCCCCCGGTGATCCATCCGGCGGCGCCGGACAAACAGCTTGAGCAGGAGCTCAAGAAGCATCCCCACGATCTCGACAAGAAAGTCGATGTCGGCAGCGATGAATCGATGGACGCGTCGGATCCGCCGGCCGCTGCGCAGCCTGGGCAAAATGATGACCCGGTTCCATCGTCCACTTTCCCCGAATAGTTGCACCGCCGTCACAAAAGCGTCCAAGCGTTGCAATAAATCAACAATCCACAGTTTTAACGCGACCCGTCAATTTCTTACCTAGACGCGGTGACTCCCCTCTGATTCAACCTGAACCAGGGGTGGGACCTTGGTTAAGTCAATCGAAACACATCCGGACGCATGATCCCGCCCAGGCAAAAGGAGTCGGGTTCATGATTACGCGGACCAGCCAGCCGGCAAGCGGCGCGATGCTGATCTCGGAGATGAAGGAGTTTGCGGGCTTTCCCAAGGCCACGCAGCGCTACATCCGCCGGTCGCTCGATGTGGCTTACGGTCGCCGTGACCCGATCGAATGCTGGGCCCGCGACGAAGGCGAAGCCGCCTCGATCCGCGCCCAGGCCCGTCTTTACAAGCAGCTCGATCATCTGCGTCTCCAGGTTCCGGATGACAGCGGCCTCGACATGATCGAGCCGTTTATCGGCATGCTGATCACCATTTCGGCGTTCGACCTCGGCCAGGACCGCCTGCCGAACTTCGCCGCCTTCCGCTTCCTGTACGAGCGCCTGATCGGCGCCGCGGCGCGTCCGTGGCTGCCGGCGGCATTCTGCGCTGCAGCGGCGCTGCCGCATCTGCATCCGGATCGGCGCAGGTTGCTCCTCCAGTCGATCAGCGAGAGCGCGGCGACCGCGCCGGGCTGGTCGAGCCGCGAACCGGTGTTCTGGCCGGAGTGGGTCGAGAAGGTCGACAAAGCCGCGGCCTAAGCCTCTCCGCCCTCGGGCGGCTTCACCGACGGAAAGATTTTCGCCAGCCGCTTGAGGCTGTCCGCGGCATTCATGTGATGAATGAACAGCACGCCGTGCTCCTCATAAGCGGCGCGGTGCTTTTCGCGGTCGTCGACCAGTACATCGCCGGGATGCATGTGCTTGTGCTTGTCGCGGGCCATGCAGGTGACGATCGGGACGCCGGGAAAATGCTCGGCCGCCCATTCGACCTTCTGCGGGGCTGACCAGCTGCCTTCGGGCAGGCCGGTGAGGATGGTCGGCTTCAGATGCCTGACCGCGTCGAACAAAATCCGCGCGTCGGGCATTTCGGCCAGCGACCCGAAGAAGTTCGGAGCTTTGGCCAGCCGCTTCCAGAACTCACCGCGGCCGTGCTTCGCAATATACTCTTTCGGGCTCGCGCCGAGCAGGTCGCGGGCGCCGCGGTTGAAATCGGCGAGCACGCCGTCGGCGTCGAGGAACAGGCGCGGGGTCACTGGCGCGATTGCAGCCGCTCCAGCAGCTCACGGGCGAATTCGCTCAGCGTGTCGTCGCGCGCGCCCATGATGACGATCCGGTCGCCCATCTGGGCCTCGGCGATCAAGGCATCGCCGATCCCGGCACGCTCGGCGATATGCTCGGCGTGCTTGCCGGCGGCGGTGATCTGTCCGGCCAGCCAGTCGCTGCCGCGCACCCGCTCGGTGGTGCCGCCGTGATAGACCGGGTCGGGCAGATAGAGCCGGTCGTCGGGCGCCATGCCGTTGGCGAAGCTCGCGGCGAGCTCGTCACCCATCTTGGCCAGCGGCCCGAAGCCGTGCGGCTGGAACATGATCAGCAGCCGTCCCGTGCCGGCGCGGAGTGTCGCCAACGTGGCGTCGATCTTGTCCGGATTGTGGGCGAAATCATCGATCACCGTCACGCCCGCGGCCGACCCGACGGTCTCCAGCCTCCGCCGCAGCCCCTCGAACCGGGCGAGCGCGTTGATCGAATCCTCAAGCCGGACGCCGAGCGCCCGGGTCGCCGCGATCGCCGCCAGCGCATTGGAGGCATTGTGGCGGCCGGGGACGGGGAGGCGGACGTCGTGGCGGTGGCCCTCGGCCTCGAGCGCGAAGCTCGCGCCGTCGCCATCGAGCTGCAAATCCTTGCCCATGAAATCCGCGCCGGGGCTATCGAAGCCGTAGCCGACGCGATTGTCGGCCGGGATGACGTCGGCGATCGCCCGCGTCTCGGGGTCGTCGAGGTTCACCACCGCCTTGCGCGCCCGCAGCAGGAACGCCGCGAACAGGCTGCGCAGCTCGGCCATTTCCTTATGGTCGAGGCTGATGTTGGTCACGACCGCGATCTCGGGCTTGTACAGCGCGATCGAACCGTCGCTTTCATCAACCTCGCTGACGAACAATTCGGGGTCGCCGACCAGCGCGCTCGCGAACGGCGTGTCGGGCGTCACGAAATTCTTCATCACCGCACCGTTCATCACCGTCGGCTGGCGATGGCAGGCGTGGAGGATCCAGCCGATCATGCCGGTGACGGTCGATTTGCCGCTGGTGCCGCCGACGGCGACGCTGCGCTGCGCCGAGTTGAGTAGCTTGGCCAAGAATTGCGGGCGGGTTAGGTGATCTAGGCTGAGTTCTTTGGCGCGGACAACGTCGGGCACCGTGTCCTCGACTGCCGCCGAGGTGACCAGGGTCATGCCCTGCTGCAGGCCCGATCCGTCCTGCGCGAACAGCTGGATGCCGAGCGAGCGCAGATAGTCGAACTTGGCCGGGGTGCGCCCGGCGTCGAGGGAGCGGTCGGAGCCAGCGACGCGGCCGCCGCTGGAGCGGATAATGCACGCCAGCGGCAGCATTCCGCTGCCGCCGATGCCGCTGAAGAAAACCGGGGAATCGATCATCGTGGCGCCCTATTGGGCGGGCGCCTGAGGGGCAAGCGGGTCCGAGTCGCGGATCTCCGCAATGAGCCGAACGAACATCTGTTCACGCTCGATGCGCGAGGGTGACGCGTTACCGTAACTGAGTGGAATCGGGGGTCCTTCCACTTCTTCCACTTTGTTACCCCTCGACAGGCTCGGGGCAGGCCCAGCGCCTGCGCGTGACGCGGCGGCCCAGGCGAACGCGAAGGCGGGATCGCGCTGCCTGAGCGCGTAGGCCGATTTGCGGCTCATGCCGGCGGCGCGTGCTGCGAGGGTGACAGAACGCGTCGCGGCGAGGGTGACGATGAAGGTAACAGCCTGGGCCGATGTCCAGTCGCCCGGGCGGCGGGGACGGCGAGGGCGAGAGAGTAGGTGCAAAGCTGTTTCCTGTGCTGGTGCGGCGACGCAAGCACAGGACGGGGCCAATAGGACAGCGAAAAGAACGCGATGGGCGGGTGTCGCCCACCGACCCATTGTGAACGTTTGCGCGCGGGCTAGAAGATCATTCGATGAATGACCGCTGGTTAGCTCTGCCCGCTTTCACCGTGGCTGCAGTCTGCGCAGTCGTGATTGCGGTCAGCGCGTTCGTCCCTCTCATCCATGGGGGACTCGTCGAACCGCTAACCTACGTTGCCGGTGTTGTGGCGATTATGCTTTTCGTTCGGTTGGTTCTTGATCCCAAGATTCGTCGGGGCATCGATGCTGCAAACATCGAGATGCGCGGGGGCAGACCGTGGCCCGGCATGAATCGTGCTTTTTTCGACCGCGACTGGGGCCTTTTTGGGTCGCGCCTGGGAAGCCGCCCCTTGCTCGCTTTGAGAGCGATCCTGCTCGTGGAGTTCGTACTTGCGATGATGTTGAGTGGCCGAAAAGGCAGCGACCTCTTGGCCCTCTCATTTGTCGCCCTGATGATCGCAATGCTGCTGGGCCTCATGCGCGTTGGGCTGGGCATGCGAGCGGCTGGTCCATAGCAATGTCGAAAAGCAACAGGCCGAAATCCATCACATCATTCAACCGGCTCAATCTTGCGGCTACGTTGGTCGGAATTGCTAACACCCTGGTTCACTATGGCGCACTACGTGCCTCAGCGATTTCCAAGGGCGCGTCACCGGCGGGTCCGTTCCTCGGTATCCTCCTGCTTGTCCTGTCCTACCTGATATTCTGGTTCTTCATTTATCGCAGGGGTAGCAACGTCGCGAAGTGGGTGTTTGTCGTCGCGACTGCGATCTCGGTCGCGATGATTCCACGCAGCCTGGGCGAGGTTATCGCAGTCGGAAAGCTCTACGCGGTCATCGACGGCATCGCATTCGCGTTGCAAATCGCAGCGATGGCAATGTTGTTTCGGGTCGACTCAAGGGCTTGGTTGGGTCGTCAGGGGGACTCTCCGACGGACGCTAGAAACAGCGCATAGGCCTCCGGCTGACGGACGTCCTCGCCGATCCGGAGGCGGTCGCGGACGGAATCTATCGGTTGTGTGAGTCCGCTGCTGGCGCCTCCACCACTCAGCCCTGAAGGTTGAGCGGTCCCCCTCCCCATTGCTTTGCAACGGGGAGGTTCTGGTTCAGCCGCCCTCAGCCTCCGCTGGCAGGTAGATCGCTGTTGAAGATGTCCGCAGCGGCTTTCCATTCGCCGCCGATCTTCCGCCACACGACGACATATTTGCCGGTGTCGGTCTGCGCCTTGCCGTTGGGCGCAATGTTGAGCTTATACGTCCCGCGATCGAGCGCCATGTCACCCGCCGATGACACAATGATTTGGTCGGGAACGAAGGTCAGGTCGAAGCCGGGCGTCCCCATCATCCCTGCCCAGGTCTGCTGGATCGCGGCGTGCCCATTGCCGATCGGGCCGTTGGGCGGCATCACCGCGCCATCCTCGGTGTAGAGTGCGGCAATGCCCGCGGCGTCCTTGGCTTTGACCAGTTTGAGCCACTGATCGACTTGCCCGCGGATGGCCTGCTCATCCGCGCCGGTGTCGACAACGGCGGCGGTAGCATTCGCTGCGGCGGTGTTGCTGGCGGACTTCTCGCCGGCCTGGCACGCGGGCAGCAGCAGCGCTGCGACAGAAAGCAGCAATATAGATTTCGTCATGGCCCCCTCCTTTTGCTGTTTGCCGCCATAGCACCGGCAACGTGTTTCGCGCCAATTCGCCTACCAAAGCTGAGTCAGGCAGGCGACGCTACTGTTCGATCGTTGACGCGTGGAAGTGGACAATGCGCCATTGCTCGCCGACTTTTCGAAGAACGACCGAGCGGCGTCCAACATCGCCTTCCTGGCTCAACTGAAAGGTGACCACGGCGACGTCGTCAAATCGTTGAACGCGTTGTTCAAGCGGCGTGATGTTGAGCGCTGTTCTTCCCTTCGCTTTCGCGAGCTTGAAGAAGCTGTGAAACGCGGCAAGCACCGCTTCCCGTCCATCGATCCTTTCACGCGGAAAGGGCCCGGTCGGGAAGAACATGGTCACCTCCGGATCGAAGAAGGTGTCGAACCGTCGCTCATCCATTGCCTTGAACGCATCGAGGAACGCCGCGGCGGTCGCTTCTGGAGTGCTTGTCGGTTGCGGTAACGGAGCACCGATCAGTGCCAGAGCGACAAGCGAGGCGAGCATGGGTGGTCCTCCTTACGTTCCCATTGCTTCGCAACGGGTAGGTTCTGATCAGCTCTTGCAGGCGCCGCCGCCGGGCCAGCCGGTCCAGCCGGGGCCGCGGACGACGCGGCCGGGCTTGGCGCCGGTATGCTTGCCGCCCTTGAGCACCTGGACGCCGTTGACGAACACGTCATCGACCCCGGTCGCGAGCTGCTTGGGTTTTTCGAACGTCGCGTGGTCCTGGATGCGCGCGGGATCGAACACGACGACGTCGGCGTAATAGCCGGGCTTCAGCGAGCCGCGCTGGCGGATGCCGAGGTTGGCGGCGGGTTGCGAGGTCAGGCGGCGGATCGCGTCGGGCAGGGTCGCGGCTTTTTGGTCGCGGACATAATGGCCGAGCACGCGCGCGACATTGCCGTAGGCGCGGGGGTGGCTGCTGGCCTTGAGGAACACGCCTTCGGGGACCTCTGAAGCCTCGTCCGAGCCAAAGCCCATCCACGGCAGCCCGACCTGGCGGCGGATATTGTCCTCGTTCATCAGGAAATAGACCGTGCCGACGCGGCTATCGTCCTCGATCACCAGGTCCATCGCGGTTTCCTCGGGACTCTTGCCGCGCATCTTGGCGACTTCGGCCAGGGTCTTGCCGGTCAGCGGTTTCAGCTTGGGGTTCTTGAACGCGATCAGCATCACCCGGTCGGGGCTTCCGGCGAGCAGCAGCAGGTTCTCCCAATCGTTCGACGGGGTGCGCATTTCCTTGACCAGCCGCTCGCGCGCCGCCGGGTCCTTGAGGCGCTTGATCCATTCGTCGAGCCCGCCCGACTGGACCCAGGTCGGCATCGCCGCGTCGAGCCCGGTGGCGCCGGCGGGGTAGGTGTACATGTCGGCGGTGATGCGAAGGCCGCTGGCGCGCGCTGCCTCGACCTTGGCGATGGCCGCGTCGAGCTTGCCCCAATTGGGCTCCCCGCCCTGCTTGAAGTGGTAGATTTCGGCCGGGGCGCCGGATTGGCGGCTGATGGTGATCAGCTCGTCGATCGCTTCGAGGAGCTTGTTCCCCTCGGAGCGCATGTGGCTGATGTACATGCCGCCGCACTTGCCGGCCTCGCTGGTGATGGCGATCAGCTCGGGCGTCTCGGCATAGCTGGCGGGCGCGTAGATCAGCGACGAGCCGACGCCCATCGCGCCGTCCTTCATCGCCTGGCGGACGAGCGCGCGCATGCGTTTCAATTGCTCGGGGGTCGGGTCGACATCCTTCTCGCCCAGCTCATGCTCGCGCACCGTGGTCGCGCCGATGAACGAGGCGACATTGGGGGTGACGCCCTTGCGCTGGAGGTAGTCGAGATACTGGCCGAGCGTGGTCCAGCGGATCGGATATTTGATGTCGGACTGCTGCTTGATCGCGCGGCGCTTCATCGCGTCGTTGAGCGGGCCCATGGAATCGCCTTCGCCCATCACTTCGAGGGTGACGCCCTGGACGGTGTCGCTGACCCCGCGGCCATCGGCGATGAGGCTTTCGGTGGCCCAGCTGAGCATGTTGATGAAGCCCGGCGAGACCGCCTTGCCGCGGGCGTTGATGACCCGCGCCGCGCGCCCCGGAGCGCGCCGCCCGACATAGGCGATCTTGTCGCCGCTGAGCGCGACATCGCCGACGTAGGGGGTGCCGCCCGAGCCGTCGTAGATCGTGCCGCCGCGGATGATTACGCTGTAGCTGACCGGCGGTGCGGCCGAGCTGGCGGCGAGGCCGGCGACGGCAATGGCGATGGCTGCGATCTTTTTCATGATGCCCCCTCAGCAAGAAGCGGCGAAGCTGCACCATCCGGCGCAGGCGCGCCACAGCTAATGCGAGTTGCAGGATCGCGCCGCGGCGGCGAAGGTCGTCCCGATGATCGCCATCCCGACCCATCCCGCGGCGCATTATGCCGGCGACATTGCGGCGTGGGTCGCGGCGGCGCTGGCGGCGCGCTGGCAATACAAGCGCTGGCCGGATGAGGCGCTGGCGCTCGCGAAGACCGTTCGCCCGAGCTACTTCCTGGCGCTGGCGATTGGGGCGCTGATCGGCGCGTGGCTGTTCGGCTCGGCCAATTCGCTGCGCGGCCTGATCAGCGCGCCATCGCACAGCATCGCCGGGGCGCTGGCCGGCGGGATCGTCGCGGTTGAGCTGTGGAAGGCCGCCCACAAGGTGCGCGTCTCGACCGGTGGCGCGTTGGTGCTGCCGCTGTGCGTCGGGATCATCGTCGGCCGCCTCGGTTGTTTCTTCGCCGGCCTGCCGGACTTCACTTACGGCGTCCCGGCGAGCGTGCCGTGGGCGGTCGACCTCGGCGACGGCATCGCCCGCCATCCCGTCCAGCTCTACGAATCCGCGGCGATGGCCGGCTTCCTCGCGGTCTACCTTCACGCCCGGATCGCCAATGCCGATTGGGCCCGGCATCACGCTTTCCATGCGATGATAATCTTCTATGCTGCCCAACGTTTCCTGTGGGAGTTCTTCAAGCCGTACCCGGCGGTGCTCGGTCCGCTGAACCTGTTTCACTTCCTGATGCTGGGGCTGGTCGCATATGGAATATTCTGGTGGCGGCGAGGCGACGGACGCGGGCGTCGGCACGCTTGAACCGCCGCCGCAGCGCAAGGCTGCGAATTACCTGTTCCACGGCCAGACGACGAGCCTGTGCGAGACCTGCCTCGAGCTCGTCCCGGCCAAGGTCATCATCGAGGACGACAAGGTCTTTTACCTCAAGCGCTGCCGCGATCATGGCGTGCAGAAGGCGCTGATCAGCGACGACCTCGACTATTGGCGCCAGCAGAAATTGTGGATCAAGCCGGGCGACCGGCCGCTCCACACCCAGACGCGGACCGAAGCCGGCTGCCCGTTCGATTGCGGCCTGTGCCCCGATCATGAGCAGCACAGTTGCCTCGCGCTGATCGAGATCAACCAGGCGTGCAACCTGGCCTGCCCGGTGTGCTTCGCCAATGCGACGGACATTCACGGCAGTCACCAGCCGCTGGCGGTGATTGAGCGCATGCTCGACGCGTTGGTCGAGAGCGAGGGCGAGCCCGACCTGGTCCAGCTGTCGGGGGGCGAGCCGACCATTCACCCGCAGTTTTTCGAGATCCTCGACGCGGTGAAGCAGCGGCCGATCCGTCACGTGATGATCAATACCAACGGCGTCCGCATCGCCCAGGACCCGGCGTTCGTCGAGCGGCTGGCGAGCTATGCCCCGCGGCTCGAAGTCTATCTCCAGTTCGATTCATTGAATGACGGCGCGCTGATGGATTTGCGCGGAGCCAAGCTCAGTCGCATCCGCCAGCAGGCGCTCGAGGCGCTCGAAGCGGTGGGCCTGGCGACGACGCTGGTCGTGGTCGTCAAGCGCGGCGTCAACGACCAGGAAGTGCCCGACATCATCCGCCATGCGCTGACCTGGAATTGCGTCCGCGGAGTGACCTTCCAGCCGGTCCAGGACGCCGGCCGCAACGAGCATTTCGACCCCCGCAGCAACCGCGTGCTGCTGACCCAGATCCGCCGCGAAGTCGGCAAGTCGGGCGTGTTCGCGACCGAGGACATGATCCCGCTGCCGTGCAACCCCGACCAGATTTCGATCGGTTACGCGCTGCGCCAGGGGAGCGAGGTGACGCCGCTGACCCGGCTGCTGCCGCCCGAACTGATCCTCAGCGGGCCCAACACCATCAGCTATGAGGCCTATCCCGAATTGAAGGCCAAGATCCTCGACCTGCTGTCGCTGGCCACCGCGCAGGCGAACACCGAGGACAAGCTCGCCGGGCTATTGTGCTGCCTGCCGCACGCGATGGTCCCGGAGCAATTGAGCTACGCCAACAGCTTCCGCGTGGTCATCCTGCAGTTCCTCGACCGCTATAATTTCGACATCGCGACGGTGAAGCGCAGCTGCGTCCATTTCATGACCGAGGACGGCCAGATCATCCCGTTCGACACCTACAACACATTCTATCGCAAAGGCGCCGAGGGTGCGGACGTGCTCGCCCGCAACCGGGCAAAACTGGGGAGGGCGAGCGCATGAAGGAAGTCTTCGGCGGAATCCTGATGGCGGTTGGAATCCTGATCGCCGGCGGAAGCGGGCTTTGCTCGCTGGTCATCCTGTTTGAAGGCGGCATGGGCGCGGATGTCTTCAGCATGCTCCCGGTGGTGCTCATGTTCGGCGGGATCCCGTTTGCGATCGGGGCCGGAATCGCGTTCGGCGGCTACATGCTGTTCCGCAGCGGGCGTGACGACAAGGATCGCGACTACCGGAACTCCGGCGAAGAATAGGGCCGCCCGATGCGGATTGCCGTCGTTGCCCCGAGTTGCCCGCTGAAGCGTGAGGCTGCGCAAGCGGTCGAGGCGATTGTCGCTGACCGCGGCGATTGTGAGCTAGCGATCCACCCCCAATGCTTCCTGGCCGACGGTCATTTCGCCGGGGACGATGCCGCGCGGCTGGCGGCGCTGCGCGAAGTCATGGCCGACCCGGCGGTGGATGCGGTGTGGTTCGCGCGCGGCGGCTACGGCTCGAACCGCATCGCCGAGGCCGCGCTCGCCGATTTGCCGGAGGCGGCGCGGGGCAAGCTCTACATGGGCTATAGCGACGCCGGCTTCCTCCTTGCCGGATTGCACAAGGCCGGGATCGCGGTCGCCTGGGGGCCAATGCCGCAGGACGTGCTGCGCGACAGCGGCGACAGCGCGGTCCACCGCGCGCTCAACTGGCTGGTTCTGCGCGATGCAGCCGCGCTCGAACCGCATCTCCAGCCCCCGGCGATGGCGTTCAACCTGACGGTGCTGTCGAACCTGCTGGGGACGTCGCTCGAGCCCGACTTCACCGGTGTCGACCTGCTCATCGAGGATTTGGGCGAACACCTCTACCGGATCGACCGGACAATGTTCCACGTCACCGCCTCGCCCAACGTCCGCCGCGCCGCCCGGCTGCGGCTCGGCCGGGTCGCCGATATCCTCCCCAATGACGTCGATTTCGGGGCCGACGAGCAGGCGATCGTGGCCGACTGGTGCGCCCGTTCTGGCATCGCATTCGGGGGTCACGCGGACATCGGCCACGACGCCCAAAACCGGGTGGTGCCGTTTGGCCGCAATATTCGCTGATTTCCCTCTGCAACAGCATTGCAATGAGGGCGGCTTTGCGCTCTACGAAGGCAGGAACAACAGGAGGGCCTGATGGCAAAAGGGACTGGTCGTAAAGCAGGGGGCGGACTGGCTCGCCCGGTTCAACCGTCGGCGGATCTCGCCAAGATCACTGGAAGCGCACCACTTCCGCGCAGCCAGGTGGTTTCGAAGATTTGGGATCACATCCGTAAGAATAACCTGCAAAACCCTCAGAACAAACGGGAAATCGTTGCTGACGCGACGCTGAAGCCGATCTTCGGGGGCAAGGACCGGGTCAGCATGTTCGAGATGAACAAGCACCTATCGAACCACCTGAAATAAGCTTTCGGGGGGTACGAAGAGAGGGGGATCCGCTTCGGCGGGTCCCCTTTTTCGTGGGCGCCGTCCGCGACTCGGCCTGAAAATCACCCTCGCCAGAGGCCGTCGAGCAGTTGCTCGGTGACCGGATAGCCAAGACGATCGGGGATGGTGACGTATTTCTCGCCGTCTCGCTCGGCGATCCACGGGGTGACCGGCTCGATCGGATGGGCGAACGCGTCGGCCCGGATTTCCGCGAAACTCGAATGCTGCGCCAGCCGCTCGAGGTTGCGCCTGGTCGGGAAGATCAAATGCGCCTGGCCGCTCGCTTCGCGCGCCAGCGCGTCGGTCGCGGACAGCCAATGGGCGCCTGAGCATTCGCCGGCGATGACGTTGGGCGGCCAGTCGCCCGCGGGCGCCTCGGCGATGAAGAACATGGTGTCGAAGCGGCGCACCGCGTGGAATTTGGGCAGCCACCGCGCGAACGGGGTGAGGGTGCTCGCGTCGAGGGTGAGGTTCATGTCCGCGAGCAGCGCCGCGAAATCCTTATCGGCGACCAGTTCCGACTGGATGTTGAGTGCGGCCTCGCGATCCGGCATCGGGCTGAGGCCGGCCGGGACCGCGGTCTCCTCGACCGTTTCGCGCAGCGCCGCGACCGCCGCGCCATCGTCGAGCCCGAGCGCGCGCGCGAGGCGGATATCGGCCTCGTCGATTCGGCCGCCGGGGAACACCAACGCGCCGGCGGCGAACGCCATCTTGTCGCTGCGTTCGACCATCAGCAGCTCGGGCGGCGCGCCCGCGCGGTCGCGGACCAGGATCAGGGTTGCTGCCGGGATCGCTTCGTCGCTCATGCCCGCCGACCTAGGCGAGCGCGGCGCAAACAAAAAGGGCCGCCGGGCGATGCCGGCAGCCCTTGATTGTCCGCGCGAACGCCTGGCTTACATGCCGCTGACGTTCTGCTCGTCGGCGTCTTCCGGATTGACGGTATTGTCTGCCGCTTCGGCGTTGTTCGCTTCGAGCTGCTGCTGCTGGGCGGCGAGGTTCTGCGCCTCGGCGGCGTTGGCGGCGGCATCGTTGGCGATGTCGTTGAGCTCGGCCGAAGGCTGGTTCATCTCGGCGTTATTGACCTGGTCGTCATTCCCGCCGCTGCACGCGCCGGTCATCAATGCGGCGGCGCCAATCACCGCAAACGTCAGCTTTTTCATGGTCTTCCCGTTCCCCAAGTTAGTGCGACTATGCCTAACGCATAACAGCACCGCCAAGGCCCGCGCCAGTGGGTTTTCTTGAGATTTTGAGCAGAAATCCCTATCTAGGGGCCGCCGGGCAACCGGCTATGTCGGTAGATGGTTAGGTGGAATAGGCATTTCGGACCCGGGGGGCAGTACCCCGGCGCCTCCACCACCAGCAGCGTCGCGGGACCAGTTTTTCCGCTGCTGCTGATGGGGGCGAAATAGGATCGACGAGTGCAATAAAGGCCTGATTGCCGATCGGATTGAGCCACCGTGACGGTTCATTCACACA
>Ga0268265_10002918_pt1 | contig 12536 bp, 13 predicted proteins | sample KBSSwiS52_FD_190355 | JGI IMG/M metagenome (GOLD analysis project Ga0268265, IMG submission 190355) | Switchgrass rhizosphere microbial communities from Kellogg Biological Station, Michigan, USA - KBS Switchgrass S5-2 (SPAdes) (version 2) | ecosystem: Host-associated > Plants > Roots >... | reverse complement strand
CAGGATGAACGCGGCCATTTTGAGAGAATGGTACCCCATGTCTTTTGCGCAACAGGTGATCGGCTGGCAGCGAAAACGCGGGCGTCACGACCTGCCGTGGCAGGGCACGCGCGACCCGTACCGCATCTGGCTCTCCGAGGTCATGCTGCAGCAGACGCAGGTCAGCGCGGTGATTCCGTACTACGAGCGCTTCCTCGCGAAGTACCCGACGGTGAACGCGCTCGCCGCCGCGTCGGAGGACGAAGTGCTGCAACTCTGGAGCGGCCTGGGCTACTACGCGCGCGGCCGCAATTTGCACAAGGCGGCGGCTGAAATTGCGCGCCACGGATTTCCAAAAACCGCAGAGAAGATCGCCGAGTTGCCGGGCGTGGGGCGTTCCACGGCGGCCGCCATTGCGGCATTCGCTTATGGCGAGCGCGCGGCGATCCTCGACGGCAACGTGAAGCGGGTCCTCGCCAGGTGTTACGGCGTTGCGGAGCCAGGCTGGGAGCTGGCCGAACGGTTGCTACCCAAGCGCGGGGTCGAGCCCTACACGCAGGGGCTGATGGATCTCGGCGCCACGGTATGCAAGCGCGTGCCGGAATGTGCGACCTGCCCGGTCAAGGCGCGTTGCGTGGCGCGCAAGACCGGCCGTATCGCCGAGCTGCCCGCGCCGCGCGCGAGAAAGCCGTTGCCGCAGAAGGAGACCCACTGGTACGTGTTCTTCGACGCCGGGCGAGTGCTGCTCGAGCGGCGTCCGTCGCCAGGGATCTGGGGCGGATTGTGGTGCTTCCCCGAGGCGCGGCCCGCCAACTGCCTGGTCAAGGGCAGGCTGCCGATCATCGAGCACGGCTTCACCCATTTCCGCCTGCGGATCCGGCCGCTGCTCTGCGCCGGGGCGGCGCCGGCGGGCGGAATCTGGCTGGATCTCGACGACGCGCAGCGCGCAGCGATCCCGACGCCTGTCAGAAATCTGCTACACGAGCTGGCTGGAAATCGCCACGCAACGCGGCGGTAGTCGGCGATAGCACGCGGCCGCGCGCGATGTGAAAATGTTCACACATCGAAGGACACAGCCGCTAGCTGGGTCCTCCGGGAACGCCTCAAGCGGCGATCGGCAGCAGCGACTACACCGCTGGAAATAGGAAACGGACGAGCGCGTCCAGCTTCTCGAGGCGCGCGCGTCCGTTTCCTATTTCCAGCAGCGCTTGTTTCGCCTCGAGCGGCAGCGGCAGCAGCTCCGCCAGGCGCGCGCTCACCCACGCGCTCGAGTCCAGGCGGTGCGGGCGCTCGAGCAGCCCGGGATGCTGCTCCATCACGCGCTCGAGTAGCTTGACATAGCGCGAGAGCGCTTCCGGCACCGGGCTGTCGCCTTCCTCGGCCAGCAGCTCGACCGAAGCGCGCACCAGGCCGTCGGGCTGCACTCGCTTGCCGAGAATGCGGAAGCGGCTTTCGCCGCGCACGCTCACCTGCAGCAGGCCGAGCTGCGGCATGTCCCACTCCGCGATGCGCGCGACGCAGCCCACGCCGACCGGCACCGCGGGCTCGCCGACTTCCTTACCCTCATGGATCAGGCACACGCCGAAGGGCGCGTTGTGCTTGAGGCAGGTCTTGGCCATCTCCATGTAGCGTTGCTCGAAGATGCGCAGCGGCAGGCGCCCGCCCGGAAAAAGCACCGTGTGCAGCGGAAAAAGCGCGAGCTCCTCGCTCAGGGGCTTTCTTTCGACAAGCCGCGGTGGCGCACCAGCACCTGCCAGTCCTTGCGGAAGTGCTCGGCCAGGCGCTCGGCGACGAACACCGAGCGGTGCCGCCCGCCGGTGCAGCCGACCGCCACGGTGACCGAGCTGCGGTTCTCCCGCACGATCTCGGGAAGCCAGCGCGAAAGCAGGCCGCGCGCGTCCTCCAGCCAGCGCTGCACCGACGCGTCGCGCGCCAGGTACTCGATGACCGGCGCGTCGCGCCCGGTCAACGGGCGCAGCTGCGCATCGTAGTGCGGGTTGGCGAGCATGCGGCAGTCGAGCACCCAGTCGGCGTCGAGCGGGATGCCGTCGCGGTAGGCGAACGACTCGAACAGCAGGGTGAGCTGGCCCGGCCCGAGGCCGAGCAGGTCGCGGATCCAGTTCTGCAGCACGCGCGGCTGCAGGTCGCTGGTGTCGATGCGCTGGCCGAGCGGCGCGACGCCTTCGAGCAGCGCGCGCTCGTGCTCGATCGCCTCGGGCAGCGTCTGCTCGCCGCCCAGGGGATGGCGCCGGCGCGTCTCCGAGAAGCGGCGCAGCAGCGTCGGGGTGTTGGCTTCCAGGTAAAGCACGCGGCAGTCGAAGCCGCGCTGCTTCAGCTTGGCAATGTGCTCGGGAAGCGAGGCGAGCGCCGCGCTGCGCGCGTCGACGCTGACCGCGACCCGCTGATGGCCGGCCTCCCCGAGGTAGTCGAGCACTTCCAGCAGCAGCGTGGCCGGCAGGTTGTCGACACAGTAGTAGCCGGCGTCTTCCAGCACGTTGAGCGCGATGCTCTTGCCCGAGCCCGACAGTCCGCTGACCAGAACTAGGCTTTGCGACACCTCTTACTTCTCGCCCTTCTGCATTTCCTGATTCTGGCGGGCGAGGAACTCGGCCATCGAGTCGATGCCGCGCAGCTTGAGGATCTCGTTACGCACCGCGGCCTCGACCAGCACCGCCAGGTTGCGGCCGGCGGCGACCGGGATGGTCACTTTGCGCACGGTGACGCCGAGGATCTCCTCGCTCAGCTCGCTGAGCGGCAGGCGCTCGGCGGGGTCGCGCGTGGCGGAGGTGGGCCGCGCGAGGTTCGTCACCAGGCGCAGCTTCATTTTTCGGCGCACCGCGGTCTCGCCGAAGATGGTGCGGATATTCAGCACGCCGAGGCCGCGCACCTCGATGAAGTCCTTGAGCAGCGGCGGGCAGCGCCCTTCGAGCGCCGCGCCCATGCGCGAGACCTCGACCACGTCGTCGGCCACCAGGCCGTGGCCGCGGCTGATGAGCTCGAGACCGAGCTCGCTCTTGCCCACGCCCGATTCGCCGGTGATCAGCACGCCCAGGCCGAGCACGTCCATGAACACGCCGTGCAGCTCGGTGGTTTCGGCCAGCGCGCGCGCGAGGTAGCGCGAGAGGCGCTCGATGACGCGCGGCGCCGGCAGCGGCGAGGTGAAGAGCGGGGTCTGGGTGCGCGTCGCCGAGGCGACCAGCTCGGGCGGCGGCGCGACCCCGTCGGCCACGATCACCGCCGCGGGATGGGGCTCGAGCAGGCGCTCGACCAGGCTGGCCGACTGCGCGCCGATCATGCCGGCCTCGTACGCGCCGATGACCTGGATGCTGTTCGGGTGAGTGAGGTTGAGGTGGCCGATCAGCGAGGCCGCCTGCGCCGCCTCACGCCGAACCGTCGTGCCGCCCTCCCGGCCCGCGATCCAGGCTAGGGACAGCGCCTCGCGGTTGTCGTCATGCAGCCGCGCGACGTTGACCTGCAGCATCCGGATGCCAGGCGGCGATCAGCTGGTAGAGCGCTTCGGCGTCCGGCGCGCGCGTCAGCAGCTCGCGCAGCGCCTTGTCGGAGAACATCTGGGCCAGCTCGGAGAGGATCTGCAGGTGCTTCTCGGTGGCCTTTTCGGGCACGAGCAGCACGAAGACGAGGTTGACCGGGTTGCCGTCGGGTGCATCGAACGGCACCGGCTGGGCGAGGCGCAGGAAGGCGCCGCGCGCCTCCTTCAGCCCCTTGATGCGTCCATGCGGGATCGCCACGCCCTGGCCGAGGCCGGTGGAGCCGAGGCGCTCGCGCGCGAACAGGCTGTCGAACACCACGCTGCGCGCGACCGCGTCCTGGTTCTCGAACAGCAGGCCGGCCTGCTCGAACAGGCGCTTCTTGCTCGAGATCTGCAGATCGAGAGCAATATGTTCCGGCGACAGGAGTTTGGCGACCAGGCTCATTCAGAGGCGCGCTTTTCGTACAGTTTATCCTTGTAGCGCAGGACCTGCCGGTCGAGTTTGTCCGCCAGCAGGTCGATCGCGGCGTACAGGTCGTCCTGCTCGCTCTCGCAATGTAAATCTTTGCCACGGACGTGCAGGGTGACCTCCGCCTTCTGCACCAGCTTGTTGGCGGTAAGGATGACGTGGGCGTCGATCACGTGGTCGAAATGCCGGGTTACGCGGGCGAGCTTGGATTCCACGTAGCTGCGGATCGCCGGGGTCACTTCGAGATGATGGCCGCTCACGTTCAAGTTCATTTCACAAGGCCTTTCTCTGGTTGACGGGGGGAATCTGCAACGATTCCCGGTATTTCGCTATCGTGCGGCGCGCGACCACGATCCCCTGCTCGCCGAGGATCTGCGCGATGCGCGCGTCCGAAAGCGGCGCCTTGGTGTCTTCGGCCGCCACCAGCTGCTTGATGAGCGCGCGGATCGCGGTGGAGGAGGCGGCGCCGCCCGCCTCGGTGGCCACGTGGCTGCCGAAGAAGTACTTGAGCTCGAAGGTGCCGCGCGGCGTCGCCATGAATTTCTGCGTGGTGACGCGCGAGATGGTGCTTTCGTGCAAGCCGAGCGTGCCGGCGATTTCCCGCAGCACCAGCGGGCGCATCGCGACTTCCCCGTGCTCGAGGAAGTGGCGCTGGCGGTCGACGATCGCCTGCGACACGCGCAGGATGGTGTCGAAACGCTGCTGCACGTTCTTGATCAGCCAGCGCGCCTCCTGCAGCTGCGACGACACGCTGCTGCCGCTGCCGCGCGCGGCGGCCGCGATCTCGGCGTAGAGCCGGTTGATGCGCAGGCGCGGCATGGCGTCCGAGTTGAGGCTCGCCTTCCACACGTTGCGGCTCTTCTTGACGATCACGTCGGGAATCACGTAGCGCGCCTCGATCTTGGCGAACGCCGAGCCCGGCCGCGGGTTGAGCGCCTGGATCATCTGCTGCGCGGCGCGCAGCGCGTCGTCGCCGGCGCCGGTCAGGCTCTTCAGGCGCGTGTAGTCGCGCGCCGCGAGCAGCTCGAGGTGCTTCTCCACGATCTCCATCGCGAGCTTGCGCACCGCGTCGTCCGGCAACGCTTTCAGCTGCAGCGTCAGGCACTCGGCCGGCGAGCGCGCGCCGACGCCGGCGGGCTCGAACTGCTGCAGGTGGCAGAGCGCGATCGTCAGCTCTTCCGGGTCGATGGCGGCCTCTTCGGGCAGCAGCGCCACGATTTCCGCCAGCGACTGCGTGAGGTAGCCGTCCTCGTCGAGCGCGTCGATCAGCAGCTCGACGAACAGGCGGTCGCGCACCCCGAGGTTGGTGAGCGACAACTGGCTGCGCAGGTGGTCGCGCAGCGTCGGCGTGTCCGGCGTGGCGTGCGTGCGGTCGCCGTCTTCGTCGTCCTCCGGGCCGCGCCAATTGGCGGCGGCTTCGCTCGGCCAGTCGGGCTCCGGGGACGACGGCGCTTCCGAGGCCGGCGTGCTGGAAGCGGGCTCGGGCTCGTTCGAGGTGCGCGGCGCGGCATCCTGCTCGTTGCTGCCGCCGCCGTGCTCCTCGCCGTCCTCGCGCTCGAGCGCCGGGTTCTCCATCAGGATGCGCTCGATTTCCTGGTTCAGCTCGACCGTCGAGAGCTGCAGCAATCGAATGGATTGCTGCAGCTGCGGCGTGAGCGTCAGGTGCTGCGAGAGGCGGAATTGAAGCGAGGGCTTCATCAAGGTGGCCGGGGGCCGAGTACCACGCTACATGCGGAAGTTTTCGCCCAGATATACTCGGCGAACGCTGTCATTATAGACAATCTCTTCGGGATGGCCCGAAGCGAGCACGGCGCCCTCGTTGATGATGTACGCGCGGTCACAAATACCGAGCGTTTCGCGCACGTTATGGTCTGTTATGAGCACCCCGATGCCGCGCTCCTTGAGGAACCTAATGATCCTCTGGATGTCGAGCACCGCGATCGGGTCGACGCCGGCGAACGGCTCGTCCAGCAGGATAAACGCGGGACGCGTCCCCAGGGCGCGCGCGATCTCCAGGCGCCGGCGCTCCCCGCCCGAGAGCGAGATCGCCGCGTGCTTGCGCAAGTGCGCGATATTCAGGTCCTTGAGCAGCTCCGTGAGGCGTGACTCGATCTCGTCGGGGGCGAGACCCTGCAGCTCGAGGATCGCCTGCACGTTTTCCTCCACCGTCAGGCGGCGGAACACCGAGTTCTCCTGCGGCAGGTAGGAGATGCCGAGGCGCGCGCGGCGGTGGATCGGCAGGTGGGTGAGGTCGCGGCTGTCGAGGTGGATCGAGCCCGAGTCGACCGGCACCAGGCCGACGATCATATAGAAGCAGGTGGTCTTGCCGGCGCCGTTCGGGCCGAGCAGCCCGACCACCTCGCCGCTGGTCACTTCCAGCGACACGTCCTGTACCACGGTGCGCGACTTGTAGCGCTTGCGCAGCTTCTGGGAGCGCAGCTCGCTCATTTACTGGCGGGCGGTTTCGACTGGATCACGGCTTTGACCCGCCCCGGCTTCTCGCCGCCCTTGCCCGAGCTCACCTGGTAGAAGTCGGCGCGCTGGTCGACGAAGATGTAGTCGCCGGCGACCTCGTCGCCGCCGCGGTTGACGCGCGCCTTGTCGAACAGCTCGATCTTCTGGTTCTTGTCGTCGAGCTCGATGCGCAGCGCCTCGCCCTCGACCCAGATGCCTTCCTTCTCACCCGGCTTGGGATCCTGGCGCTGGCGGAACTTCGCCGGCTTGCCGGTGGCGGTGGCGATCTGGAAGCCTTCGGCGTCCTGGCGCACGATCAGCTTGTCCGCGGTGAGGCGGATGCTGCCCTTGGTGACGACCACGTCGCCTTCGAAGATGTTCAGGCGGCGCGCGTCGTCGGCGCTCATCTTGTTCGCCTCGACCTGCGTCGGCTTGTCGCGGTCGGCCTTCTCGGCCAGTGCCGGCCCGGCCAGGACCAGAACGACCGTCAGAAAAAACCTCATTTCTTGGGCAGCTCGAGCGAGTTGAAGCGCGCGACCACGTTGTGGCGCAGCACCAGCTCGCGCGACAGGTTGTTGTACTCCATGCCGCGGCCCTCCAGCGAGCGGCTGCCCTCGACGATCTTGACCTCCTTGTCGGTGCGCACCAGCGAGCGGTCGCGCAGGATGTGCAGGAACTCGGTGGTCATGCGCGCCTCGGGACCGTGCTCGGAGGCCTCGCGCACCAGCAGCACGCCGCCGTAGAGGAACACCTCGTCGCCGTCGCGCGAGAGCTGGCCGCGCTCGGCGCGCACGCTGTAGCGCGGCTCGTTGGGCTTGGACTGCAGCACGCGCGGCTCGTGCAGCTCCGTGGTGTCGTCGTCCGGGTAATGCACCATGCGCTCCGCGCTCATGCGGGTCTCGGCAGCGCCCTCGGCGTTGTAGGTGGTGGTGGTGAAGTTGACCACGTAATAGTCCGGATCGTGCCGTCGCGCCGCGGTCGGCGTCTCGTCCTCGCGCACCGCGCGCTCCAGGTAGAACGTGAGCAGCGCGAGCGCGAGCATCAGGCCGAGCGGGAACAGGCGGGTGGTGGAAAATTTCACGCGAGGTACCTGGCGAGCGCCGCGTCGTAGGTGCGCTGGGCGCGCATCACCAGCTCGCACACTTCGCGCACCGCGCCGCGCCCGGCATCCGCCCTCGCCACGTAGTGCACGCGCGTGCGCACCGCCTCGGGCGCCTCGTGCGGCGCGCAGGCAAAGCCGCAGCGCGTGAGCACCGCCAGGTCGACCAGCTCATCGCCCATGAACCCGGTCTGATCGGCCGTGAGGCGCTGCTGCCCGATCAATTGCTGGAATACGGCCAGTTTGTCCTCGACTCCCTGGAAGACATTTTCGATGCCCAGCTCCGCGGCGCGCTTGGTGACGGCCTCCGAGCGGCGGCCGGAGAGCAGGGCACAGGGCACGCCGCTCGCCGCGAGCATCTTCAGGCCGTGGCCGTCGTGCGCCGAGAACGCCTTCAGCTCCTCGCCCGACGGGCGGTAGAGCAGCGTGCCGTCGGTGAGCACACCGTCGACGTCGAAGATCATCAGCCGCACCGCGCGCGCGCGAGCCAGAACGTCAGCCGAGCGCCTTTTTCGCGAGACCGCCTTCAAATCACTTTCGCGCGGAACAGGTCGTGCATGTTGAGCGCACCCAGCAGCGCGCCGCGCGCGTCCACCACCAGCAGCTGGTTGACCTTGTGCTTCTCCATGATCTGCACCGCCTCCACCGCGAGCGCCTCGGGCCGGATGGTGCGCGGCGCGGCGGTCATCAGCCGGTCGACGCTCGTGCTGTCCGCATAGGCGCCTTTCTCCAGCGCGCGCCGCAGGTCGCCATCGGTGAAGATGCCGCGCACGATGCCGTCGGCATCCAGCACCGCCGTCATGCCGAGGCGTCCGCGCGTGATCTCCGCCACCGCTTGCGCGGCGCCTGAGCCACTGCGCACGCGCGGCACGTCCTCACCCTTGCGCATCACGTCCGCCACATGCACCAGCGCCTGGCGGTGCAGCTGGCCGCGCGGATGGCTGCGCGCGAAGTCGTCGGCGGAGAAGCCGCGCTTGTCGAGCAGCGCCACGGCGAGCGCATCGCCGAGCGCGAGCGCGGCGGTGGTGCTCGCGGTGGGCGCGAGGTTGTGCGGGCACGCCTCCTGCGCGACCGCGGCGTCGAGATGCACGTCGGCCTCGCGCGCCAGCGCGGAATCCGTCTTGCCGGTGATCGAGATCAGCTTGGCGCCGCGGCGCTTCACCAGCGGCACGATCTGCAGCAGCTCGTCGCTCGCGCCGGAATAGGAGATGGCGATGAACACGTCGCCCTCGGTGACCATGCCGAGGTCGCCGTGGCTCGCCTCGGCCGGATGCACGAAGTATGCGGCCGTGCCGGTGCTGGAGAGCGTGGAGGCGATCTTGCGCGCGATGTGGCCCGACTTGCCCATGCCGCTCACCACCACGCGCCCCTTGCGCCGGTCGATCAGCTCGACCGCGTCGAGAAATTTCTGGTCGATGCGCGCGATCAGCCCGCGCACCGCGTCGGCCTCGATCTCGAGCACGCGGCGCGCCAGATCGAGCAGCGAGCTCGAAGGCATTTTCCGCACGTTGCGGGCCGCCTTTATCATGCGGGGGAGTATAGCCCATGGACCCCAGCCGAATCGGCACGGCGCTGCTACCGGTGCTCGTGCTGCTTGCCTCCAGCGTGCTCGCAGTCGCGCTGTGCCGCAGCCTGCGCATTCCGCCGATCATCGGTTACCTGGTGACCGGCCTCGCGCTCGGGCCGCACGCGCTCGGCGTGGTGTCCGAGCGCGAGGAGACCAACCGCCTCGCCGAGCTCGGCGTGGTGTTCCTCATGTTCTCGATCGGCCTGGAGTTCAGCCTGACCAAGCTGAAGACCATGCGCCGCCTGGTGTTCGGCCTCGGCGGCGCGCAGGTCGCCGCCACCATCGCGCTTACCGTCGCCATCGCCGTGCTGATCGGCGCGCCGTGGCAGGCCGGGCTCGCGCTCGGCGGCATCCTCGCCATGTCGTCGACCGCGATCGTGTCGAAGCTGCTGGTCGAGCGCGGCGAGCTCGACAGCGCGCATGGCCGCGAGGTGATCGCGCTGCTGCTGTTCCAGGACCTCGCGGTGGTACCGCTGCTCGTGCTGATCCCGGTGCTGGGGCAGCCGGCGGACGCCATCGGCCTCGCCATGGCAGCGGCGCTCGCCAAGGCGACCGCGGCGCTGGTGCTGGTGATCGTCGGCGGGCCGCGCCCGATGCGCCTCTGGCTGCGCGCGGTGGCGCGGCGGCGCTCGAACGAGCTGTTCGTGCTCAACGTGCTGCTGATCACGCTGGTGGCGGCGTTCATCACCGCCGCCGCCGGGCTGTCGCTGGTGCTGGGCGCGTTTCTCGCCGGCATGCTGATCTCCGAGACCGAGTACCGCTTCCAGGTCGAGCAGGACATCAAGCCGTTCCGCGACGTGCTGCTCGGCTTGTTCTTCATCACGGTGGGCATGCTGCTCGACCTCAGGCTGGTGGCGGCGCAGTTCTGGCTGGTGCTCGCCTTCCTCGCAGTCCTGCTGCTCGCGAAGAGCGCGCTGATCGGCGCGCTGTCGCGCGCGTTCGGCGCCGCGACCGGCACCGCGCTGCGCGTCGGCCTCGCGCTCGCGCAGGGCGGCGAGTTCGGCTTCGTGCTGCTGCCGCTCGCCGGCATCGCCGGCATCCTGCCCGACGAGCTGATGCAGCCGCTGCTCGCGGCCATGATCCTGTCGATGCTCGCCACCCCGTTCGTGATCGCGGCCAGCGACAAGATCGTGTTGCGCCTGTCGCGCTCGGAGTGGATGCTGCGCTCGCTCGAGCTGCACCGCGTCGCGGTGCAGTCGCTCGAAGCCGAGCGCCACGTGGTCATCGTCGGCTACGGCCGCAACGGGCAGCGCCTGGCGCGCATGCTCGAATCCGAGGGCGTGCGCTACGTCGCGCTCGACCTCGATCCCGAGCGCGTGCGCGAAGCCGCCGCGGCGGGCGATACCGTGGTGTTCGCCGACGGCATGCGCGCCGAAGCCCTGGTCGCCGCGGGCATTTCGCGCGCCGCGGCGGTGGTGCTGACCTTCGCCGACGCCCGCGCCGCAGTGCGGGTGCTCGCGCACCTGCATGAGCTCAATCCGACCGTGCCGGTGATCGTACGGGCGCGCGACGAAGCGGACATCGGGCCGCTCACCGCGGCGGGCGCGTCCGAGGTGGTGCCCGAGGCGTTCGAGTCAGGGCTGATGCTCGCCTCGCATACGTTGGTGCTGGTCGGAGTGCCGTTCAGCCGCGTCATGCGCCGCGTGAGCCAGGTCCGCGGCGAGCGCTACGGGCTGCTGCGCGGCCTGTTCCAGGGCCGCGACGAGCACCAGGCGGGCGTGCGGCTGCACTCGGTCAGCCTCGAGGCCGGCATGCGCGTGCTCGGCCGGCGCGTCGGCGACCTCGGGCTCGACGCGCTCGGCGTCGAAATCACCGCGGTGCGTCGTCCCGGCGCGAAGGGCAAGCTCGAGCCCGAAGCGGCGGGCGAGCTGCAGGCGGGCGACGTGGTGGTGCTGCTCGGCGCGCCGGAGGCGCTCGCCGCGGCCGAGGAGCGCTTGGCCGCGCGCTAAGCGCCGCGCTTAAAGCAGGCGCGCTGAAAGACTAGCGACTTCTTACAACGCTCGGCAGAGCGTGTAGATGTTGGTGCTGGTCTCCGCATACGCCGCCGTCGCCACCTGCGTGGCGCCGATCGCCGGGTTGGGCGCGGTCTGCAGCAGCGCGCGCACCGTGCCGAGGTTCGACGCGCCGTCGTCCATCTGCGTGTCGACCGCAATCGCGATCTTGTCGGGCAGGTTGGCCGAGCACATGATCAGGCCGACGAAGCCGTTGCCGCCGCCCGCGTTGAGCATAGTCGGGCCGACCGTGGCTCCCCCGTCGCCGGTCTGCACCCCGATCAGGCCGGTGAGCGCATTGAAGGGTTGCTGGGTGCCGTTGCCGGACACGAAGCCGGCGCGGCGCAGGTGATCCCACCAGAGGCGCGACTCGTCGGTCGCGGTGGCGCTGTTGTAGGCGCCGGCGACCACGCCGTTGCCGTTGCCGGCGGTCGCGGCCGGAGCCACTGCCCAGCGCGTCGCGGCGTTCGGGTCGTCGCCCGGAATCGCGCGATAGCGGTCCTGGTAGCCGTGATACGCCGCCGAGACGCCGGAGAAGTCGGCGATCACGTTCTTGATCTTCGCCTGGGTGATCATTTCCTGGCCCTTCAGGATGCCGCCGAGCAGCAGCCCGATGATGACCAGCACGATCGCGATCTCGACCAGCGTGAAGCCTGCTTGCCTTGCTTTCATGACCTCTCCCCGTTGGAGACAGCTAGTAGCAGCTGTTACGCAACCCCTGTGCCAGGATTGTCAACGTTTGAAAACAAGGGTTTAACTTGTTGGCAGCGCTGCCGAGCGTCGAGATGCCGACAGGCGCGTCGGCCGCTCGACACTAGCGGCGGGTCTCGAGCGCTTCCAGCCGCTGCTTGAGGAAGGCGGCCTCGGCGGGGTCGGTGATCTTGCCGCTCGCCAGCAGCCCGCCGAGCATGATGCGCGCAGCCTGCAGCTCGTTCATGTCTTCGAGGATGAAGATCTCCATCTGCCGCGCCCAGAGCGGCACGTCCGCCGCGGTGGTGTGGCGGTCGATCGCCGCGGCGTAGCGGCGCGCGAGCGGCAGATCGTGCAGCCGGTGCTTGGCGAGCAGCGCCGCGTGCGCGAGCCACGGCCAACGCCGGTTGGGGTCGAACAGGAATTGCTCGTGCACGAACTCCAGCATGAGCCGGCTGCGCGCGGCGTCGGGAACTTCCGCATAGACGCGCGCGGCGGTGAACAGCGGGTACTGTCCGCGCGGGTCGAGCTCCAGGAGCGCGCGCAGCCAGGCGGTGAGGCGTGCGTAGTCCAGCGTTCGCAAGTCGAAGGCTTGCAGATACAGCATGCTCAGCCGCGACGCGGCCGGTGCTTCGCCGAACGACGCGAGCCGCAAGACGCTCGCGCTGGGGGCGGGCGGCAGCGTGTCCGCAGCGAGGCGCGCCGGGCCGGCCGCGCCATGCCACGCGAGCTGCGCGGCCAACATGGCAACGACGAAGCCAGAGATCCAGGCCGGCGCCGCGCGCGTCATACGTTGC
>Ga0268265_10002915_pt1 | contig 12552 bp, 5 predicted proteins | sample KBSSwiS52_FD_190355 | JGI IMG/M metagenome (GOLD analysis project Ga0268265, IMG submission 190355) | Switchgrass rhizosphere microbial communities from Kellogg Biological Station, Michigan, USA - KBS Switchgrass S5-2 (SPAdes) (version 2) | ecosystem: Host-associated > Plants > Roots >... | reverse complement strand
GTCAATTGTTTGCGTGCACGATTGCCGACATAACCGACCTCCAGGACCGTTTCCTTCCACAACTGCTGGCCGACCGAAACGTTAAACTGCAGTGCGAAAGGAGTTGCGGCTTCGGGACTCAACCCGTAATGCGGCGAACCGGCTGATGCGGCTCCGAGACCTGCATAGACTGTACCATCCAAATTTCGCTGACCGCCGTTGGATATCGCAAATGGCGAGTTGGTCGTTAATGAAGCAAAATACGGAGATGTTCTTTCCCTGAGAGTGAACTGTCCGAATCCGCCTCTGATAGCAGTTTTTCCATTAGAGAAAACATCCCACGCAAGGCCTAAACGCGGCGAAACGTTTTTATAATTATTCTTACGAAGCGACCGGTTTGAAAATTGAACCGGAGTGCTCGCACCTGCTATGCCGGCGCAAGGGTTGGTCCCCTTCGGAACTACGAGACCATTACAAGGATCAGTTGCAGGCCGTGCGGGGTTATAAGCCGATGGCAAAAATCCGCTGATTTTGTCGAGAGCATCATATGGCTCAAAAAGCAACGAATATCTGACACCCAATTCCAGGGTTAGATTAGATTTGGCTTTCCAGGTATCTCCGAAGTAGAATTCCAAATTCTTATACCGGTTGTGGCCAACCGGCATCGTATTGGTTTCATTAAAACCGAAAAGCGAGCCAGTGGTCAAAACGTCGGCTAAGTAACTACCGGAGTTGAAATAATTGAATACGTTATTATCCGGGTCTTCCACATTGCAACAGGCTCCCCAGAATTGGGTTGTTTCGTTATTGGGTCCGGAATCTTCATTCTTCGCAGCCTGGTCATACAAGAAGCCCATTTTTAGCGTGTGATTTCCTTTGACCATCGAGAAGTCATCTCGAACCGTATAGATATCGAGAGAGTTTCTGAATGGTGATTGTGTCCAAAGATCGGGACCTGAGTTTGACTGGAACGGAGCGATTCCACCCCAGAAAACCGGGTGCGGACGATTATTTCCGTTCACCTTACCGGAGGTCGGAAATAGCCCTGGAATTGCGGTGTTGATGGCCGCATTAATATCTGCTCCTGCACCGGGATCGACATTAATGCGATTGGCAGAATACGAAAATTGGACGTCGTTTATAGCCGTGCCCGAAAGCTGCGTGGTTAATTTGATTGCAGCCTGCTTAGAGGGCTGTGTCCAACTGCTTTCAATAGTTGGGAACGCATCATCTCCCCATAAGCTGCCTTGCAAGATCGGAAATGGATTTGCCCATTGGTCCTGCGTGTACCGGCCAAAGATCTTATTCTTGGCACTGATGTTGTAATCTATGCGAACATTTTCTTCTCTAAAATTGATCGGTGAATTGGCAGAGGCCGCATAATTGTTGCAGTCCGAACCAGTTGGGGTCCTGTTTGGCAGCGGGTAAATTTTTAACAATGTCACACCGGTAGGATTTATTTGCGAAGCCGGAATCACATTTTGAGTCACTGTCAAAGGATTTGGCAATATCGCGGGAATTAGGCGGCCCTGACTATCCAGATGCGCAGGTACACCAATCGTGTCCCCCGGACGACCATTACTAATCGTGCCCGTGGAACAACCCCCAACAGGCCTCAGGTCTCCGCTTCGTTCAGCCACGGTGGGTACTCGACCAGAGCGTGACCGGCCGCGGATCTCCTTGTTCCACTCCTGCGAATAGAAGAAGAATAGGCGGTCTTTGATAATAGGTCCGCCTAAGGAACCGCCATAATCATTACGGCGGAGTTGATCTTTCTTCAAGCCAAACTTGTTCGCGAAGAACTCAGTGGCGTTCAGTGCATCATTTCGACCAAAGTAGAATAAACTGCCGTGGAATGTGTTGCTGCCTCCGCGGGTCGCGATCGAGACAATGGCTCCCGCAGCTTGACCGTACTCAGGGCCATAGCTGTTTCGAAGTGATCTGAACTCGGCGATAGCTTCGATCGAGGGGAACAAAAGTATAGTGCGGTTAGAGCCGGTGTCGTTATTGTTTGCACCGTCAGTGAGAAACAAATTACTTTGTCCCGAATTGCCGTTGACCGAAAAATCGACGCCGCCGAAGAGCCCTTTCTGTTTGCTGTCAAAATTATTCGCGGCGGAAACACCCGGCTGCAATTGCGTAAGCTGCGTAAAACTACGCCCGTTGAGCGGAAGCTCGCGAACCTGCTCGCCTGTAACGACTTCGCCAACCGCTCCGGACTGCGTTTCTATCTGGATACTGTCAGCAGTAATATTGACAACCTCGCTGACCGCGCCGGTCTGTAGAGTTACATCCTGCCGCGTTGTATTGGACACATTGACCACAACATTGGTGATCGATGTTTCCTTAAAACCGGTTTTTGTAATGGCGATCTTGTACGTGCCGATCGCAAGATTAGCGACGCTATAATTGCCATCGGAGTTGGATGTTACCGTCCTTTTCGCTCCGGTTTCGATCTGGACGACGGTGATACTTGCGTCCGGCACGACTGCTCCGTTCGAATCAGTTACGGTGCCGGCGATCTGGCCCGATGTTCCTGTCTGCGCCAGCAGAGCTGCCGGAAACACCATTATCGCGATCAAAATTAGCGAGATCCTGAGTAACCTCGGACCATTTTGAATGAAACCGCCTATCGAACGAATCATTTTCATCGGAACATCCTCCAGACTAAATTGAAACCAGAATTCAAAGCCGCTAACCCCCCGGCATCAGAGACAACCACGTCCGCGACTAAACCACTAAAAAAAAGCTTAAAATTGCCATGAAAAATGATCTTTTTCACAAATTGAAAAAGCACCCCTTGCAAGCTGACTGCGAAACTATCTGGTTGTCGGGAACTGCGAAATAATTCTTCTTTAGAAACTGCTTTGCCTACGATACGTCACGTTTAATGAAATAAATCTAAAAGCAAATAAGTGGCAAAAAATACTTTTGTATTGAGGCACCGCAAAAGTAACATCGAAAAGTAACTATTGTCAAGCGTTATTCAGAACATAATTAGAAAGTTCCAAAAATAGTTTTCTATTTGGATAGGGCTAAATTGGTCGTACCAATTTAGCCCTATCCAGATCAAATAGAAACCGGGGCAAACATATTAGCGAGAACTAAACTAAAAGCCCCCATCAGAGCAGGCTCAGCACCGAGGCTCGACGGAATAATACGGGTTTCCGGTATTCCCTGGCAAAGCCCGGCCTCGGCTGCGGTCTGTATCTCTTTGGAAACCAGATCCCAGACCTTTACAATCGAACCGCCGACGACGATCACATCCGGCGAAAGTCCCTGGATCAGGTTTCCGAGTCCAATACCGATGAAGTGTGCAGTTTCTTTAACCGCAGCCATGGCTTTCTTTTCGCCCTTCTGTGCGAGTTCTATCAACTGTGGAAAACTGATCTGAATAGATTGGTCGCCATTTTCGACCAATTTCGCATAGCGGGCGATGGCCGCCCGCTCGGATGCAAACGCCTCCCAACATTCGTGGCTCCCGGTTCCGCAGGCGACTGGGGCGTCCGTGCCTATCCGCATGTGTCCGAATTCGCCCGCGACACCACCCTTTCCGCGATAGATCTGGCCGTCAAATACAATGCCCGTTCCGATACCGTTTTCAATAAACACTAAGATAAAGTCGCGGACATCGCGAATCTCCGGCCGACCAAACCAAAGCTCAGCCAATGCCGCCGCATTCGCATCATTATCGGCGGTTACCAGAAGCCCGGCCGCGGCCTCGATCTCCTCAACAATTCGCGGCCTGCGCCACTTGAAGTGGGGGCTATATAGAACCTGCCCTTTCTTGCTGTCTACCAATGCCGGAAGGCTGATCCCGATCCCCTCGATCGCGTGTCCACTTTTCCGCGTGAACCTTTTGACACTTTCAATTATCAACGAGATCGTTTTCTTTGAATCAGGATCTGTCGCGAACGCCTCCTTCTCAATTATTTGACCCGTCAGATCGCACGTAGCAACAGCAGTTTTTTCGGTGCCCAGATCCACCCCTATGACGACTGGGCGAGACGTACGAAGCGTCAAAAGGGCTGGCGGCCGGCCACCCGAAGACTCCCCGAAAACCTCTTTGATCAAGCCGCTTTTTTGCAGTTCGCTAACTATCAATGAGACCGTAGATCGCTGCAGGGCCGTTTCACGTGCAATATCCGCACGGGAGATCGGCCCTTTTTCCCGAACATAATTGAGTACGATTTGCCGGTTTATGTCGCGGATCGTATTCGAGCGTGCGACAATGGCTTTTCTAAGGTCGATTCGTTTCATAAACTTCCCAACAATAGAAATCCTGAGAAGACAGACAATCTACGGATTTTTGGCAAATACTGACATTTTTTCTTTTTCCGATGCCATTTCTAAAATCGACAACTTCCTACCCGCACATGGACAAGATTACTCAGATTAAATAGATAGATTGGATAATTTGTATAAATAAAATAAGATTCCGTTACATTCTTCACTTTTCCAAACCAACGACACTGGTTACAATTACTAGGCCGAGGGTCACGAATGCTAACGAAGAATCGTATTCAATAAGACTTTTGCCGGCAACTGCAACTAAGATTATAGGCTGACTTCTATGATATCTGGTCAAGAAGAATTTACAAGGCGGGAATTTTTATCACTCGGTGGTTTTTGTGCCGCGGGCTGGTTATTGGCTCAAACCGCAGGATCGCAAGCCCAAGCAAGGCCATCGAAAATGCTGCTTTACGTCGGCACGTATACATCGAATACGAAAAGCGAAGGCATTTACGTTTACCTTTTTGATTCTGGAACGGGAGAATTGAACCTTCATAACACGGTCAAAGGTATTGAAGAACCGTCGTTTCTGACTATCGACCAAAAGCATCGGAATCTCTACGCCGTAAACGAGCTTGTAGATTACGAAGGCAAACCCAGCGGCTCGGTGAGCGCTTTTGCGATCGATCAAGAGACAGGAAACCTCAGTTTCCTTAACAGACAATCGAGTTTGGGCGGTGCTCCATGTCACATCACGACTAGTGATAACGGCAAGTTTGCGCTTGTTGCTAATTATTTGGGTGGAAATATTTCCGTTTTCCCGATCGAAAAGCGTGGAATGATAGGATCTGCTGTCGACGTTGTGCGGTTTTCCGGATCGGGGCCGAACAAAGAGCGTCAACTGAGCCCTCACGCACATTCGGTGACTCTGGACAGGAACAATCAGTTTGCGTTTGCGGCCGACCTTGGCACCGACCGGGTTATGATCTTCGAGTTTAACAAATACAATGGAAGGCTCTCACCGAACCGAGCACAGGCGTTTTTCCAAACAAGAGCCGGAGCGGGCCCGAGACATTTCACATTTCATCCGAACGGTAGGTTGGCGTTCGTTATCAACGAACTCGATTCGACCATTTCCTCCCTGGCCTATGATGAAAAGGCGGGTAGGTTGACGGAGATAAAAACGATATCGACGATTTCGGGGGAGTCTTCTGTCGCGAACACATGTGCGGACATCCACGTTTCGCCGGACGGCAAAACGTTGTACGGGTCAAATCGAGGACAGGACACTATCGCCGCATTCATGATCAACCAGAAAAGTGGGGTTATCTCCCCGGTCGAGAATATTGCGACCGGCGGCAAGCGGCCACGAAATTTTGCCATCGATCCGGCGGGAAATTTCCTGCTTGCGGCGAATCAAGAAACCAACAACATAAGCATTCTTAATATCGACAAAACTACTGGCCGACTCAAATCAACAGGGATCACCGCCGAGGTCCCGTCGCCGGTTTGCCTGAAATTTGTGCCGATAATTATCTGAATGAGAAATGTGACGGAATGAAAAGACGTAATCCAGCGTCGCAATTATTCTTTGGACGATCTTGGGGTACCGCATTTTGGTCGACTCCATCGCAAGAATTGGACTGCATAGTTAAGGAGGAGTTCACGGGCCCGATCGGGTTTGGTCGTGACGTGTCAAAATCGACGTTTGAGGTTGGCGGCGGAGGCTAGGGTAATCAGGAATGTTATAGCCGATAAGGGTGAGGCGAGGTTTTCATCAATGAAGGCTTTTTGGTTCATTTTGCTTTATGTTTGCTTTGTAACCGGAAGCTCTTCGGCCCAGACGAATGGACGGGCTAAGGAGCTTTCCCTCAACGACGGCTGGAGATTTCGCGAGACCAGTAAGCCCGAGTGGCATCCCGCGAGCGTTCCGGGGTGCGTCCACACTGATCTCATAGCCAACAAACTTATCGAAGACCCGTTTTACCGTGATAACGAAAAGCGGCTTCAGTGGATCGGAAAGACCGATTGGGAATATACGATGACCTTTCGACTCTCTCCCGAAATGCTCGGCCGACAAAATCTCGACATCGTATTTGATGGATTAGACACGTACGCGGAAGTTTTTCTGAACAATAATCGCATCCTCGATGCCGATAATATGTTCCGGACGTGGCGGGTCAGCGTTAAAGAATTTGCCAAACGGGGCGAAAATGTTTTGCTGATAAAATTCCGGTCGCCTATAAACGAGATCCTGCCGAGAATGGCAAAGCTCGATTACGAACTACCGGCATCGAACGATCAAGGCGAAAAGACCAGCCCTTATACAAGAAAAGCTCCGTATCAATATGGTTGGGATTGGGGACCGCGATTTGTCACGAGCGGCATTTGGAGGCCGGTTCGCCTTGTTGCATGGGACAATGCCCGAATAGACGACCTCCGTATAAAGCAAAACAAATTATCCAAGGACAATGCCGATCTCACCGCTGTCGTCGAGATTGTTGCCGACGACGCGATTGATGCGACCATCGAGATCGAAAGCGTAACTGAAAAGAAAGCGATTGCCGTGAAGCAGGTAAAACTGGCCCGCGGCGTTAACAAGCTCGATCTGGATCTCACCATTCGAGATCCGAAGCTCTGGTTCCCGGTAGGCCTGGGCGACCAATCGCTCTATACGTTTAAGGCGAACCTAAAGGTCAATAAAAAACAAATTGACGAGAGGACGAAACGGACCGGACTGCGGACGCTCGAATTAAGACAAGAGCCCGACGAATTCGGAAAGAGTTTCAAGTTCATCGTCAACGGAATTCCCGTGTTTGGACACGGCGCAAACTGGATTCCCGCTGACATCTTTCCGACCCGGATCACCAAAGAAAAATACAAAAACCTTCTCGGCTCGCTGCACGACGCAAATATGAACATGGTTCGCGTCTGGGGCGGCGGCATATACGAGGATGATTATTTCTATGATCTGGCTGACGAGATGGGCATTCTAGTCTGGCAGGATTTTATGTTCGCATGCAGCATGTACCCGGGAGACAAACCGTTCCTCGACAACGTCCGGCACGAGATAATCGACAACGTCAAACGGCTCCGCGATCACCCGTCAATCGTCATCTGGGTCGGCAATAACGAAATCGAGACCGCGTGGCAACACTGGGGATGGAAAGACAAAAACCCCGATGCTGTCTGGCAAGATTACCTAAAGATCTTTGTGCGGCTCATTCCGGAAGTTCTGGATGAGGTCGACCCTTCGCGGCCCTATTGGCAGAGCAGCCCAAGCTCAAACTTTCAGGCGGATTCCGAATTTCAAGGGATAGGCGACACGCACTACTGGCAAGTCTGGCACGCTGAAAAGCCGTACGAAGAATATGAAAAGCAATTTCCGCGCTTCATGAGCGAATATGGCTTCCAATCATTCCCCGAACTCGAAACCGTCAAGACCTATACGGCCGAAGAGGATCGTAAGGACATCGAGACGCCGATCATGCTTGCTCATCAGCGTCACCCGCGCGGCAATCAGCTTATCCGGCAATATATGATGCGCGAGTACGACCAGCCTAAAGATTTTGAATCGTTTCTTTACGTAAGTCAGGTCCTCCAGGCTCAGGGCATCAAGATCGGAGCCGAACACCTCCGGCGAATTATGCCGCGAAATATGGGTTCTTTGTATTGGCAGGCAAACGACTGCTGGCAAGTTGCGTCGTGGTCAGCGATGGACTATTTCGGCCGGTGGAAGGCCCTGATGTATTACACGCGGCGTTTTTACGCGCCGATGCTGGTATCGCCGCATGTCGAAGACGGCAAGATGGACGTTTTTGTCGTTTCGGACTCGCCGCTCGAGAAACAGGCGGACTTGGATATTCGTCTGATCGATCTAACCGGAAAGGAGCTGATGACAAAAACAATAGCTTTGTCGATCGAACCGCTCAGGGGAAGGTCCTATTTAAGCGTTCCCGTAGATGAGTTATTAAGTGGTGTGGACCCAAAAAACGTCGTACTGCTAGCTGAGCTGCGGTCCGACGGTAAGACGGTGTCGACAAATCAATATTATTTCAAACCGTTCAAGCAAATGGCGTTCTCGAACCCAAACATTGCCGTCGACATCTCGCCGGTCGCAAGCGGTTTTAAGATCAAACTTACGGCTGAGAAGGTTGCCAAGGCGGTCTATCTTTCCGGTTTCACGGAAGGATTTTTTGCCGACAACTATTTCGACCTCATACCGCGTAGGGCTGTCGAAGTTGAGTTCAAGACAGAAAAGAAAATGAGCGTTGACGAATTCCGACGCTTGTTGAAGGTCCGCTCACTTGTCGACGCGTTTAACTAATTCTTTTTACAGACATTTCTTAAATATGAAAAATCCTGCTCGCAGCAACCAAATTCGGTTCGCTCTTTTGGCCGCGGTTGTTTTGTCCATCGTTTGCGCCGGCCTTGGTCCTGGATCCGTTAAGTCTATCTCCCAGACTGCTCTTCCATACCGTGATCCAAAGCTGCCGATCGTTACCCGAGTCAAAGACCTGCTTGGGCGGATGACGCTGGATGAAAAAGTCGCACAGATGATGTGCGTCTGGATGGAGAAACCAAACGACAATAAAGACGTGCCGCGATCGCAGATGCCGTTTGGTGGTAAATTCTCGGCTGAACTTGCTAAACAAAAAATCCCAAACGGAATCGGCCAGTTTGCTCGTCAGCGTGAATTGCTCGATCCAAAGGGCTCGGCCGAATATGCGAATGCTGTGCAGAAATGGTTGAAAGAAAATACGCGATTGGGCATTCCAGTAGTTTTTCATGACGAAATCCTGCACGGGGCAATGTCTGGCGGTTCGACCGTTTTTCCTGTTCCACTCTCACTTTCTTCGAGTTGGGACACCGACTTGATCTCGCGCGTTTTTACGGTCGCCGCCCGTCAGACGCGGATCCGCGGCACCCAGCACGTTCTCGGACCCAACATGGACCTTGCGCGTGACCCTCGCTGGGGACGTACCGAGGAAACATACGGGGAAGATCCATATTTGACGTCGCGCATCGTCGTTTCGCTCGTCAAGGCAATTCAAGGTAATGCGACCTATGCCGATCCTAGAATTGACGACACTCACGTTATCGCAACCGGCAAGCACTTTGCGGGACACGGCCAGCCCGAGAACGGCACAAATATTGGGCCAGTAAATCTATCGGAGAGGCTCCTTCGCGAAACTCACTTTGTTTCATTCGAATCAGCGGTCAAAGAGGCTAGTCTATTCAGCATCATGCCTGCTTATCACGAAATCGACGGCGTCCCTGTTCATGCAAATAAATGGATGCTCGACACGGTTTTACGCAAGGAGTGGGGTTTTCAGGGCACGGTCGTTTCGGATTATTACGCCATGACAGAATTGGAGAGTAGACACAAGATCGCCTCAAATTTAGCTGATGCTGCGAAACAATCTCTCGAGGCAGGCCTCGATGTTGAATTGCCCGATCCGAAAGTCAACAAAACGTTAGCCGAGCAAGTCAAGTCCGGGGCGATACCCGAAAGTTTGATCGACCAGGCTGTTTCACGAATCCTCTATCAAAAATTCCAACTCGGACTTTTTGAAAATCCATATGTTGACGTAGATCGAGCATTGAAACTGACTGACACGGCCGAAGACAGAACCCTGGCAGCGGAATCTGCACGGCGGTCGATAATCCTGCTGAAGAATCAAAACGGCCTTTTACCTCTCGACAAGGCAACGTTGAGATCGATCGCCGTGATCGGCCCGAATGCGGATCGTGCCCACCTCGGTGGTTACACAGACCCAAATCCGCCGCACACCGTCAGCATACTCGACGGGGTGAAAGCCAAGTTGGGAGGCGCGGTGAAGGTCAATTACGCGGAAGGTGTGAAGATCACCAAAGAAGGTGGAAATTGGTTTGGTGACGCCGGCACTTTGAACGATCCAGCAAGCGATCAAAAACTCATCGACCAGGCTGTGAATGTTGCAAAACAGTCGGACAAAGTAATCCTGGCCATCGGCGGAAATGAAGACACAAATAAGGAAGGATGGGCGGAGAATCATCTCGGCGACCGTGACTCGCTCGATCTGGTCGGGAGGCAAAATGATCTCGTCAAGGCGGTCCTTGCAACGGGAAAGCCGACCATTGTCTTTATGATCAATTCGGGACCGCTGGCGATAAATTATGTTGCGGAAAATGTCCCCGCGATCCTGGAAGGTTTCTATTTAGGCGAAGAAACCGGTACTGCCGCGGCTGACGTTATTTTCGGCGACTATAACCCAGGCGGGAAGTTGACCATTTCGTTTCCCCGTTCCGTTGGCCAACTACCTGACTACTACAACGCGAAACCCACGGCTAGGCGAGGATATCTGTTTTCGACGACCGAGCCGCTTTTCCCTTTCGGCTTTGGATTGAGCTATACGACTTTTAAGTATTCGAACCTTAGGGTCACCAAACCAAAGATCGCGACAAACGAAGGCACAACCGTGACCGTCGACATCTCAAACACGGGTAATGTTCCCGGAGACGAGGTTGCACAGATGTATATCCGCGATGACGTCAGTTCGGTGACGCGGCCCGTCAAGGAACTCAAGGATTTCGTAAGGGTCGCGATCGAACCGGGGCAGACAAAAACAGTTACGTTTACAGTGACGCCGGCGAAGTTGCAGTTCTACGGCCGCGATATGAAACGCGTCGTCGAACCGGGAACGTTCCAGATCATGGTCGGCGGCAATTCTCGCGATCTGATCTCGCAAACCCTGGAGGTTGTCGGGAATTTGCGTCAGTCCGTAAAACACTCTCGAAAACTTTAGATGTCTTATGGTTCTTTTTGCATATCCCGACAAAAGCCGATGAAAATCATTTTGACGTTTAGCTTTTGTTTTGGTCGCGGACAGCACCGGAAGCGTCATGTAGCGTCGGTCGTTGTTGCCCAAAACGAGGCCACCGACCCGCTGTGCACAGCAACGACCAAAAAAAAGGCGGCGACTTCGTATTCCCTTCCCTGCCGGAAAACACGACCTTCGTTCCGGTCCGGATCTCTCAAAACATTTGAACTCAGGAAGCCTAAATTCAGTGTTGGGCATACCTCGGTATGGAATAGTAAGCTCGAGATCGGAAAAGTTATGAATATCGTACTGGTCGCAAGTGACAGATGAAGTGCGTGCACCAAAAAGATTCTCGCGATTAAGAAACACTATTCAGCGCATACCCCTAGTGATTCACTGATGTGGAATTTGCGAAAACTGAAGAAGCAAATTTCGTCACCGAAGACGATTTGCAAAAATAAAGAAAGTATTTGGAGATACAGGTGCCCGGCCAGGCAATTCTCCAAACAGCCAGATTTGCGTTTACTAATCGCCTCACCGATAACTTACGATTGCCGTCCCGAGAATGACGCCGCGGACATACCAGGATAGCTTCGGCAGCGGCACTTAGAATGTGAATGGAAATTCTAGCACTGTCGGGCGAACAACCTTCCGCGTCAATTTGGTCGAAACTACTAAGGTTAAGCAGATCATTTCTTGACTCCCGCTCCCTGCTTCAGTGTTAGGCGCATATTCAGCTTATCGACCGAGAAATCTTCTTTTTGGCCGTTGGGCCATAAAACTTCCAGCCGGTCAACCTTCGTCGCGCTGCCAAGACCCGCGTGAATCACTTGCTCGCTTTGTGATGCGTAGCTCGCACCGCTGGTCACGTCGAACCGCTGGCGCGCAGTTCCGGTGGTTACAAAAACCGTAGAACCGATGGCATCTCGCGGCGACTTCGCCGCTGCATCGCCGACCAACGTGATCGAAAGCCAATTGTTCTTATCAATGCTGACGTTTCTCAGCAAAGTCGGGCCCATATCCATATTGTTGATCACAACATCGACCCGTCCGTCGCCATCAAAATCAGCCACGGCCAGACCACGCGCGCATATTGCCTCCGCCAAACCAGTGTTCGGAGCGGCCCCCACCCGGTCAAATTTGACCTGCTTCGTTGTCTTGTTCTGTACATTCCGGAAGAGCAATATTTGTTGGGCAAAACTAGTGCCCCATTGATTGCTGTCGACGATCGGATAAAGGTGTCCGTTTCCGACTATAAGATCTTTCCATCCGTCGTTATCGAAGTCCAAAAATTCTGTTCCCCAACCTAGAAACGGAATCGTCGGCTCGCCAAGTCCGACCTGAAACGAAATATCGGTAAACGCCTCATCTCCGTCATTTCTATAAAGCGTATTGGAATCGTCCGAGAAGTTGGTTATGTGAAAATCCACTCTTCCGTCGTTATCGTAGTCGCCGACCGCCAGACCCATACCGGCCTGCTCGCGTCCGTTCTCGTTCAGCGCCAATCCCGACTGATATCCGACCTCATCAAATGTAC
>Ga0268265_10002914_pt1 | contig 12557 bp, 13 predicted proteins | sample KBSSwiS52_FD_190355 | JGI IMG/M metagenome (GOLD analysis project Ga0268265, IMG submission 190355) | Switchgrass rhizosphere microbial communities from Kellogg Biological Station, Michigan, USA - KBS Switchgrass S5-2 (SPAdes) (version 2) | ecosystem: Host-associated > Plants > Roots >... | reverse complement strand
CCAGGTCACGGCCCAGGCCAACCAGATCCTCGAACAGCTCCGGGGCGGGGCATCGTTCGCGGGCTATGCGCGACAATATTCGCAATCCTCGTCGGCCGCGGTCGGCGGCGACCTCGGGTGGATGCGGCCGGAGCTCCTGCCGGAGCCGATCGCAAACGTTCTGCGCAGCATGACTCCCGGCACGGTCAGCAACCCGATCCCCAATTCGGGCGGGGTGTCGATCATCGCGGTCCAGGACACCCGCAAGATCCTGACGCGCGATCCGCGCGACGCGGTGCTCAGCCTCAAGCAGATCTCGATCGCCTTCCCCAAGGGCACCACTCGCCAGCAGGCCGAGCCGGTTGTCGCGAACTTCGCCAACGCAGCACGCAACGTCGGCGGCTGCGGCGGCGCGGACAAGATGGCCGCCGACTTCCGCGGCGAAATGGTCCAGCAGGATTCGGTCAAGATGCGCGACCTGCCGCAGGCGCTGCAGCAATTGATGATCCCGATGCAGGTCGGTCAGGCAACCCAGCCGTTCGGCTCGCTCGAAGAAGGCGTCCGGGTGCTGGTGATCTGCGGCCGCGACGAGGTCGATCCGACGGCGCCGAGCTACGACACGGTCTACAACCAGAAGATGGAAGAGCGCATCAACCTGCGCGCGCAGCGCTACCTGCGCGATCTTCGGCGCGATGCGGTGATCGAATTCCGCTAGAGCCAGAATTCCGATAGACGCGGCGACCGTGGCGTCCGTCCCTTCAGACCCGATCGCGATCTCGCTTGGAGATCCGGCAGGAATCGGCCCCGAGGTCCTGGCGAAATGCTGGGACAATCGGGGTACGTTCAACCTGCCGCCGTTCGTCGCGATCGGCGATCCGCGCTCGATCGCGACGGTGTGGGACGGTCCGATCGTCATCATCGACGACCTGCGCGAGGCCGAGACGGCGTTCGACGCCGGCCTGCCGCTGATCCAGATCATGTCGGGCGAAGAAGATACGCCGGGGCACCCGAGCGTCGCCGGGGCGCATTGCTCGCTCGATGCGCTCGAACTTGCTGTTGGCCTGGCGCGGTCGGGATCGGCTGCGGCGGTCGTCACCGGGCCGGTCGGCAAGGCCCAGCTCTACGACATCGGCTTCGCCCATCCCGGCCAGACCGAATTCGTCGCCGAACGCTGCGGCGTGTCATCGGGCAATGTCGCAATGATGCTCGCCGGGCCGACGCTGCGAACGGTGCCGGCCACGACCCATTTGCCGCTGACCGAAGTGGTCGCCCATCTCAACAGCGCGCTGATCGAATCGCGCGGCCGAGCGGTGCTGCGCGGGCTGCAGCGCAATTTCGGCATCGCCGATCCGCGGCTCGCGATCACCGGCCTCAACCCCCATTCGGGCGAGGGCGGCACCCTTGGCCGCGAGGAAATCGAGATCATCGAGCCGGCGATTGCCGTGCTTACGGCGGAAGGCTGGCGGGTCACCGGCCCCCACCCCGCCGACACTTTGTTCCACGCCTCGGCCCGGGCGAATTACGATGCGGCCTTGTGCATGTACCACGACCAGGCGCTGATCCCGGTCAAGGCGATCCACTTCGAAGATGCGGTCAACGTCACGCTCGGGCTGCCGATCGTCCGCACCGCGCCCGATCACGGCACTGCGTTCGATATCGCCGGCCAGGACAAGGCCGACCCGCGCCCGATGGCCGCGGCGATCCGCATGGCGGCCGAATGCGCGGTCCACCGCGTCGCTGCAGCGTGAGCGCAAGTCCGGAACCGTTACGAGACGTCATTGCCCGCCACGGGCTCAGCGCGAGCAAGGCGCTCGGCCAGAACTTCATCCTCGACCGGCAGCTGCTGGCGCGGATCGCGGCGATGCCCGGATCGCTCGATGGCGCGACGGTCTATGAAGTCGGACCCGGCCCCGGCGGACTGACCCGCGCCTTGCTCGATACTGGCGCGAAGGTCGTCGCTGTTGAGCGTGACCGACGCTGCATCGCGGCCCTCGACGAACTCCACGCCGATTTTGGCGACCGCTTCCGCCTGATCGAAGGCGATGCGCTGAAGATCGACGAGCCAGCCGAGACCGGCGCCGGCGCGCACGTCGTCGCCAACCTGCCCTACAATATCGGCACCGCGCTGCTGCTGCGCTGGCTGGCGGCGGATCCGTGGCCGCCGTGGTGGCGGTCGCTGACCCTGATGTTCCAGAAGGAAGTCGCCGAGCGCATCGTCGCCGCGCCGGACAGCGAGCATTACGGCCGGTTGTCAGTCGCGGCGCAATGGCGCGCCAGCCCAAGGATCGCGATGACGGTCAACCGCTCGGCGTTCGTCCCGCCGCCGAAGGTAACCTCGGCAGTTGTCCACATCGTCCCGGCCGATACCCCGGCGGGAGTTACTCCGAGGGTCATGGAACAGGTCACCGAGGCGGCGTTCGGCCAGCGCCGCAAGATGCTCCGCTCAAGCCTCAAGCGCATGCCGGGCGCGCTGGATGCGCTGGAACAGTTAGGGATCGATTCTCAACGCCGCGCCGAAACGCTCAGCGTCGACGAATTCGTGCAGCTGGCGCGAGCGCTTAGTTAGTTTTCGGCGTCGCCGGCGGCTTGGCCGAGGCGACCGACGGCCCGCGGGTGATCGCCGCGGACAGTTGCGCCAATTGCGGGCAGCCCTTGGTGCAGATTGTCTGCAGCTTCTGCAAATTGGCCTGGGCGCGTGCGACCGCGCCGAGCTCGACCATCGCTTCGCCTTGGACGGCAATTGCGTCGGGATCGTTGGGTTCGAGCAGCAGCGCCTTGTTGGCCATGCGGATGGCCTTTCCGAACAGCCCCTGCTTGTCGGCGACACGGGCGAGATCGACGAACGCCCAGCGGTTGCGCGGATCGACCGCGAGCGCGGCTTCGAGCGCATCTTCGGCCTGGTCGAGCTTGCCGGCGGCGAGCAGGGATTCGCCCTGGTGCTGCAACGTCACGGATTGCGCTGAAATCTGATCGTCCGGGCGCTGGCCAGAGACCGGCGCGGACAGGGCCAAAGCAGCAAAGCTTACCGCAAGCACAGAAGCAAAAAGACGCATTCTATTCTCTCCACATTCCTCGCCGTCCTAACATGGACGACCGAGCCGCGCGACGAAAAACCCGTCCGTTCCATCGTGTCCCGGCGTCAACAACCGGCCGGCACCATCCAAACGCCCCGCGGCAATCCCCGTTTCCTGGACAATCCATGATGAACGGCGGCTGATAAAGTCCGCTATCTGCCTTGCCCCTTCGCGGGACAGCAGAGAGCAAACGGCATAGACCAGCCGCCCGCCGGGCTTGACCGTTTCGGCGGCGATATCGAGCAACCGCGCCTGCTGTGCGACGAGCCGCTCGAGCCGCTCGGGGGTCAGCCGCCAGCGCCCTTCGGGATTGCGCCGCCAGGTCCCGCTGCCCGAGCAGGGCGCATCGACCAGCACGCAATCGGCCGCGCCCTGCCAGTCTTCGAGTTCCGCGATCTCGTTGGGCGGATTGAGCAGCCGCGTTTCGATGTTCCCGGCACCGGCGCGGTCGGCGCGCGGCTTAAGCTTCGACAGGCGCGCGCGATTGCTGTCGCTGGCGAGAATGGCTGCATTCGGAGCAGCAGCGGCCAGTGCCAGCGCCTTACCCCCTGCCCCGGCGCACAAGTCGAGGATTCGCTCGCCAACCTTCGGATCACAGGCCAGCGCGATCAGCTGGCTGCCTTCGTCCTGCACTTCGACCATGCCCGAGCGATAGGCCGGGTGGTCGTCGATCCGGCTGTCCGCTGACAGGCGGATGCCCCACGGGCTGATCGGCGTTGGCGATCCTCCCTCAAACTGGGCGAGGACCTCGTCGCGCGACGCTCCCGCCGCATTCACGCGCAAATCCACCGGCGCGCGATCGAGCAGCGCGGCCTGCTCGCTTTCCGTCACCAGCGGCGACAGCTCGGCCTGGAGCCAGTCGGGGACGATCGACGCGGGGGTTGGCTCTTCGCCGTCGATTGCTGGTTCGGGGCCGCGCGGCTGGCCGAACAGGTCGAGCAAGTCGGGCTGGTCGGCGGCAAGACCGATGATCGCCGAGCGCCCGCTAACCGGAATCGTGGCCGAGCGGCGGATCGTCCGGAACACCAGCTCGCGCACCGCGCGGCGGTCGCCCGACCCGGCGTAGCGGCGCTGCTTGAAATAGCGCGTGACAATGGCGTCGGCCGGCGAGCCGTCGGCGCGGACCGCGGCGATCACCTCATCGACGATCTCGATCGCCGCCTGCAGCCGCGCGGCGGGCGTCATGGCCTAGCGTGTCGGATAATTGGGCGCCTCGCGGGTGATCGCGACGTCATGGACGTGGCTCTCGCTTAGGCCCGCGTTGGTGATCCGCACGAACTTCGCCCGCTGCTGCAGCTCTTCGATGGTATTCGACCCGGTATAGCCCATCGCCGCCTTCACTCCGCCGACCAGCTGGTGGATGATCTCGCGCGCCGGGCCCTTGTAGGGCACCTGCCCCTCGATCCCCTCGGGCACCAGCTTCAGATGGTCCTTGATGTCCTGCTGGAAATAGCGGTCGGCCGAACCCCGGGCCATCGCCCCGACCGAGCCCATGCCGCGGTACGATTTGTAGCTCCGGCCCTGGTAGAGGAAGATTTCGCCCGGCGCTTCGTCGGTCCCCGCGAGCAGCGAGCCGACCATCACCGCCGACGCCCCGGCGGCGAGCGCCTTGGCGATGTCGCCGCTGGTACGGATGCCGCCATCGGCGATCACCGGCACCCCGGCCTTCGACGCAACCCGCGCCGCGTCCATGATCGCGGTCAGCTGCGGCACGCCCACGCCGGCGATGATCCGAGTCGTGCAGATCGAGCCCGGGCCGATGCCGACCTTGATCGCATCCGCGCCCGCATCGACCAAAGCCTTCGCCGCGTCCGCCGTCGCGACATTGCCGGCGATGACCTGGGCCGAATTGGACAAAGTCTTCACCCGCTCGACCGCACGCGCGACATCGGTGTTGTGGCCGTGCGCGGTGTCGATGACGATGCAATCGCAACCGGCGTCGATCAACGCCTGCGAGCGTTCGAACCCGGCATCGCCGACCGTGGTCGCCGCCGCGACCCTCAAGCGCCCTTCGGCATCCTTAGTCGCGAACGGCGCTGCGACCGATTTTTCGATGTCCTTGACGGTGATCAGCCCGACGCAATGCTGCTCGCTGTCGACCACCAGCAATTTCTCGATCCGCCGCTGGTGCAAAATGCGCCGCGCTTCCTCCTCGCTGGTGCCGATCGCCACGGTCGCGAGATTGTCGTGGGTCATCAGCTCGCTGACCTTCTGCCGCGGATTTTCGGCAAAGCGGACGTCGCGGTTGGTGAGGATGCCGGCCAATTTGCCCGAAGCTTCGACGATCGGAATGCCGCTGATCCTATGCGCCTTCATCAGCTCGAGCGCCTCGGCCAGCGTCTGGTCCGGAGCCATGGTGATCGGGTTGACCACCATCCCGCTTTCGAACCGTTTGACCTGGCGCACCGCGGTCGCCTGCACGTCGACGTCCAGATTGCGGTGGAGCACCCCGATCCCGCCATATTGGGCAAGCGCGATCGCCATGTCGGCTTCGGTCACCGTGTCCATCGCCGACGACAGGATCGGGATGTTGAGCGGGATTTCGCGGGTCAGCCGGGTCTTGGTGTCGGCCTGGCTCGGCAGGACGGAGGATTCGAGCGGCTGCAGGAGGACGTCGTCGAACGTCAGTCCGAGCGGGATGTCAGCGGTATCGTTGAGTTGGGCCATATCGGCCCATGACAGCAGCCGAGCGATTCGCCAAGTGGGGGGCTACTCCGTGGCCGAATTCGGCTTCAGGTGAACGGACTGGTGCGTCTGATATACGTCTACCTCGGCTCTGGTCGTTCCTTCATCCCATAAGGACACCCAATTGTCCTGATGGACATCGAGTGAATGCGGCTCTCCATCATCCAGGATTACGATTGCTTCGCCGCCGGGCGGTATTTCATGTTGTTCACAGTAAGGTTCAATGAACAGCGTCAAGGGCGTCGCGAGGTAGTTCCTGATGGGCAGCCTCATGTCGCCTCCGTCTCGATCAGCTAGCGACCCGCCCGCGCCAGCAGGCGCGCGGCCTGCTCGACGTGCATGCGTTCGATCATCTGGTTGTCGAACCGCTCGGCGCCGCCGTTGAACGCCTCGACCAGCCGCCGCGCGCGGTCGAGCTCGGCGTCGGTCGGGGCGAACGCGCGGTGGCATGGCTCGATCTGGCTCGGGTGAATCAGGCTCTTGCCGTCAAAGCCGAGCCGCCGCCCGTCCGCGGCCTCGCATGCGAATCCATCAAGATCATCGAGCACATTGTAGACGCCGTCGAACACCGCGATTCCCGCGGCCCGCGCGGCCAGCACGATCAGCTGCAGCGACGCCGAAATCGGCTCGCGCCCCGCATCCGGCGGCAATCGCAGATCGGCGCGTAGGTCATTCGTCCCCGCGATCAGCGCCGCGCAATCGTGGGTCACGTCGCGCGCCGCGAGCACCCCCTTGGCGGTCTCGATCATCGCCGCGATCGGCTTGCCCGATTGCGTCCTGGCGAAGTGCAGTTCCTCTTTGTCCTCGACCCGCGGGACGATCACCAGATCGGCTTCGCTGTGGGTGACGGCGGCGAGGTCCAGGCCATGCCATTCGGTGCCGACGCCGTTGATGCGGATCGCGACCGGCATCGGCCACGGCTCGGCGACCGCCGCGACCGCGGCCGCGCGCGCCGTCTCCTTGGCCTCCGGCTTCACCGCATCCTCTAGGTCGAGCACGACCAGGTCGGACCCGGCCTCACGCGCTTTCTCGATCGCCCGCGGGTTCGACGCCGGCAGAAACAAAATCGATCGTATCGAGAACAGGTCCATGTCGCTTTTCGCTTCCGCTCCGCTCATCGCCGTCGCATCATAGGGAACGCACTATTCGGGGGTTACCCATGTTGAGCATATTCATGATCACGCTGGCGGTGCTAGCCTTTCTGTACGTGATGATCGGCGTCAAGATCGTCCGCCAGGGCTATCGCTATACGATCGAGCATTTCGGACGCTTCGTCCGGGTCGGCCAACCGGGCTTCAATTTCGTCCCGCCGTTCTTCTACCGGGTCGGGCGGCGCATTAACATGATGGAGCAGGTGGTCGATATCCCGGGGCAGGAGATCATCACCAAGGACAATGCCATGGTCGCGGTCGACGGCGTGGTGTTCTTCCAGGTGATCGACGCCGCCAAGGCCGCTTACGAGGTGAGCGATCTGTACAGCGCGCTGATGGCCCTCTCGACTACCAATTTGCGCACCGTCATGGGTTCGATGGACTTGGACGAGACCCTGTCCAAGCGCGACGAAATCAACGCGCGGCTGCTCGCCGTGGTCGATCACGCGACCGAGCCGTGGGGGGTCAAGATCACCCGCGTCGAACTGAAGGACATCCGTCCGCCGCAGGACATCGTCAACGCCATGACCCGGCAGATGAAGGCCGAGCGCGAAAAGCGCGCGTCGATCCTCGAATTCGAAGGCATGCGCCAGTCCGAGATCCTCCGCGCCGAGGGCGAAAAGCAGGCGCGCATTCTCCAGGCGGAAGGGCAGAAGGAAGCCGCGTTCCGCGACGCCGAGGCGCGCGAACGCTCGGCCCAGGCCGAAGCCAATGCGACCAAGTCGGTCAGTGACGCGATCGAAGGCGGCAGCAGCCAGGCGATCAATTATTTCATCGCCCAGAAGTATGTCGAAGCTTTGGGCATGTTCGCCACCTCACCCAATTCCAAGACCATCCTGTTCCCGGTCGAGGCAACCCAGCTGATGGGCACGCTCGGCGGGATCGGCGAACTCGCCAAGGAAGCGTTCGGCGACAAGAGCCCGGCGGTTCGCGGCAAGGGCGTGCCGAGCGTCCCTGAAAGCAAGTCATGAACGGCATGGACATCGATCCCGGCTGGCTGTGGCTGATCGGCGGCGTCCTGCTGCTGATCCTCGAGGTCATCGCGCCGGGCTTCTTCCTCGTGTTCGTCGGAGCCGCGGCGATCGCCACCGGGCTGTTCACCGTGCTGTTCGACCTCGGCACTGCCTCGCAGCTCGCTCTGTTCGCACTGTATGCGGTGATCGCGGTGATGGTCGGCCGCAAATTCTACGCCAACCGCACCTCCGACAGCACCGATCCGCTGTTGAACGACCGGGCCGGACGGCTCGTCGGAAAGTCGGTGACGGTGGTCGCGGCGGTCGACGAACACAGCGGCCGGGTGAAGGTCGGCGACAGCGAATGGAGCGCGCGCGGCGGCCCCGCCCAGGTCGGCGAGCGCGTCCGGATCACCGGCGTCGACGGCAATTGCCTGACGGTGGAGGCGGATCGCGCCCTTCCCCCCGCCTAAGACGGAGACCTCTGTGCCCACATTTGAGCTTTCGCGCCGCCAGACGGTCGCTGCCCTCGCGTCCACCGCCGCTTTCGCTTTCCTCCCCGGGTGCAAGGTCCAGTCGGGCAAGCCCGGCGCCGCGGCCGGTGACGCCGATGCGTCGAAGCTGCTCGATTCGATCGGCGAGAACCTCCTCCGGCTGAACCCCGAGCAGGCGACCTCGCTCGGCATCGACACCGGCGCCCGCGCCGCGCTGCGCACCCAGCTCGGCGACCGCTCGCCGGCGGGCATCCAGAAGCTGGTCGGCACCTTGAAGGCCGACCTCGCCCGCGCCGAAGCGGTCGACACCGCGGCTTTGTCCTTCCCGATCCGGACCAGCGTCGAGGTGGTGAAAAGCGCCTACAAGACCGCGCTCGAAGGCTTCACTTTGCCCTATGGCGATGTCGCCGTCGGCGGCTGGCGCAACACGCCCTATGTCGTGATCCAGAATGTCGGCGCTTATCTCGATACGCCCAAGTTCCTCGATACCGATCACCCCATGGACAATGCGTCCGATGCCGAAGCTTATCTCGCCCGCCTCGCCCAATATCCCAAGCAGCTCGACGCCGAGGTCGAGCGGATAAAGGCGGCGCGCGGCGCAGGCCTCGTCCCGCCCGCGTTCCTGATCGAGAAGGCGCTCGGCCAGCTGACGCTCGCCGCCAAGAATGCGCGCGACGGCAAGGGCATCGTCGATTCGATCGTCCGCCGGACCAAGGAAAAGAACATCGCCGGCGACTGGGCGGAACGCGCGCGCAAGATCGTCACCGGCGAGGTCGCGCCCGCGCTCGAGCGCCAGATCATGGAATTAAAGGCCGAGGGCGGCTCCGCCACTGACGTCGCCGGCATGTGGTCGCGCCCGCACGGCGACGAATATTACGCCTGGGCGCTCAAGGCCTCGACCACCACCAGCATGTCGCCGGACGAGGTCCACAAGATGGGCCAGGAGCAGCTCGCCGAGCTCCAGGGCCGCATGGACCCGCTGCTCAAGCAGCTTGGCTACACCCAGGGGACGGTTGCCGAACGGATGCAGGGGCTGGCCAAGGACCCGCGCTACAAATTCTCGGACGGCGACAAGGGCCGGGCCGAAATCATGGCCTACATCCAGGAGCGGCTGAAGCTGATCCGCGCCCAGCTGCCGCGCGCCTTCAACACGCTGGTAGCGGGCAATGTCGAGGTGAAGCGCATGCCGCCCGAGGAAGAGCCCGGCGCACCCGGCGCTTACGGCGGCGCCGGTTCGATCGACGGCAAGATCCCAGGCAAATTCTGGATCAACCTGCGCGAGACCAGCCTGCACAGCAAATACAGCCTGCCCGACCTCGCCGCGCACGAGGCGATCCCCGGCCACGTGTGGCAGGGCGAATATGCCAACAAGATGCCGCTGATCCGCAACATGCTGGCGTTCAACGCTTATTCCGAAGGCTGGGCGCTCTATGCCGAGCAATTGGTCGACGAGCTTGGCGTCTATCAGGGCGAACCGGCGCTGCAGCTCGGCTACCTCCAGTCGATCGCCTTCCGCGCTTGCCGCCTGGTGGTCGATTCAGGGCTCCACGCCAAGAAATGGACTCGCCAGCAGGGCGTCGATTTCTTCGTCCAGCGCAACGGCTCCAACCCGCTCGAGGTCGCGTCCGAAGTCGACCGTTATTGCAGCTGGCCGGGCCAGGCATGCGGCTACAAGGTCGGCCATTCGACCATCAACCGCCTGCGCGACGGGGCGAAGGCGGCGCTCGGCGCAAAATACGATTTGCGCGCGTTCGACGACGCGGTTGTGCTCGGCGGCAATGTGCCGATGGATGTGCTGGCCAAGAACGTCGACGATTACGTCGCGCGGACGAAGGGCGCGTGAATGGACGGCCTCTTCGAGTCCATCTTCACGAACCGGGGAATGGCGCTCCTCAATGCGCTCGCTTGTGCGCTATTCATCATGCAGATTTTGGTCTCGCTATCCAGGCAAACCATTAGCCTGGGGTCGATCCCGCCCAAGATCCGCAAGTCCGACAATCCACCCGCCTTTTGGGCAGTGATTGGCTTGTTCGGCGTAATAGTCGTGTGGACCGGTGCAGCGGCGGCGATGAACTTCTTCAGCTAGCAGGGACGACAGCGCTGCCAGGTCAGCCCTACTTCTTGCCGAGGAAGTCCGACGCCATGTCGCCGATCTTGCCCAGCGCGCCGTCGCCCTGGAGCATCTCGGCATAGCGGCCGAGCGAGCCTTCGCCGCCGATATGGCCAATGATTTCCTGCAGCTTGTCGGTCGGCAGCCCGGTCTCGGCCGCGGCGCCCTCCGCCGTATCGACATCCATCGGGTGGAACTTGGCCAGCGCCTGGACCGCTGATTCAACATGCTCGGGGGATAGGCCGACCTTAGCCGCGAGGTTGGCCACGTCCGCATGGTCGCTGAATTGGCTGAGAAGTCCGTCGAGAATGCCCATCATGACCTCCTTGGGGGGTGAGAGTCGCGATTCCGCCCCTAGCACTTCTCGGCTGGTGCGACGATTGCGGATTGGCTGGACCTAGTTCCCGCTGGTCCCCGCCCCGCGCGCATCTCCCGGCGCATGGCCGAAACGCTCGCGATAGCGCGTGTAAAAGGTCGACAGGCTGTTGAACCCGGTCTCGTAGGCGATATCTGCGACCGACTGAAACGCCGAGTCCGGGCGGGTCAGCATGTTGTGCGCCAGCTCAAGCCGGCGGCCGCTGACATAATCGGAGAAGCTCTCGCCGGTCGGCGCGAAGAGGTTGTGGATGGTACGTACCGATGCTCCGCAATCGGCGGCGATCCGCGCCGGCGACAGCAAGGGATCGAGCAGTCGGCGCTCGATCGCGGCGTGGACCCGCGCCAGCCGCGCTGAGGCGATGCTTTCGACCTTGCCCTCGAAATCGCCGGCGGGGTCGAGCGCAATCCGCAGCAATGATGCGATGTTGCTGGCATAGCCTTCAACCGCGATCGCCGGGAGCAGGTCGAGCTGGCGACGGAACTCACCGAGGAAGGTCATCAGCAATTTTGCCCGCGGGTCGCCGTTAAGCCGCGCTCCCCCGGCGATCACGTCGAGCGCGGCGGGTGAATCCGCGATCAGGTCACGCGGGATGACCCAGGCGCGATTGTCGAAACCCAACTCAGTCGATGTAACGTAGGGTTCGTCGCTGTCGCCAACCAGCGCTTCGCCCTGCCGAAGATCAAGCGAGCGACGCCCGCCGAACGTCTCGAACGTCAGCCCGCCGCGGCCGAGTTGCTCGAAAATGAAGACCGTCCCGCTGGCCCCTTTGGCGATGTCCGCGGAACTGCGCGCGATGACCCGGTTGCTGCACGCGACCTGAATCATCGTCACTGGCCCCGCCGGCCGCACCAGCCATTCGCTGTTGAACATCTCGGGGTCACCGACGATGCTCTTGTTGGTCATCTTGAGACCGGCTTGGGCGGACATCTCCTCCCACGCGCTGATCCGCTCGGACGGGCTGACGTCGCGCACCGTAGCAATCAGCGCGGGCACACCGCCAGGCCGGGTGACGACCGGTGCCAATTTCCGCGGAATCCTGTCGGCCTGCCCCACGCAACCCCCAAGCTAGTCCTGCGGGCCGCAGCATAACCGATTTTGCGCGCATCCGAAAAACCCTGCGCTGAGCCGGACGCGGCGGGCCCTCGCGACGACTTAGTCGAAAGGCAGGACGGCGACTCAAGGTTGCTCGATCCGCTGAAGGGACGGCGCTGACGCTGTCCTCAAAAACTCGAGGACTAGAAAATGACCAAATACATCTTGCTCGCGGCGACCGCCGCGATTGGGGCGAGCTTTGCCCTTTCATCGACCCCGGCGATTGCTGGAGACGTGTGCGACATCAATGGCTCGGCCAATGGCGGTGGCGCCGACGCCGCGGGCGCCAGCGCACTTGCTTGCGGCACAGGCGCAGACGCCACTGGGGATAACAGCACCGCGATTGGATTTGGCGCCGTAGTGAGCGGAACCGACTCGATCGCGATCGGACAAGGTGCAAGCGCAGGTTACGACAATTCGCTCGTGATCGATACTTCCACGGGCGGCGCACAGACCTCTGTGAGTGGCCCCAATACAATCGCGATTGGTGATGGGGCAAAAGCGCAGAGTGCTGGCGGAGTGGCGATCGGTTTCCAGGTATCGGTCAGCAATGGCGGTGCGCTAGCTTTAGGCAATGGTGCCGACGCCAATGGCAATCAGGCAGTTGCCTTGGGCGGCTCATCGAATGCGACTGGCGCTG
>Ga0268265_10002912_pt1 | contig 12558 bp, 11 predicted proteins | sample KBSSwiS52_FD_190355 | JGI IMG/M metagenome (GOLD analysis project Ga0268265, IMG submission 190355) | Switchgrass rhizosphere microbial communities from Kellogg Biological Station, Michigan, USA - KBS Switchgrass S5-2 (SPAdes) (version 2) | ecosystem: Host-associated > Plants > Roots >... | reverse complement strand
CATCGTGCCGAGCGCGCCCGGGATGTCGCGCAGGATCACCACCAGCCGCGCCGCGCCGCCGTCCGAACCTTCGCCCCAGGCGAGGTCGAGCCAGTCGGCGTCGACGCCGCTCGCAAGCGTGTCACAACCGATGACGTGGACCTCGATTTCCTCGTCCTCGCGGCGGAGGCCGACAATCCGGTCGCCGGGGATCGGGTGGCAGCAGGGTGCGAGATGATAGGCGACGCCGGGCGTCAGCCCCTTGATCGAGATCGCCTTGCGCTGGCTCGGCGGACGCGGTGAGACGTCGCCGCCGGCCGAGCCGGGCATCAGCGCTTCCATCAGCGCCTCGTCGCTGACGCGCTTGCGCGCGATGGCCATCATCAATTCGTCGGCGCCCTCGATCTTGAGCTTCTTGAGCGCGCGCTTGAGCGCATCCTTGTCGAGCTCGGCGGGAAGCCGGGCGACGATCTCGTCGTAGATCTTGCGCCCGAGCTCGATGGTCTCCTCGCGCTCCTTGTGGCGGACGAAGCGGCGCACCCCGGCGCGGGCCTTGCCGGTGGCGACGAAGCGCAGCCATGACGGCTGCGGGTGCTGGGCCTCGGAGGTCAGGATTTCGACCTGGTCGCCGTTCTCGAGCATCGTCCGGAGCGGCACCACGCGGCCGTTGACCTTGGCCCCGACGGTGCGGTCGCCAAGCCCGGTATGGACGGCATAGGCGAAATCGACCGGAGTCGCGCCCTTGGGCAGCTGGATCAGCTCGCCCTTGGGGGTAAAGGCGAAAATCCGGTCCTGGTACATCGCCATCCGGGTATGCTCGAGCAGCTCCTCGGCATTCTCCGCATGGTCGAGAATTTCGACGAGGTCGTCGATCCACGGCACGTGGATATCGTCGGCGGGCTTGCCTTCCTTATAGGCCCAGTGCGCGGCGAGCCCGCGCTCGGCCTGCTCGTGCATCGCCTGGTCGCGGATCTGGATTTCGATCCGCATTTTTGAATCGTGGATCACCGAGGTGTGGAGCGAGCGGTAGCCGTTGCGCTTGGGGGTCGAGATGAAATCCTTGAAGCGGCCGGGGACCATCGGCCAGCGGCGATGGATCAGCCCGAGCGCGCGATAGCTGTCGCCCAAGTCCTTCACGATCACCCGGAAGGCCATGACGTCGGATAATTGCTCGAAGCTGATGTGGCGCTCGGCCATCTTCTTCCAGATCGAATAGGGGTGCTTCTGGCGGCCGGTGACCTCGGCTTCGAGGCCATTGTCGGCGAGGTAGAGCTGCAGCCCGAGGCCGATGCGATTGACGAGGTCGCCGCCCTGCTGGTGGAGCTGGTCGAGCCGGCGGGTGATCGAGGCGTAGGCGTCGGGCTCGAGCTCCTTGAACGCGAGCGTCTGCATCTCGTTCATCATCTCGTACATGCCGATCCGCTCGGCGAGCGGCGCGTAGATATCCATCGTCTCGCGCGCGATGCGGTGCCGCTTCTCCTCCGACGGGATGTGATAGAGCGTCCGCATATTGTGCAGCCGGTCGGCGAGCTTGACGAGCAGCACGCGAATGTCGTCGCTCAGCGCGAGCAGGAATTTGCGCAGGTTCTCGGCCGCGCGCTCGCTCTCGGACTGGGCCTCGATCTTCGACAGCTTGGTCACGCCGTCGACCAGCCGGGCAACGTCCTTGCCGAACAACTTCTCGATCTCTTCCGGAGTCGCGAGCGTGTCTTCGATGGTGTCGTGGAGGATCGCGGTGGCGATGGTCAGGTCGTCGAGCTTCAAGTCGGTGAGGATGCCCGCGACTTCGATCGGATGGCTGAAATAGGGGTCGCCCGAGGCGCGCACCTGGGTGCCGTGCGCCTTCATCGAGAAGACATAGGCGCGGTTGATCAGCCCCTCGTCCGCGTCGGGATCGTAGGACCGGACCTTTTCGACCAGTTCATACTGCCTGAGCACCCCCTAAGATGGGGGGAGGCGGCACTTTTGTGCAAGCGCGAAAGAGAAAGTGGCCAGGACGGGGCCGCGGACGGAGGGGAGTGGATCGTCCGCGACCCCTGAAAATTGGTTACTGAGCGGCCAGTGCTGCGTTCGGTTGGGCCTTGGCCGCGGAATTGCACTTCTCAAGCTCGGCGGCGCCGAACGCGCGGCCATCGACGCTGAAGCTTTCGATTCGGCCGGCATGCTTGGCGAGCGACTGGCACAGGATCGCCGGACGGCTCTGCTCGGTCGCGCCCTGGCAAGCCGCGGGTCCGCAGTTCCACACGATGTCTCGGGCAATGAACCGCTCGGTCGTCGGTTTGACCGGCTTGGCGGCATAGGTCGCCGCCATCGCGGGAGCACTGGCCAGCCCGGCCGCGGAAAGAATCAATAGCGCCCGAAGCATAAGTCCTCCTGTTTCGTTGCAATTTGAAACTGGATAATTTAGCAGGTTGCAACTTGCAACTATTTTTTAAGGGCTGGTTGTGCTTTCATCCGAGTCAGGGAGAGGGAGAACGGCTGAATTGGCAGCGGACCGAGTCACGACCGGCATCGACGCCTTTAAGGAAGCGGCATTGCATTGCCCGTTGCCGCCGGCGGTCGAACTGATCGGTGAGAAGTGGGCGTTCCTGATTCTCCGCGGCGCCCTCAACGGCCTCCAGCATTTCGAAGAATTCCAGGCCGGGCTCGATATCGCCCGCAACATCTTGTCCGACCGGCTGGGGAAACTGGTCGCCGGCGGCATCCTCGAACGCAATTCCGATCCGCTCGACCGGCGCAAGGTGGTCTATTCGCTCACACCCAAGGGCGAAGGCCTGCTCCCGGTCGTTCTAGCGCTCCGCCAATGGGGCCGCGAATGGGGCTACGGCCACGTGGAGGTCGTGCTCGCCGACAAGCGCGACGGCCTGCCGGTGCGCAAGATCTGCGTCCAGGCCCATGACGGGCGCGAACTGAGCCTGGCCGATCTGACCTGGGTGAAGTCCGAAGATACGATCCAGCAAGCCGCTGAATAGCGGCCGCTAGCGAGTAACGTGCTCGGCTGTCCCCCGGACAGCCTGCGCGCTACTTACTCGTAATCGCCGCCCGACGGAGTCGGCCGCGGCGGGGCGGCCGCCGTGAGGCGCAGCGCCTCGGCAGCATCGCTCAGCGACGCCAGCTCTTCGGTCTCGTCCTCTTCATCGACCCGGACCTTCTGCAGGTTGGTGACGATCGCTTCCTCGAGGTGAGCCGGCTTAACCGTTTCCTCGGCGATTTCGCGCAGGGCGACGACCGGGTTCTTGTCGCGGTCGCGGTCGATCGTGAGATCGGCGCCGCCTGACACCTGACGCGCGCGCTGGGCGGCGAACAGGACCAGGTCGAACCGGTTCGAAACCTTGTCTACGCAATCTTCAACAGTAACGCGCGCCATTCGTCGCCTCGCAAAAAACTCGGGAATACGGGATGCCGGCGACTTAGGGACGGGCGGTCGTAAAGTCAATGAAATCGCCGGCAGTGCGCGCTCTTGCGTTGCCGCGGCTCGGAGGCCAGACCGGCGTATGGTCAAGACGAAAACCGCCGATCGAATCCAGCAGATCGACGGCAATCGGCTGATCTTCCTCACCGAAGGGCCGGAGCGGCTCGACCAGCTGATCGCGTTGATCGATGGCGCGAAGCAGTCGGTGCGCCTGCTCTATTACATCTACTCCGGCGACCGCGCCGGCGACCTGGTCCGCGACGCATTGCTCCGGGCATTGGATCGCGGGGTCGCCGTGTCGCTGCTGATCGACGGGTTCGGCAGCGGCCATACCCACGAGAGCTATTTTCGCGAACTCAACGAGCGCGGCGCGACTTTCTGCCGCTTCAACCCGTCCTATGGCCGCCGCTACCTGCTCCGGAACCACCAGAAGCTCGCGCTCGCCGACGGTGAAACCGACGCCAGCCGGATCCTTATCGGCGGGTTCAATGTCGCCAACGGCTATTTCGCGAAGATCGACGAAGTGGGCTGGCGCGATGTCGGCCTGCTCGTCGAAGGGCCCGCCGCCGCCCGCGTCATGCCTTATTACGATGCGCTGATGGCCTGGGCGCTCAAGCCGCGCTCACGCCTCAAGACGCTGCGCGCGGTGGTCCGGCGCTTCAGCGAACATGAGGGGCCGCTGCAATGGCTCTACGGGGGGCCGATGCAGCTCAAGTCGCCATGGGGGCTGGCGACGCTGCGCGACCTTGCCGCGGCCCGCGATCTCGAGATGATCGTCGCTTATTTCGCGCCGATGGGCGGCATCCTCAAGCGCATCGGTGCGGTCGCCGCGCGTGGCCGGGCGCGGGTCATGATCCCGGCCAAGTCGGACAATCCGCCGACCATATCGGCGGCGCGAAGCACCTATGCGCGCCTGCTCAAGCGCCGCGTGCAGATTTTCGAATATGAAACCACCAAGCTCCATTCGAAGGTGCTGGTGATGGACGATGTGGTGCACATCGGCTCGTCGAACTTCGACTTGCGGAGCCTCTATCTGAACATGGAGATGATGCTGCGCGTCGACGATCCGGAATTCGCGCAGCTGATGCGCAATTATTTCGAGCACGAGCTCGGCGGGTGCATCGAGATCACGCCGTCCGTCTACAAGGAGCGCGCGACCTGGCTGCAGCGGCTGCGCTGGCGGATCGCCTGGTTCCTGGTCGCGTCGCTCGATTACACCGTCACCCGGCGGCTCGCGCTGCGGGTGCCGTGAGGATCAGTCGGTGGCGGGTTCGCGCCACGCCCAGAACAGTGTGGCCGGCGGCACGTTGACCCATTCAAAGCCGCGATCGATGCGCTCGAAGTGCGGTTGGATGAAGTCCTTCACCTTGGGGCTGAACTGATAGACCAGGAAGGCGCCGCCGGGACGGATGACCTTGGCCGTCGCTTCGGCGATGGCTTCGCCAACGCCGGGCGGCAAGGTCGAGAACGGCAATCCCGAGACGACATAATCCGCCTGGCCGAGGCTGCGCTCGGCGAGGATGGTCTCGACATCGGCAGCCGATCCGGTGATCGCGATCAGCCGCGGGTCGTCGATCGACTGGGTCAGATATTTGGTGAAGTCGGGGTTGGTGTCGATCGTCACCAGCTTCGCATCGGGGCCAAGCAGGTCGAGGATCGGCCGGGTGAAGGTCCCGACGCCGGGACCATATTCGACGAACAGCCGGGTGTTCTCCCAGTCGACCGGGCGCAGCATCTTTTCGATCAGGACGCGGCTCGACGGAATGACCGAGCCGACCATCACCGGATTCTTGAAGAACCCGCGAAGGAACTGCCATTGCGGGCTGGGCGTCCGGCGATCCCGGCGGCGAGCAAGGCGGCGCGGACTTTTCAACGTCCGAGCTGATGAGGTTGGCATGAATGCTCCGTCGGGGGACAGCGAAGTGAGCGAGTTGGCAAATGCATGGCCGCTTGGCAAGTTTTGCCGCTCGACCAGGGCGTCGCCCCGTTAACCCGGACCATGAAGCGCTCCAAATCCGCGACGAAGGGATGATCGGCTAGGGTTTGCCGCCGGTCTTGGACCGCAGCATTCCCGGCAGCACGAAGCCGATCCCGCCCATCGGACGCACCGCATCGCTCTTCAGCGTGTCCTGGATGCGGTCATATTCCTCGAGCATTTCGGGCGTGACCGAGGCACGAGTCTCGGTCAGCGCCGTCTCGAAGTCGGCCATGGTGACATTGCCGGTGTCGAGCCCGCGGCGCAGCGCGGTGAGGCCGGCGCGGCGGACCAGATCCTCGAGATCGGCGCCGGTGAAGCGTTCGGTCCGGCGGGCCAGCGATTCTAGGTCGACATCAGCGGCCAGCGGCATGTCCTCGGTATGGATGGCGAGGATCCGCCGGCGGCCGGCGGTGTCCGGCACTCCGACGTAGATCAATTCGTCGAAGCGGCCCGGGCGAAGCAGCGCCGGATCGATCAGCGTCGGCCGGTTGGTCGCCCCGATGACGACGACGTTCTGCAGTTCCTCGAGCCCGTCCATCTCGGCGAGGATGGTGTTGACCACGCGTTCGGTCACCTGCGGCTCGCCGAGCCCGCCGCCGCGTGCCGGGACCAGGCTGTCGAGCTCGTCGATGAAGATGATCGTCGGCGCGACCTGGCGGGCGCGGTTGAACAGCCGCGCGATCTGCTGCTCGCTCTCGCCATACCATTTGGACAACAGGTCGGACGATTTGGTGGCGATGAAATTGGCTTCGCTCTCGCGTGCCGCGGCCTTGGCCAGCAAGGTCTTGCCGGTACCCGGCGGGCCATAGAGCAGGAAGCCCTTGGCCGGGCGGATGCCGAGCCGACGGAATGCCTCGGGGTGCTTGAGCGGCAGTTCGACGCCCTCGCGCAAGCGGTCGCGCGGCGCATCGAGGCCGCCGATGTCGTCCCACTGGATGGTCGGTGCCTCGACCATCACTTCGCGCATCGCCGATGGCTGGACGCGCTTCAGGGCATTGTCGAAATCCTTGAGCTCAACCGACAGATCGTCAAGGATTTCGGTCGGGATCACATCCTCGCCAAGGTTGAGCCGCGGCATGATCCGCCGCACGGCTTCAAGCGCGGCCTCGCGCGCCAAAGCAGCGATATCGGCGCCGACGAAGCCATAGGTCCGCCGCGCCAAATCATCGAGGTCGACGTCGGGTGACAGCGGCATGCCGCGGGTGTGGATGCCAAGGATTTCGCGGCGGCCAGGCTGGTCGGGCACGCCGACGACGATCTCGCGATCGAATCGGCCGGGCCGGCGCAGCGCTTCGTCGAGCGCTTCCGGCCGGTTGGTCGCCGCGATGACCACCGTATTCTGGCGCGCCTCGATCCCGTCGAGCAACGTCAGCAGCTGCGCGACCAGCCGCTTTTCCGCCTCGCCGGTCACCTGGCCGCGTTTGGGTGCGATCGAATCGATCTCGTCAATGAAAATGATCGATGGCGCAGACTGCGCCGCCTGCTCGAAAATCTCGCGCAGCCGGCGCTCGCTCTCGCCATAGGCCGAGCCCATGATTTCGGGGCCGGCGATCGAAAAGAATTTCGCGGCGCTTTCGTTGGCGACAGCGCGTGCCAGCAACGTCTTGCCGGTGCCGGGCGGGCCGTGGAGCAGGACGCCCTTGGGCGGATCGACGCCGAGCCGCTGGAACAGTTCGGGGTGGCGCAGCGGCAGTTCGACCATCTCGCGCAGGGCATCGATGGTGCTCTTCATCCCGCCGAGGTCGTCATAGGTGATGCCGGCGCGGCGCTGGCCGTCGGTCTCGGCGAATTCGGAGAGCAATTCGACGTCGGTCTTGGCGTCGATGTGGACGATGCCCTTGGGCGCGCTCGACACCACGACCAGCTTCAGCTCCTGGAGCGCGAACGCCGGGGCATTGAGCATCTGCCGGATGTGCTCGGGCATGTCGGCGTTGACCCGCTGGTGGCCGGTAGTCGAGACGACATCACCCTCGACGACCGGCCGCCCGGCGAAGGTCCGCTTCAGGGCGTCGGCCGACCCCTGCAGCCGGATGTTCGGCTGGGCCGGGGCGAACACGACCCGGGTCGCAGGCTTGGACTTGGCCTTGCGGACCTCGACGAAATCACCCGATCCGACCCCGGCATTGGCGCGCTGGAGGCCGTCGAGGCGGATGATGTCGATGCCTTCGTCTTCGCCATAGGGGCGGATCGCCCGCGCCGCCGTGGTGCGCTTGCCGGCGATTTCGATGACGTCGCCTTCCTTGAGTCCGAGCGCATCCATCAGCGTGTCGGGCAGGCGGGCAAAGCCGCGTCCGCTGTCGGCCGGCGGCAGGCTCGCGACCTGGACCTTGCGCGAATTCACTCGATCGATCGTGTCGGTCTCAGCCATGATCTCTCCTCATACCGGATGCGTAACAGCTACACACGGCGCAGGTTCAATATTTGATCGCCCCGGCGATTTTGCGAACCACCGAGCGCGGCGCGAAACGGGTGCTGATCGCCCCGATTTTATTGGCGAGGCCGGTCACCACCACCGCGCGATTGCGGTCGAGCCCGCTGAGGCCCGCGGCGACGACTTCGGGCGATTCCATCGCCACCCGATCGAACAGGCCATTGCCGCCGAACCCGGCGACGTCGCCGTATTCGGTGCGGGTTGGGCCGGGACACAAAGCGGTCACGCGGATGCCGTGCGGCTTCAGTTCCTCGTGCAGCGCCTCGGTGAACGACAAAACATAGGCCTTGGTCGCGAAATAGACCGCCATGTTGGGCCCGGGCTGGAAAGCCGCGGTCGAGGCGACGTTGAGAATGCCACCCGACTTGCGCTTGATCATCGCCGGCGCGACCGCGCGGCACAGGTCGGTCAGGGTGCCGACGTTGAGGTCGATCATCTGCCGCTGGCGCTTGGCGTCGAGGGTGGCGACGCGGCCGATCAGCCCGAAGCCGGCATTGTTGATGAGGACATCGACCTGTTCACCGGCAGCCGCGATGTCGGCCAGCAGCTTCGCCGCCGACCCGCTTTTCGACAGGTCGATGGTCACCGCTCGGGCGTTGCCGAGCTCCCTGGCCAGCGCCTCGATCCGGTCCTTGCGCCGCGCCGCGAGCACCAGGCTGTGGCCGCGCTTCGACAATTGCCGGGCGAAGTCGACGCCCAGCCCGGCCGACGCGCCGGTAATCAGCGCGACTTTCTTCACGAAACCTTCGCGCTGACGATCTTGCCCGGCTCGCGCGGCGGCTCACCGACCGGCAGTGCGTCGACAAATTCCATCCCGCTCTCGACCTCACCCCACAGGGTATATTGGCCGTCGAGGAAGGTCGCATCGTCGGTGCAGATGAAGAACTGGCTGTTGGCCGAATTCGGATCCTGCGCGCGGGCCATGGAGGCCGCCCCGCGGACATGCGGAGTGGCCGAAAATTCGGCCTTGAGGTTGGGCAAATGCGATCCGCTCATGCCGGTCCCGGTCGGGTCGCCGCCCTGGGCCATGAAACCGGGGATCACCCGGTGGAACACGACCCCGTCGTAAAAGCCCGAACTGGCGAGTTCGGCGATGCGCTCGACATGGCCCGGCGCAACGTCCGGGCGGAGCTTGATGACGACATCGCCGCCGGTCGAGAGGGTCAGGGTCAGGCGGTCGGGATGGGCCATCGGATGCTCCGTTCAGGTTCTTGCAAAGCAGCGCATTTAGGTAGCCGCGCCCGCTTGCGCCAGAGCGGCCGCGTCCATAGGAGAGCCGCACCGGGTCGAAGAAGGGGAAGCGCAAGTGAGCGAGAGCGAGCACATCGCCGCCCCGCCCCATGCGGATTCGAGCGGTCCCGACAATAGCGTGATGGACGAGGAAACCCGGCTGCGGCCGGAGTTCGTCGACAAGGTTCTCGACGCGGTCGAGGCCGGCGAGGACGAGACCGCGCGCATGCTGGTCGAGCCGCTCCACCCGGCCGACGTCGCCGATTTGATCGAGCTTGCCCGGCGCGACGAGCGCGAGGGGCTGGTCAAGGCGCTGGCCGGCATCGTCGACGCAGACGTGCTCGCTGAAATGAACGATTACGTCCGCGAAGGCCTGCTCGACGAAATGGAGCCGCAGCAGGTCGCGGATATCGCCGGCCAGCTCGAAACCGACGACGCCGTCGCGCTGATCGAGGACCTCGACGAGGACGAGCAGCAGGCGGTACTCGAGCGGATGGAGCCCGACGACCGCGCCGCGGTCGAGGAGGCGCTCAGTTACCCGGAGGAATCCGCCGGCCGCCTGATGCAGCGCGACCTGATCGCGGTGCCCGAGCATTGGAAGGTCGGCCAGGTCATCGACTATCTGCGCAAGACCCCGGATCTGGCCGACGATTTCTGGGAAGTGTTCGTGGTCTCGCCCGATCACCGCCCAATCGGAACGTGCAAATTGTCGGCGATCCTGCGCACGCCGCGCGACACCCTGGTCGCCGCCATCATGATGGACGAGCAGACCCTGATCCCGGTCGACATGGACCAGGAAGATGTCGCGCTGCGCTTCCAGAAATATGCGCTGGTTTCGGCGGCGGTGATCGACGATTCCGGCCGCCTCGTCGGCATGATCACGGTCGATGACATCGTCCACATCATCCAGGAAGAAGCGGGCGAGGACGTGCTGCTGCTCGCCGGTGCCGGCGAAGGCGACATCAATGAGCCGATCCAGCTGACCGTCCGGCGGCGGCTGTTCTGGCTGGTGGTCAATCTTGGCACCGCGATCCTTGCCGCCAGCGTAGTCAGCCTGTTCCAGACCGAGATCGGCAAATATGCCGTACTCGCGGTGCTGATGCCGATCGTCGCAGGCATGGGCGGCAATGCCGGTACCCAGACGCTGGCGGTCGCCGTGCGTGCGCTGGCGACCAACCAGCTGACCGAATCGAACACGCTGCGGACGTTCGGGCGCGAACTGACCATCGCCTTGGCCAACGGCTTGTCGCTCGGCGTGCTGATCGGCATCGGCGTGGCCCTGATCTTCAGCAACCCGCTGCTCGGCGCGGTGATGGGGGCGTCGATGGTCATCAACAATCTCGCCGCGGGCCTCGGCGGCATCCTGGTGCCGGTGACGCTCGACCGGCTGAAGATCGATCCGGCCGTGTCCTCGGCGGTGTTCGTGACCACGGTGACCGATGTCACCGGCTTCTTCAGCTTCCTCGGGCTGGCCGCGCTCGCCGGTCTCGGCAGCTAGCAGCGCTTGCCGATTCTCCGGCCGCTCACTATCGCGAATCCAACCGCAAAATGGAGGCAGGCATGACGACTTCGGTTTCCGCTATCATCGATACCAAGGTGGCCGGACAGGCGATGCTCAAGCATCCCTTCTACCAGGCGTGGACCGAGGGCAGCCTGCCGCTCGACACGCTGCGCGACTATGCCCGGCAATATTTCCATCACGTCGAAGCCTTCCCGCGCGCCGTCAGCGCGGTCCACAGCGCCTGCCCGGATCGCGACGGCCGCCGCATGCTCGCCGAGAACCTCGCCGAGGAAGAGGGCGTCGAAGCGGGCAAGCAGGACCATGCGACCCTGTGGCTGATGTTCGCCGGCGGGCTGGGCGAGAATGAAGACGCGATTCGCGGCCAAGAGCTCAATCCCGAAACGACGGCGCTGATCGAGACTTTCCGCCGCCTGTCGCGCCAGTCCTACGCCGCCGGCCTTGGCGCGCTCTACGCCTATGAAAGCCAGTTCCCGGGTGTCGCCAGCGCCAAGATCGAAGGGCTGATCGACCGCTACGGCATCGCCGACGAGCCGACTTTGCGGTTCTTCCGGGTGCACGAGAGCGCCGACGTCGAGCATAGCTCGGTATGCCGGGCGCTGCTCGACCGGCTGAGCGATGCCGAGAAGGACGAGGCGATCGCCGCGGGTGACGAGCTTGCCGGTGCGTTGTGGAACTTCCTGTCGGGCGTGGAGGCCCGCGCCACCGTCAACTAGCGGCAGCCACTGACGCTGGCCGAGCCGCTGGCTTTGGTCGTGCACGCCGGCCCGCCGGTGAGCGCGATCGTGGCCGGCCCGAAGGCGTTGATCTTCACGCTGTTCGAAATGTCGGCTTTGACCGACGATGCGCCGTCGGTGGTGAGGGTCGCGTCCTTGACCTTGAGGCCTGACGCATCGAGCGAGGCGATGCCGCGGATGGTCGCGGTCAGTTTCGGCGAGGTTCCGCCGACCGATGCCCCGGCGGTTCCGGCGACATCGATCTGGAGCTGATCGACATCGGCCCTGGCGATGGTCACGAAGCCCGATCCCTGGACCGCGAGGTTGAACGACAGCGCCTTGACCTTGTCGATCTCGAGGCTGCCCGAGCCGTTGAGCGAGGCCTGGCTGAGCTCATGGGTGCCGAGGCGGATTTCGACCGGCCCCGAATTTTCGCCGGGATAGCCGCCCCACGATGCGCGGCCGGCGTGGATCACCAGGGTCCGCCCGGTGACGTCCATGGCGATGCGGTCGAGCGCGGCCTGGCTGCCCGACGCGGTCGCGAACGGCGCGACGCCATTGCTGAGCTTGACCTTATAGGGTCCCTCGACCCGGACTCGGTCGAAACCGTTGATCCCGAAATTGCGGGTGGCGCTGATCGCCGGCGAAGCGGCGATGCCGAGGGCCAGCAAAACAAAGGGCAGGTGGAAACGCATGCCTCCACCTGCCCCGAACATGGTTAAGACGGCTTTAAGAGCAGGTGACGTTGCCCGAGCCGACCTTGCTGATCTTGCACTTGGCGCCACCGGTGAGCAGGACATCGCCCGAGCCCATAATGCTGACATCGGCGGTGCCGCTGGCGTTGGCGGCGATGCTGCCGGAGCCGGCGATGGAGACGTCCGCGGTCTGCGCCTGGACGCCCTTGGCGTCGATGTCGCCCGAACCGGCGATGTCGAACTTGGCGTTCTGGGCGCGGCCGCTGCCGACCTTGGTCCCGCCCGAGCCGGCGATGGCCAGCTTCAGCGTCTGCACATCGAGCGTGGCGACGTCGAGGCCGCCCGAACCGGCGACCTCACCATCGAACGAATCGCCCTTGATCTGGTCGACCTTGATGTCGCCCGACCCGGCGATCGACGCGCCGCGGAGCTGCGGCACGGTGACCACCAGGTCGACCTTGCCGTGGAAGTTCCAGCCCTTGTTGAACCAACCCTTTTGCCGCTCGCTATGGATTTCGAGCTTCCCGTTGCGGACCTCGACCACCATGTGCTCGATCATCTTTTCCGAGCCCTTGGCCGACACGCTCGGATTGGCTCC
>Ga0268265_10002907_pt1 | contig 12581 bp, 10 predicted proteins | sample KBSSwiS52_FD_190355 | JGI IMG/M metagenome (GOLD analysis project Ga0268265, IMG submission 190355) | Switchgrass rhizosphere microbial communities from Kellogg Biological Station, Michigan, USA - KBS Switchgrass S5-2 (SPAdes) (version 2) | ecosystem: Host-associated > Plants > Roots >... | reverse complement strand
TGCCGCGCGCTGCATCTGGCGGATGTTGGCCTCCTTGGCAGTGATCCCCTCGATGCAGCGCGCGGCATCCCAGCCCGGCGTGCACCCACAGTCCGGGCCCTTCGACTGCGGCACCGTGGTCGTGCCGGTGACCCACGCCGCGACGACCTCTTCCTTCCCCTGGACGTAGGAGACGCGGGTCACCAGGATCGTGTAAAGCAGGATCAGCAGGAGGAGGGAGGCGATCCAGAGGATCAGCGTCCGACGGAACCAGCGCCCGATCTCCCTCTGCGTCAGCCGGTACGTGGCCAGGAACTCAATCACCACCGCGACCACGCCCATGAGCAGGCCGGACAGGGGAATGAGCCACCCCTGCAGGGAGCGGGGATAGAGATCCAGCAGGGCGGTGAACTTGGGGACGCGGACCGTGCCGAGGAACGGCGCCATGCCAAGGGCCACCCAGACGCCGAATCCCACGACCTGGCGCACGAAGGTCCGCGCCAGCGAGCTGGGCGGGCCCGGCTTCGCGTCCTGCTTCACCTCGGGCGGCATCGGTCGAGCGATCCGGCGAGCGACCGGCAGGGAACCGCTTGGCCGGGCTCGCGGGCGAGACGGCATTCCAGCACCGGCTGGGTCTCGCGGATCAGGTCCAGCGTGAAGCTGGCCTCCTGGAAACCCTGCTTCCGGATCCGGTACCGGTACTTGCCGACGAGGAGGTTGGAGATGACGGCGTCGGTCGAGGTCTGGCGCTCGTCCGTGGGGAAGCTCTCGGGAAAGATCCGGAAGTCGGCCTGATCCTCGGGCGCGCTGATCACGCAGAGCGTGCGCAGGGGAGCCCTCGCGCTGTCGGTCAGGAAATCGACGAGTCGATCCAGAAGCGGCCTGGCCTCGCTCGTCGCGACGTGCTCGGGAGCGGACTGCTGCCACGAGGCCTTGCGGAGGCCCGGCAGGGCCGCCTGGGCGGGAGCCAGAGCGTCGAGCCTGGCGCGCAGCTCCGCAAACCTCTCGGCGGCCGCGTCGCGGAAGGCGGCGAGCTCCGGGTAGGGAAGGGACGCGAGCAGGTCCCGCTCCGTGGCGTCGATCAGCGCCAGCACGTCGGCCGTGCGGTAGAGCCTGCCGCCCTCCGGGGTGGGCAGGCTCCGCACCCGCTCGCCGAGGTCGCCCGCGATCCGCGTCAGCTCGCGCTGGAAGGCTTGGACCAGGAGACCCAGGTACTCCTCGCCGCGCGCGGGCGCGGAGCTCTCCTCTACCTCGGCGCGGAGAGGGAAGTGCCCCGCGGCGAGCCCCGTCACCGTCCGGGTCACCGCGTTGGGAGTGCCGCCGGAGGTGGTGACGGTCTGCCCGTCCATCCCTTGGATCATGGCGACGGCCGGTCTCGAGTTGCGGATCCGGAGCCGGACCGGCCTGTCGGTGCCGGTCACCGTCCAGGTGACGGGCATGGACTGCCCGGACCGCAGCTCGCCCCCCGAGACGCGCACGGCCAGCACTTTCATCTCGGCGGCGTCATCCGGGGAGAACCCGGCCGCCGGCGAAGCGTTGAGACGGTGCGGCCCCAGGCCCGCGCGGAAGCAGAGCGAGCGCTGCGACACCGCCACCGGCAGACCCGCCGGCTTGCCGTCGATCAGCACACCGCCACGCGCGGCCGGATCGGGGAACCAGCCGCAGGTGCAGGCCACGTCCGCGGACGCTTCGGCGGTGCACGGGGCGAGGCGCGGCCGGGAAGACGGCGGCAGGTCCTTCGGGACCACGCGGACCTGGTCGAGCGCCGACGCCTCGACCGACCGCTCTCCCCAGGGATCGACGTAGACGACCTCGATCGGCCCGGTGGCAGGCAGGTCCGGAGGGAGCTGGACGGCGAGCGCCGCTCCGTCCTGCCGTGCCTCGACCCCGGCCAGGAGCCAGCGGCCCGCGGCCGGCGTCTTGGCGAGGTTGAGCGGCACGAAGCCGATCGTCTCTCCGGGGGTCAGAAGGGGAGGGAGCCGGACGATTTCATCCAGGCTCAGCTTCACCTCGAGCTGGGGCTCCTGCCGCACCGGCGCCTCCTTGTCGGCGAAGAGCGTCCGCCGGCCGGCGAGCACCTCGACCTCGATCGCCGGGAGGGGAGGCGCGCCGACGAAGTCGATGCGCAGGTAGAGAGGCCCCGCCGTCGCGGGGCCGGCGATCTCCAGGCTCGACCGCTTCCGCTCCAGCTTCCACGACGGCGGGAGGAAGCCCGCCGCGGCTCCCTGTGCCGTCTCCCGCGGCAGCTCGAGATGGACCCGGTCGAAGCTGCTTCCCGGCGCATCCGCCTGCACCCGCAGCAGAAGGGACCACCCGCCCTGGCGCGGCCGGGCCGCCATGGCGACGCGGGCCGCAGCGCCGCGGTCCGCCGCGGCAGGGAGGGCGGCGAGGCCGAGCACGGCCAGGGCGGCGAGCCGTCGGGTGGGTCTGTTCACGAGTTTCAAACAGTTTAACAGGAACGCAGCGCTTGCGACAGCCGCCGCAGCCCCTCCCAGCCCCTCCCCCCGCGCCCTCCTCACCCGAGTGCCGCCGTCGCAGAGAGACTCGCCACCTCAACCTTGCGCTGACCACGCTGGAAGCGAACTACGGGGATCTGCTGGCGCTTGACGAACCGCTTGACCGCTGCGTTAAAACGCTCCCCGAGCTGGCCAAGAAGCGCCGGCGAAGCCACCGGGTAACCCAGGTGCTCACTGAGGAAAAACACTAGTTGGCCCGAGGTCTGAAGCTTCGGCACATAGCCGTTGACGTAGATCCGATCCACGCAGCTGACCTTAAGACTGACGTGATCTGCGAGAATCTCACCGACGGTAGGACCCATGGCAACCTCCACTTCTTGGTCGGAGTGGAGGCACCATCTTGCCCTACCGTCGCTCTCTCTTCATCTTCCTCGTCGGTTTGAGGCGAAGCTTCGCTAGGAGTCTCGAAGTCCCGGAAGACCGCCGGTGAGCCGGGAAGATCGCGACGGTCGCGCCTCCCCGGGCATGTCGATCGGGTTCCAGCCCCGATGCGGCGCCAGTTCATTGAACCGGAGGGTGAGCCAGCTGGGGATCAGAAGGGTGTAGGTCCGCATCAGGCCGTTGGGGTTGTTGACTATCTCACTCATCTGCTGGAAACCTTTTTCGCCGTAGGAGCCCTTCAGACGCTCGGCATTTTCCTCGATGTACGCCGTTGCTCCTTCGCGGTCTGCCTCGGGGTGGAATTGGGTGCCGACGATGCCAGGGGCAAAGCGGCAGGCCAGCAACGCCTCGCCTTCGTCGGTCTTGCCGGGCAGGCTCTCGCGGGCCAGGAGCGCACCGCGCCCGAGGCGCTTCTCGTCCAAGTCCATCGCCTGCCATTCTCGATACTCCCAACCGAAAAGCCGATCGCCGAACGGAGCGAACAGCGGGTCCTGCCTTCCCTCCTCGGTAAGGTAGGCCGGCATCGCGCCGACTTTCAGCTCACGCCGCTCCTTCATCTTGGCAAAGTCGAAGTGGATGATGGAGATCTCGAAGGAGTGGCAGACCACGAAGAGGGCCGGCGAGCGAAGCGGATCCTTCAAGGTGGCGTCCGCCACGTGGTCGAGAAACTTGCGGTAGCCCGAGTACCAGGGCTTCTTAAACCCGTCGAACGGAGAGCCCCGGCCACCGGAGGAGAGGACCAAGTCCACTTCTTTGTTCGGCAGCGTGCCGCGAATTCTCGGCTCCACTTCCTGGAGAGGTGAGACTTCGATGACCGGGTTTCGCTCCTTCACCCGCTGGACGAATTCCTCGATCAGACAGCGGAAGCCGGGGATGCCTCGGTTTGTAAGGCCATTGTTCATGTCCACGAGGCAAAGCCTGAGAGGGAGACCAGGGCTCATCTTCGGCCATCGTAGATGAGGACGCCCGGGGAGTCCAGCCTCGCCAGGGCTGCCCAGGACCAAAACCTCAACCTTCTATGATTCTCGCCTGCCGGCAGGTGCGGCTTCGGCCTGACGCAACGCCTGCGCCAGCCGGCGCAGTTCCTCCGCCACCTCTTCGGTACGTACGGCGAAGCAGTCTTGGAGAAGAAAGCTCCTTCCTGGGGAGGTCGGCCTGTTCCTGGCCATCGCCCATCCCGCCAAGTTCAAGGAGAGCCTGGAGCCCGTGCTGGGCCGGGAGATCCCGCTGCCCGAGGCGCTGGCCGAGCTGCTCGACCGGTCGTTGCTGGCCGAGCCTCTGGAGAATGACGCCGAGTCACTGAAACGCCGCCTGAGACAAGCCCCGTAAGGGGCGTAGGCATAAAGCCTGGGGTTTCAACCCCAGGTGGGGTGTGCCCCATGTTCCCGAGCCCTGAAGGGGCGTAGGCATAGGCCAGGGGCGCGAGCCCCGTAGAGGGTGGTGGGCTCCCGGGCTGGCGCCCGGGGCCAATGCCTGCGTCCCTTCGGGACTTGGGATGTTTTGGGTGGCCTTCCCTGGGGCTGAAGCCCCAGGCTTTATGCCTGCGCCCCTTCGGGGCTCAGGCCCCCCGCAGCACCCGCGACAGCCGCCGCAGCCCCTCCCCCACATCCTCGGGGAGCACCGCGAAGCCCAGCCGGAAGTGCCGGGGAAACTCGAAGAACCGCCCGGGCACGATCGAGGTCTCCAGCTCGCGCAGGCGGTCGTGGAGCCCCTGGCTGTCCTCTTCCTTCCTCAGGCGGGGGAACACCTTCATCGCCCGCGGCGGGACCACGCAATCGAGCACGTCCCCGTGCTCCTGCAAAAAACCGTGGATCATCCGGACATTGGGATCGAGGATCGCCCGCGTGCGCGCTTCCAGCCTCGGGAGCTGCCGGAACGCGGCCACCGCCAGGCTGTCGCTCGGCATGGAGCCCACGGCGCCCATGAAGTCGCGGGTGTGGAGCAGGCGGCGGGCGAGCTCCGGCGCGCAGAGCACCCAGCCGCAGCGCAGGCCCGACAGGCCGTAGCACTTGGTCAGACTGCTCGTCACCAGGACGTTCGGCCCCAGGTGCACGTGGCTCCCGCTCGCCACGATGTCCTGGTAGACCTCGTCCACCAGCACGTGCGCGCCCCCGGCGATCCGCACCGCCTCGGCCATCTCCTCGGCCGGCAGGAACACGCCGCTCGGATTGTGTGGGTTCGTGATCACCACCATCCGCACCTTGCCGGACATGGCTTTGCGCAGATCGTCGAGGTCCAGATGATAGCCGTCCTCGAACCGGCGGGCGAAGCGCCGGACCTTCGCGCCCAGGAACGACAGCGCGGCCAGCAGCGGCTCGTAGGTGGGCTGCTCCACCAGCACCTCGTCGCCCGGCGAGAGCAGCGCCGCGAAGGCGAGGAAGTTCGCGCCCGAGGTGCCCTCGGACGGCACCACCTGCTCCGGCGACACCCCGTACCTCACCGCAATGGCTTCGAGGAGCGGCGGGTAGCCGTCCCGGTTGGGACCGTTCACGAGGACGTCGCCCGGCTCCAGGTCCCCGGTCTCGACGCCGAGGATGCCGCTGTTGGCCAGGTTGTAGCGCGCGGCGGCGTGCTCCTTGGCCCAGCGCATGTAGACGCTGCCTTTCATGCTTTCCGTCTCCGGCTCCAGAACAGGTAGACCGGCACGCCGAGCGCCAGCACTCCGGCGGCGGCCAGGGCGTTCCTGGGGTTGGCGTAGAACTGGTTGAGCACGATCGCGGCCCCGGCGAGCGTGAACAGGACCGGCACCAGCGGGTAGGCCGGCGTGGGGTACGGCCGCGGCGCGTCCGGCCGCGTGCGCCGGAAGACGATCAGCGCCACGCCGGCCAGCGCGAAGAAGATCCAGTCGGCGAACACCGCGTAGTCGAGCAGCCTTTCATACCGGCTGGTGAGCGCGAAGGCGCCGGCGAGCACGCCCTGGAGCAGGATCGCCGCGGTGGGCGCGTGGAACCGCGGGGAGAGGCGCGCGAGCGAGCGGAAGAACAGGCCGTCCGCGGCCATGGCGTAGTAGACCCGCGGCGCGGAGAGGAGCGACAGGTTCAGGAACCCGAACGTCGAGACCACGATCAGCAGGCTCACGGCCTTCGCGCCGGCCTCGCCCATCAGCCGCCCGGCGAGGTCCGCGGCGGGCGTCTTCGTCGCGGCGAGGCCGGGCGCGCCCAGCACGTGCACGTAGGCCACGTTCGCCCCCACGTAGACCACGATCACGCAGGCCACCGCGATCAGGATCGCCCGCGGCAGGTTGCGCTCCGGCTCCTTGACCTCCTCGGCCACGAAGTTCAGGTTCTGCCAGCCGCCGTAGGCGAACATGGCCGGCATCAGGGCGGCGAAGAACGCCGAGACCAGCGGAAAGCCGGAGAGGCCCGCGGGCACGGCCGGCTCGAAGACCAGCCCCGAGCGCCGTGTCACCAGGAAGGCTCCGACGATCAGCACCGCCAGCGCCAGCGTCTTGGTGAAGGTGATGACGTTGAGCACGATCGCCCCGGGCTTGATCCCCAGGGCATGGAACCCGGCCACGCCCAGGAGCATGGCCACGGCGATCGGGGTGGCGCTCTCCGGTTCGATCCCCAGCAGCCGGGAGGAGTACTGGCCGAGCGCCACGGACACCGCCGCCGTGGCCGCGGACTGCACGATCAGCAGAAGCGACCAGCCGTGCAGGAACGCCACGAGCGGATGGAACGCCTCGCGGAAGAAGGCGTACTGGCCGCCCACCCGCGGCACCACGGTCGAGAGCTCCGCGAACACGAACGCCCCGAAGAGCGCGATCAGCCCGCCCGCCGCCCAGACGCCCAGGATCAGCAGCGGCGTCTCCACCCGCTGCGCCACCACGTACGAGTTGATGAAGATGCCCGAGCCGATCATCCCGGAGAGGGAGATCATCGTGGCGTCGAACAGCGTCAGGCGCCGGGAGAAGCCCGGGCTCGGGTCGCTCATGAGTGCGGGGAGGATATCAGGTCGGAGTTAGCGTTCTTGTCACGCAAGGGCCGGCCGAGGCACTTCTTTTTTCGAGAGAGCTTCTCTTTTGCATTCCTTCTTCCCCCGGGCAGACCGGGGGGTTGACCCTACAGGAGGTCGTGTATGGAGCCGAGGAAGGTAGCCGTGCATCGACGTACCGGAGCGTTCGCCCTGTCTGCGATCTTGACGTTGCTCCTGATCGCCAGCGCCGCCAGCGCCCTGGAGCCCAAGGGTTCGGGCTCGTACCTGGATCAGAAGGAGTTCTTCAAGCCGGAGCTGTACATCTCCAGCTCGCAGGAGCCGGTCGAGGCGATCGTCCACCGCCTCCCGAACCAGGCCGTCTGGGAGCGCTATCTGGCGGAGCAGGAGGAGATGCGGCAGGCCACGGCCTCCTCGGGCGCTCCCCGCGCCCTGCCGCACGCCTACATCGACCCGCGGTCCGGAGCGGCGACGAGCATCATCGCCTCGGTCCCCATGATCCCCGGCCGCGGCGTGGGCAACGGCATCCGGCTCTCGACGCTGAGCATGCGCCTGGGCCGCGAGGTCCAGAAGGTCGACGCCCCGACCGTGGGCGAGATCGTGCGGGCCTACGTGCGCGACAACGCCGGCCTGCTCGGCATCGATCCCACCCAGCTCGGCGAGCTGCGCGCCGTCGAGGTCACGCCCGAGCTCTGGCAGGTGAGCGTCCCGCAGACCTACAAGGGCCTGCCGGTGCGCTTCGGCCGCCTCGCGGCCTCGCTCAACAACGGCAACCTGGTGCTGATCGGCACCGAGACCTGGGGCGACGTCAAGGGCCTCAGCCACATCCCGAAGATCACCGGCCAGCAGGCCCTCGAAGCGGGCTTCGCCCGGATCGGCGGCGGCTCGGCGGTCGACGACCTGCTGCGCCAGCCGACCCTGGAGATCCTCCCCGTGTCCCCGGCCGAAGGCGCCTGGGACGGGCCGGTCGGCAAAGGCTACAAGCACCGGCTGGTCTGGACCTTCGAGTTCATCCGTCCGCCCGAGGATGCGCGCTGGGAGGTCATCGTCGACGCCCATGACGGCGAGGTCCTCGCCCTCCAGGACCTGAACCACTACGTCAACCACACGATCACCGGCGGCGTCTACCCGCTGACCGACACCGGCATCTGCCCGACCCCGCAGACCTGCGGCACGATGCAGACCGGCTGGCCGATGCCGTTCGCCGACACCGGCCTCGCCTCGCCGAACAACTTCACCAACAGCGCCGGCATCTTCGACTGGACGAGCGGCACGACCACGACCACCCTGACCGGCCGCTACGTCGACATCGTCGACTCCTGCGGCGGCGTCACGAACAGCTCGACCACCGGCTCGATCAGCCTCGGCGGCACCAACAACCAGCACGACTGCACGACCGGCGGCGGCTCGACGGGCAACACCGCGGCCTCGCGCTCGGCGTTCTACGAGGTCAACAAGCTGGCCGAGCAGGCGCGCGGCTGGCTGCCCACGAACACCTGGTTGAACGCCCGCCTGACCACGAATGTCAACTTGAACCAGACCTGCAACGCCTTCTGGGGCGGCAGCTCGATCAACTTCTACCGCTCGGGCGGCGGCTGCCGCAACACCGGCGAGATCGCCGCCGTCTTCGACCACGAGTGGGGCCACGGCCTGGACGACAACGATGCCGCCGGCGTGCTCTCCAACTCGTCCGAGGGCTATGCCGACATCGCGAGCATCTACCGCCTGCAGGCCTCCTGCGTCGGCCACGGCTTCTTCCAGACCCTCGACGACGGCTGCGGCACGACCGCGGACGGCACCGGCTTCAACACCAACGAGGCGCAGCAGGGCGCGGCGCACTGCGACACCGACTGCTCGGGCGTGCGCGACGCCGACTACCTGAAGCACACCCCGAACACGCCGGACACCGCGCTCGGCTACGTCTGCACCTCCTGCCTGACCGGCAGCGGCCCCTGCGGCCGGCAGGTGCACTGCGCCGCGGCGCCCACCCGCCAGGCTGCCTGGGACCTGGTGGCCCGAGATCTCCAGCAGGCCCCCTTCAGCTATGACAGCCAGACCGCCTTCATCACCGGCAACAAGATCTTCTACACCGGCAGCGGCAACATCGGCTCCTGGCACTCCTGCACCTGCGGCAGCTCGTCGTCCGGCTGCGGCTCGACCAACGGCTACATGCAGTGGCTGACCGCGGACGACGACAATGGCAACCTCAACGACGGCACGCCGCACATGACGGCGATCTTCAACGCCTTCAACCGCCACGGCATCGCCTGCGCGACGCCCACCGCGGTCAACAGCGGCTGCTCCGGCGGACCGACCACGGCCTCCACGATCTCCGGCACCGCCGGCACCTACCAGTCCTCGCTGTCGTGGACCTCGGTCGCGGGCGCGACCCGCTACTGGGTGTTCCGCTCCGAAGGCCATGCCGGCTGCAACTTCGGCAAGACCAAGATCGGCGAGACGACCGGCCTCTCGTTCACCGACACGCAGGTGGCCGCCGGCCGCAACTACTACTACAACGTGGTCCCGGCCGGCGCCTCGAACGCCTGCTTCGGCCGCGCCAGCAACTGCGTGACCGTCACCCCGACCGCGGGCACGCCGACGCCGGACTTCTCGGTCTCGTGCAGCCCGTCGAGCCTCTCCGTCGCGCAGGGCGCCAACGGCGCCAGCACCTGCACCGTGACGTCCACGAACGGCTTCAACAGCGCCGTCGCCCTCTCCTGCTCGGGCCAGCCCGCCGGCGTGACCTGCGGCTTCGCGCCCTCCTCGGTGACGCCACCGGCCAACGGCAGCACCACCAGCGCTCTCACCATCTCGGTCGCCGGCTCGGTGACCCCCGGCACCTACAACTTCTCCGCCCAGGGCGTGAGCGGCGCCACCACCCATACCTCGCCGATCGCGCTCACCGTGACCGGCCCCGGGCCGGTGACCGTGTTCTTCGACAACTTCGAGACCAGCCTGGGCTGGACGACGAATCCCAGCGGCACCGACAACGCGACCACCGGCCAGTGGGAGCGCGGCGATCCGGAGCCGACCACCGACGGCGGCAGCGCCAGGCAGCTCGGCACCACGGTCAGCGGCGTCAACGACCTGGTCACGGCCCGCCTCGCCGGCGCCTCGGCCGGCGTCAACGACATCGACGGCGGCACGACCAGCATCCGCTCGCCCGCCATCACGCTGCCGGCCACCGGCACGCTCACCCTCTCCTTCTCCTACTACCTGGCGCACAGCCTCAACTCGTCCACCGCGGACTTCCTGCGCGTGCAGGTGGTCGGCGCGACCACCTCGCAGGTGTTCGAGGAGCTGGGCGCGGCCAACACCGACGCCGGGGCCTGGGCCACGTTCTCGACGAACATCAGCTCGTTCGCCGGGCAGACGGTCCGCATCCTCATCCTGGCGGCGGACGCGTCCACGGCCAGCCTCGTGGAAGCGGGCATCGACGACGTCAGGATCACGCAGCAGTAGCTTGCCCGGGTGGGCGGAGGCCATCGGCTCCAAGCCAATCGGCTCCAAGCCATCAGCTCCGCCCACCCGTCTAGAACTGCTCGTAGCTGGCCCAGTTGGGATCGATCTGATCCATCAACCGCCGGGCGACCTGGTCCGGCACGCCTTCACGGCTGAGACCCCGGATCCCCATCCAGCCCTGGTCCTGGGCGAGGACGGTCCAGGCCTGGCCCTCCTTGCGGAGCAGCGCCTGGCCGGCGGCGTCGCCGCGGGTCCAGGTAGCCAGCGCATAGCCGGAATCCAGGGCGATCTGCTCCAGGCTCAGCCTGGCGGGCTCGCCGCTCATGGTCCCGACGAGGACCTGCTCGATGGCGGCCTTGTCCCCGGGCGTGGCCGTGCTCGGGGCCGAGGCCGCCGTCTGCGGCCGGGACGCGTCCTGCGGGTGGCGGGTGCAGCCGGCTGGAACCAGGAGGGCGCCGGCGGCCAGAAGGGGGATGAGGAGGGACTTGGCGTTGCGCATGATAGACACCTCCCGTGTCCATGATCCGGGAACCGGATGTCCAGCGCACCACCCCGAAGGGTGGGACCGCCTGGTTCTACTTTGTCAGATCCCGGGCGGGGTTGGCGCCCCTTGCGGGCGCAGGCCCGTAGCCCCGGGTTTCAACCCGGGGGCCTGTTCGCGTTGTCTCGTTGCCGCGCCCCTTCAGGGGCGATGGCACGGTGGTGGAAGGAAGGCCGCCCGTGCTGTGGAGATCGCGGTGACGGGGCTGTGCCGATCCGCCCTCGCCGTCGCCCCTGAAGGGGCGTGGGTCGGATGGGCGCCTGGAGCCCCGGGTTGAAAACCCGGGGCTACGCGCCCGCGCCCACAAGGGGCGCCACCCCCAACCGCCATGAATGAGGACCATGGTCTGACAAAGTAGAACTAGAAGCGCTCGTAGCTCGGCCAGTTCGGATCGATCTGCTCGAGCAGGCTCGTGCAGACCACTTCCGGCACTCCCTCCCTGCGCAGGCGGCGGAGCCCCAGCCAGCCGGGCTCGTTGATCAGCACCTTCCAGGAGCCCTCTTCCCACTGCAGCAGCGCCTGGCCGCCGGTTTCGCCGTGGGTCCAGGTGGCGAGCGCGTACACCGAGTCGATGGCGATCTGTTCCAGCTTGATCGGCTCGGGATCCTCTTTGCCGTGGTACGTGTCCTGGAGCAGGGCCTGCTGGATCGCCGCCCTGTAGAGGTCGCTCGGCGGCACCGGCGACGCCGTGTCGGACGTGCGCACGCTCTGGGTGCAGCCGGCCAGGGAGAGGCAGAGAACGAGGACGGACCAGCCCTTTCTCATGCAGGATCTCCGTTACCCGTTGGCCTTGAGCTCCGAGATCACCATGCGGATCTGCTGGTCCGGCTCGTCCATGAGCGGGATGCTCCCCGCCCCCTTGTGGCCGCCGCCGCCGTAACGCGCCGCGAGCTCGCCGACGTTCGTCCGGCAGGTCCGGTTGAAGATGCTGTGCCCCACGAGCAGCATGGGGAACTCGCGGTTCGGCCCCCAGTGGATGCGCACCGAGACGTTGACCTCGGGGTAGATGGCGTAGACCAGGAAGCGGTTGCCGATGGGCACGTGGTCGAGCGGCCGGAAGTCAGTGACCACCACGTTGCCGTCGACCCGGCTGTAGGCCTTGAGCTCCTCGACGAAGCGCTCGTTCTCGCTGTCCAGGATGTCGCAGCGGCGCTTGACGCCGGGATCGGTCAGCACGTGCCCGATCGGCGTGCCGATCCTGAGCAGGTCCACCAAGTGGAGGAAGTAGCTCTCGAATGTCCCCATGCCGGTGCGGCCGTCGATCGTGAACCCGAGCTTGATGTAGCCCTCGGGCGCGAGCACGTCGGCGGGCGTCAGGTCGGCCGAGTCCAGGCGGTCGGTCTCGTGCACCAGCTCCTTGAACTGCGGCATGGCCGCCTCGCCGCCGTAGTACTCGTAGACCAGCCGCGCCGCGGACGGCGCCTCCGCGAACGCGCCGCGGACCTCCCCCTGGGGGATGTTCGCCGTGGCCGTGTGCAGGTGGTGGTCGAACCACATGGCGCAATCGGGATGGTACGGCAGGTTCGCCACGATGTCGTCCGGCCGGATGTCGGCCCGCCCGTCCGTGATGTCCTGGGGATGGATGAGCGAGATGCCGTCGACGTCCTCGTTGAGGGTCAGCAGCACGGCGCAGGTCAGGCCGTCGAGGTCTCCGCGTGTCACGAGTCGCATGGTTGGAGGGATTATACTTGGTCCCCCATGAATCGCCCGCAAGCCGTACCGCAGTCTTCCGCCGAGCCGTCCGACTGGAGTCCGACCTCCTAACAAAA
>Ga0268265_10002897_pt1 | contig 12605 bp, 14 predicted proteins | sample KBSSwiS52_FD_190355 | JGI IMG/M metagenome (GOLD analysis project Ga0268265, IMG submission 190355) | Switchgrass rhizosphere microbial communities from Kellogg Biological Station, Michigan, USA - KBS Switchgrass S5-2 (SPAdes) (version 2) | ecosystem: Host-associated > Plants > Roots >... | reverse complement strand
TCCTGCATCAGCCGGACCTTCTCGGGCCAGCGGTCCAGGGTCTTCAGCCCCTCCAGCAGCTGGTCGGCGTAGTCGGTGATGCGCAGGAACCACTGCGCCAGCTTGCGCTTCTCCACCACCGCGCCGGAGCGCCAGCCGCGCCCGTCCACCACCTGCTCGTTGGCCAGCACCGTGTGGTCCACCGGGTCCCAGTTGACCACGCCTTCCTTGCGGTAGACCAGGCCGCGCCGCCACAGGTCGAGGAACCAGGCCTGCTGCTGGCCGTAGTAGGCCGCGTCGCAGGTGGCGAACTCGCGGCTCCAGTCGATGGACAGGCCCAGCCGCTTCAGCTCCTCGCGCATCTTGGCGATGTTGTCGTAGGTCCAGGCCTTGGGGTCGACGCCGCGCTCCATGGCGGCGTTCTCGGCGGGCAGGCCGAAGGCGTCCCAGCCCATGGGATGCAGCACCGAGAAGCCGCGCGCCCGCTTGTAGCGCGCCACCACGTCGCCCAGGGCGTAGTTGCGCACATGGCCCATGTGCAGGCTGCCGGACGGATAGGGAAACATCTCCAGCGCATAGTACTTCGGCCGGTCGGGATCGATCCGGGCGCGGAAGACGTCGGCGTCAGCCCAGGCGGCGCGCCATTTCGGTTCGGTCTCTTTGGGATTGTAACGGGCCATGGCGCTCGCCGAACCTCAACGGGGGCGCCGCGTCAACCCCGGATGTTGGACAGGCGCAGCTGGCGCGCCTTGGTGAGGATCGCGTTTTCGATGTCGGTCTCGGTCTGACCGGCCGAGGCCGCGTCGATCCACGCGCCCGAGGCGTCGCGGTTCTGCTTGAACACCGCCACGTTCAGGCCGTCGGCGCGCAGCCGGGCGTCCAGGATGTAGACCGTGCACTTGAACCGCTCGTCCGGCTTCTCGGGGTTCACGTACCAATCGGTGATGATCACCCCGCCGTAGGGATCGGCCGAGGCCAGCGGCATGAACGCCAGGGTGTCGAGGGTGGCGCGCCACAGATAGCCGTTCACGCCGATCGCGGGCGCGGTGTTGTTGGAATGACGCTTGCCGCCGAAGAGCCGCAGGCCGCCGCCCTCTTCCTGGGTGTGGAAGGTCCGCGGCCCGCCGCTGGAGCAGGCGGCCAGCGCCATCATCCCTGCGGCCAGGCCGCCAAACGCCAGTCGACGCATCCAGGCGCCACGCACAAACGGCATATTCATCCGCTCCAAAGTCGATTTTCCGCGCCGTTCGGCGGCGCGCGCCCCGTTCCGCGCCGGCGCCCTCTATAACAACGTGGTGAACGGCGCCAAACAGATTCGCGTGGCCTTCGGGCCACAGGCCCTTGCCCAATTTAAGGTGAATGGAACCTTAACTCTTTGTTCCGGTTGACCGCGCGGCTACAGGGTCTTTAATCGACATGGACAGCGCGGCTCGTGGGACGGGTGCGAAGCTGGGGCGCAGGGGCTATATAGCGATTATGTGGGGCTTTAGGCTCATTTCGTCGATCGGCGCGGCCGCCCTGATGGGGCTGGCGGCTGCTTCGGCGCACGCCGAACCCAAGAAGGCCCTCGACCTCACCGTCCGCGAGACCCCGGCCATCGCGCCGCAGGGCGTGAAATCCCTGCAGTGGGACGCCCGCAAGGGCCGCTGGGGCCTGACCCTGAACATGGATCAGCCCAACACCCGCGACATGCAGCTCAACGACGTGGCGGCCGGGGCCTACTTCCGGATCACGCCGTCCCTGCGGATCGGCGGCGCGGTCGCCCTGTCCGACAGGCCGGCCGCCCAGGCCTTCAAGCAGACCCAGCCGGAAGAACGGCAGCCGCGGGTCCGGCTCGAGACCGCGTTCAAGTTCTAGCGCGCCTTCAAAGCACTGAGGCGGCCAAGCCCTCCACCGCCGCCAGACCGACCAGCCCCGTGTCCAGCAGGCGCGGGGCGTTTTCGTCGCCTATCCCGCCCAGGCCATAGACCGGCGCGCCAGCTCGACGGGCCAGGACGGCCAGGCGCCGCGGCCCCAGCGGCCGCCCGGCGGAGGCGCTGGCGCTCGGAAACACCGTCGAAACCACCACCGCATCGGCTCCCGCCCGGGCTGCGCGCCGCGCCGCGCCGAGGCTGTGGGCGGCGGCTGTGACGATCCACCGCGGTCGGCCGGCCTTCAACCGGCGCGCGCGATAGGCCAGGCGCTCCGGCAGGTGCACCCCGTCCGCGCCGCTGGAGGCCGCCAGGCGGGCGTCCGCCCCGATCAGCAGCAGGAGGCCACGGCGCCGCGCGATCGCCCGCAGCCGGGCGGCTTGCGCGCCCGCGTCGGCGGCTCCGAACGCCCGGAACACGATGGCCGCCCCGCGGGGCAGCCGCTCTGCGGTCCGCTCCGGCTGCGGCGTCCGCAGCGGGTCGGTGAAGAACATCAGCGCCGGCAGGGCCTTTCCGGCGCCGGCGCGCCGCCGTAAGGACTGGGCCGTCCGCGCCAGAGTCCAGAACCTGTCCCGCCAGAACCCGCCCCGAATGACCGCCGCTCCCGCCGAAACCGCCGCCGCCTACGCCGACGTGCTGGCGCGGATCGCCCGCGCCGCCCGCGCCGCCGGCCGCGTTCCCGCGGATGTGACGCTGACCGCGGTCTCGAAGCAACAGCCCTGGGACCGGATTGCGGCGGTGCTGGCCGCGGGCCAGCGGGTGTTCGGCGAGAACCGCGTGCAGGAGGCGCAGAGCCGCTGGGGCGATCCCGCCCACAAGGCCGCCGCCGGCGACGATCTCGAACTGCGCCTGATCGGGCCCCTGCAGACCAACAAGGCCCGCGACGCCGTGGCCTTCTTCGACGCCATCGAGACCCTCGACCGCGCGGGGCTGGCCCGGGCCCTCGCCGACGCGATCCAGAAGCGCGGCGCCGGGCCCCGGCTGTTCGTGCAGGTCAACACCGGCGAGGAGCCGCAGAAGGCCGGTGTGGCGCCCGACGATGCGGACGCCTTCATCGCCGCCTGCCGCGCGACCTTCGGCCTCGCCGTGGAGGGGCTGATGTGCATCCCGCCGCTGGGCGAGCCGCCGGGTCCCCACTTCGCCCTTCTGGCCGCGATCGCTGCGCGCAACGGGCTGCAGGGCCTGTCCATGGGGATGAGCGCCGACTTCGAGACCGCGATCCGCTTCGGCGCGACCCATGTGCGGGTCGGCTCGGCGCTGTTCGGCGAACGCTAGGCGGCCGCGACGGCCCCGTTCGCCCCCGGGCGCAGCGCGTGCGCCGCCCGCCCAGGTCGAAGGCGCCGTTCGCCATCGCTCCAAAGATCACGCCTGTTCTCTCGAATGTTTTTGCCCGCAAGCCCAATCCCGGTGCATGTTCCCGCGCATGGCCCAACGCAAGACTCTCCTCATCGTCGACGACGACGCGGACCTTCGCGGCGCGCTCGCCGAGCAGCTCCAGGGCGAGGACTTCGCCGCCCTGGAGGCCGCCGACGCAGCGGCGGGCGTCCGCCTGGCGCAGGACGCCCGCCCGGACCTGATTCTGCTGGATATCGACCTGCCGGACATGAACGGCCGCGAAGCCTGCCAGCAGATGCGCGCGGCCGGCGTCGCCGCGCCGGTGATCATGCTGACCGCGGCGTCCTCCGACATGGACACCATCGAGGGGCTGGACGCCGGGGCCAACGACTATGTCACCAAGCCGTTCAAGTTCGCCGTCCTCCTGGCCCGCATCCGGGCGCAGCTGCGCAGCCACGAGCAGTCCGAAGGGGCGGTGTTCCGCCTGGGGGCCTATGAGTTCCGCCCCTCCGCCAAGATGCTGGTGGACGACAGCCAGAAGAAAATCCGGCTGACCGAAAAAGAGACCAACATCCTGAAATACCTCTACCGGGCCGGCGAAAAGCCGGTCTCCCGCGAGGAGCTGCTGGCCGAGGTCTGGGGCTACAACGCCGGCGTCACCACCCACACGCTGGAGACCCACGTCTACCGCCTGCGCCAGAAGATCGAGCCGGACCCGTCCAACGCCCGCCTGCTGCTCACCGAGGCGGGGGGCTACCGGCTGGCGCCCTGAAAGCACTTTACAGCTTTAATTAAGGTAGTAAGGTTGTCTGCATCGCTGGATGGAGACGACCGTGGGCAAATACGAACCGTTGAAGGCGTTCCTGCAGGGGCGGCCCGGCAGCCATATTCCGATGCGCTTCTCAGAGATCGAGCAATTGCTCGGCTTCGCGCTACCGAATTCGAAACGCTATCCGGCTTGGTGGAGCAACAGTCCGACCAACAACCCCATGACCAAGGTTTGGTTGGAGGCTGGATTCATGACCGAAAGCGTCGACATCCCGGCGCAGCGCCTCGTGTTCCGCCGGGTCAAGCGGGCTGAACTGGCGCCACCTGCAAGCTCGGCGGCGAAAGGAGGAATCCTGCAGCGTCTGCGAAGCACATTGCGCGGAACGGTGCGGTTCGCTCCCGATTTTGACCCGACCAGCCCCACGGGCGAGGTCTGGGAGGCCGAGCGCAAATGATCCGTCCGATCCTCCTCGACACCTGCGCCCTACTTTGGCTGAGCAACGGTGATGAACTCGGGAAACATGCGGAAAGCGCGCTCGCCGAAGCTGACGCCGAGCCGGGCGCAATCGTGGTCTCGCCGATCTCGAGCTGGGAGATCGGCCAGCTCGCGGCGCGCGGAAGACTTATGCTGCCACTGGATCCGCTCGCCTGGTTTCAATCGGTGATCGACGAGGGAGTGGCGCTCGCTGCGATGACTCCCGCCATCCTCGTCGCGTCCTCATTCCTGCCGGGTCCGCCGCTGCGCGATCCGGCGGATCGGATCATCGCGGCGACGGCGCGGGCGCTGGGTTGTCGCCTGATGACGCGGGATCGCCCGCTCCTCCAGCTCGCGGAGGAGGGGCATATCCAGGCGATCGCCTGTTAGACGCCCAGGTCCGCCGTCACCGGCGCGTGGTCGCTGGGCCGGACCCAGGCGCGCACGTCCTCGTGCACCTGGGAGAGCGCCCGGCCGGTGCTCAGGGCCGCGTCGCGCAGGCCGGGGGTCACCCAGATGTGATCCAGGCGCAGGCCTCGCCCCGAGGCGCGGAAATCGGCGGCCCGGTAGCTCCACCAGGACGGCAGCTTGTCCGGCTCCGGCGTCGCCTGGCGCGGCAGGTCGATGAACCCCAGGGACGCCTGCAGGCCGCGCATGGCCTCGACCTCCACCGGCGTGTGGCTGACGATCTTCGACATGTACCGATGGTTCCACACGTCGTGCTCGCCGGGCGCTACGTTCAGGTCGCCCACGATGGCCAGCGGCGCCCCGGGGTCGCGGCGCGCCATCTCGGCCGTCAGCTTCTCGAAGAAGTCGAGCTTGTGGTCGAACTTGGCGTTCAGCGTCCGGTCGGCCACGTCGCCGCCGGCCGGGACGTAGAAGTTCTGGACCTCCATCCCCGCCACGATCGCCGACACGCAGCGGGCGTGGCCCTCGCGGCAGACGCTCAAGGGCGGCGCGTCCTCCAGGGGCAGGCGCGAGGCGATGGCCACCCCGTGCCAGCCCTTCTGGCCGGCGATCCTCAGGTGCGGCAGGCCCATGTCGGCGAAGGCCTCGCGCGGGAACTCCCCTTCGCGGCACTTGATCTCCTGCAGGCACAGGACGTCGGGGGCCTGCTCCGCCACGAAGCGGGCGATCTGGTCGATCCGCAGGCGGACGGAGTTGACGTTCCAGGTGCAGAGGCGAAGGCGCATCGGATGGTCTTTAGAGCGCTACGGCGGACAAGAAAACGCCCGGGCACTGGAGAAGGCCCGGGCGCTCAAAGTGGTCTCATGCCGCCGCCGGGAGGGGATAGGGTCCGGCACGGAATACGTTCGCGCCAGCGCGCCAACGTCATAAGTGGCATTATTGCCACGACGCGGAGAAAAGTCAACGCAAATAAAACTGCAGCTTGCCTGTGACTCAATTGTCACGATTTGGCGCGGCCGGGCGCTTTGGGACGCGGGTCCTTCAGCACGAAGAGCGAGGGCGAAAGGCCCGACGCCGCCTGCAGTCCCGTCAGGCGAATCCGGGTCGCCTGCCCCTGGGCGTCGGAAACCGTCCAGCCCATCAGGGTGAGGGGCGCGTCGGTGAAGGTCAGGGTGATCTGGCCCTCGGCTTCCTTGCGGCCGTCGCGGGCGGTGATGGAGAAGCCGTCGGCCAGCCGCACCACCCGGGTGACGATCACCCCGCGATCCAGCCGGATCCGCTTGGCGAGGAACAGCGACAGCGGCGTGGCCATCAGCGGATAGCTGTCGAAGGTCTTCAGCCGGCTGTTCTGGATGGAGACCACGCCGCCGTCGGACACCACCAGCAGGCCGCTCGGCGGGTCGTAGGCGAACCGGGCCTTGCCGGGCCGCTTCAGGTAGAGGTCGCCCTGGGTGCTGACGCCGCGGGCGTCGGTCTGCACGAAGCGCGCCCTGGCCTCGCCGAGGCCTTCGAGGTAGGCGGCGGCGCGGTCGACCAGGGCGCGGTCCGGCGGCGACAGCGGCGCGGCCGGCGTCGCGGCCCAGGCCACGGCCGGCGCGGCCAGCAGGCCCAGGGTCAGCAGGCGGCGGGTGAGGGGGCTCGGGCTCATGGTCTGCATATAGGCTCCGTCGTCGCGATCCGCCCTAGCCGCCTGGCGCGGCGCCATTAGGGCGGGTTCGGCAACGAGCGCGCGCGTTCCGGCGCCTAGGGCGGCGGGCTGACCAGGATCTCGCGCTTGCCGGCGTGGTTGGCGGCCGAGACCACCCCCTCGCGCTCCATCCGCTCGATCAGCGAGGCGGCGCGGTTGTAGCCGATCTGCAGCCGGCGCTGGACGTAGCTGGTGGAGGCCTTGCCGTCGCGGGTGACCACCGCCACCGCCTGGTCGTAGAGGTCCGCCGCGCCGGCGCTCTCGCCGCCGCCATAGCCGCCATCGCCGCCCTCCTCGTCCTCGTCGGCGCCGGCGGTGACCTCGTCGAGGTACTGCGGCGTGCCCTGTTCGCGCAGGAACTTGGCGACCGTCTCCACCTCCTCGTCGGAGACGAAGGGGCCGTGCAGGCGGGTGATGCGCCCGCCGCCGGCCATGTAGAGCTGGTCGCCCTGGCCCAGCAGCTGCTCGGCGCCCTGCTCGCCCAGGATGGTGCGGCTGTCGATCTTGGAGGTGACCTGGAAGGAGATCCGGGTCGGGAAGTTGGCCTTGATGGTGCCGGTGATCACGTCCACCGACGGGCGTTGCGTCGCCATGATCAGGTGGATGCCGGCGGCCCGCGCCATCTGCGCCAGCCGCTGGACGGCGCCTTCGATGTCCTTGCCGGCCACCATCATCAGGTCGGCCACCTCGTCGATGACCACCACCAGATAGGGCATCGGCTCCGGCGTGATCTTCTCGCTCTCGTAGATCGGCCGGTTGTTGTCGTCGAAGCCGGTCTGCACGGTGCGCTCGAAGTGCTCGCCCTTGGCGGCGGCTTCCCTGGCGCGCTCGTTGTAGCCGGCGACGTTGCGCACGCCGATCTTCGACATCCGCCGGTAGCGGTCCTCCATCTCCCGGACCGTCCACTTCAGCGCCACGATGGCCTTCTTGGGATCGGTCACCACCGGCGCCAGCAGGTGCGGGATGCCGTCATAGACTGACAGCTCCAGCATCTTCGGGTCGATCATGATGAACCGGCACTGGTCCGGCGGCAGCCGGTAGAGGATCGACAGGATCATGGCGTTGACCCCCACCGACTTGCCGGAGCCGGTGGTCCCGGCGATCAGCAGGTGCGGCATCTTGGAGAGGTCGGCGATATAGGGCTCGCCGCCGATGTTCTCGCCCAGGGCCATGGGCAGGTTCTGGCCGCTCTTCTCGTACTCGGGCGAGGCCAGCAGGTCGCGCAGGTAGACGGTCTCGCGCTTGGCGTTGGGCAGCTCGATGCCGATGGCGTTGCGGCCCTGGACCACGGCCACGCGGCAGGCGGCGACGCTCATGGAGCGGGCGATGTCGTCGGACAGCGCCACGACACGGGCCGACTTCACGCCGGCGGCCGGGACCAGCTCATAGAGGGTGACCACCGGACCGGGGCGGATCTGGTCGATGTTGCCGCGCACCCCGAACTCGGCCAGCACGCTCTCCAGCAGGCGGGCGTTCTGGCGCAGCGCGCCCTCGTCGAAGCTGGAGGCCCGGGGCTTCGGCTTGTCCAGCATGGACAGCTCGGGCATCCGGAAGCCGCCGGGCTTCACGAAGTCGAAGCTGTTCTGGCCCTCGCGCACCTCGCGGGCGGATTCGCGGTTCCCCGGCTTGGGGGTCTTGATGGAGAGCGGCGGATCCAGCGCCTCGGCCAGGCCCGGCGCCGAGACGGGCGCAGGCTGCGCCGCCGGCGGCGCTGCGGCCGCCTCCTTCCGGCGCGCGATGGCGGTCGCCTTGTCCTTGACGGGCGCCGTCGGGGCGGGCGCCGGCTTGCGCCGCAGGATCCGCGCGATCCACGGCGCGGCGGCCTGCAGGTCCATATGACGCACGCCGATGGCGTAGCCGATGCCGGCCGCGGCGCCGGCGGCCAGCGTCAGGGCGGCGATGGCGGTGGCGCCGGGCAGGCGCGCGAAGGCGAACAGCGAGGCGACCAGGTGCAGCACGCCGTCGCCCCAGAACCCGCCCAGGCCCTTGGCCAGCGGCCAGGCGGCGGGCGGCGCGGGCCAGGCCAGCAGGCCGGCCAGGGCGATCACCCCCAGGGCGCCCACCACGGCGCGCAGGCGCACATGGCCGCGGCTGGCCTCGGGACGCGCCGTGGCCGCCCGCGACAGGCCCAGCAGCACCATCAGCAGCGCCGCCACCCCGGCGGCGAGGCCCAGGGATTGCACGCCCACGTCGGCGAGCACGGCGCCTGCGCCGCCCAGCGCATTGCCGGGCGCGCGCGCCGAGGCCGCGTTCAGGCTGGGGTCGGCGGCGTTGTAGGTGATGAAGGCCACGGCCAGGGCCACGCCGAGCGCAGCCGTCATGCCGCCGCGGAGGCGCGCAGTGTTGGGATGCGACCAGGCGAGGCCGGCGATGTGCAGGCCCAACTGGACGCCGGTCTTCCGCGCAGTCCGCGCCATTCGTAACCCTCCGATTCTGGAACGGCCATCTTCTGGCGCCAGAGGGTTAAGAGGCGTTTACGCTGACGCTTAATCGCAAGCGCGCCGTAGCCGTTTTAGGCGCCTTCCCGTCGGCTCAAGCGGCGCATATGGTCCGCGCCATGTGGTCCATGCCCGACAATGTGCTTCGCCTGGCCGCCGCCGGAATCGGATGCTGCGCGGCGATCGGCTTCGTGGTGGGCCTGAACGGCGCCGGCCCGCGGCCGCGTCTGCCGGGCGAGCCCCTGGCGGTGGCCGACGCCCCGCCGCGGCCGGCCTCCGACGCGCAGCCGATCAGCTCCGAAGAGGTCGCGCCCGGCGCGCCGGAAAAGGAGGCGGCGCCGGAGGAAAAGCCGCCCGAGCCCAAGGTCGCCACGACGGCGCCGATCCTCCCCATCCCCCCCGTCGTCGCCCCCCCGCCGACCGACCAGGTGGGAGACCTGCTCGAAACGCCCCCGCCGCCGCCCGAGGACGAACCGCCGCACTGACGTTCTAGGGACCCGGGCGGTTGGAGCCGACGCCGTTCTTGCGCAGGTGCTGCAGCATACGGATCCAGCCGTCCTGGGCCGAGGCTGCGTCGTAGCTCGCCCGGTAGTCGGCGTGGAACCCGTGCTGGGCGTTCGGATAGACGATGATTTCGCTGCCCTTCTTGCGCGCCGCCGCCAGGGCCTGGCGCATCCGCTCCACGTCCGACAGCGGGATGCCCTGGTCCTTGCCGGCGTAGAGGCCGAGCACCGGCGCGCGCAGGTCCTTGACCAGCTCCAGCGGCCAGTGACGGCCCGGCTCGCCGAGGAACTCGCCCGGCTTGGGCGCGGTGAGGCGGCCGTACCACGCCACCCCGGCGCGGAAGTCCTTCATCCGCTCGCAGGCCAGCCAGGCGACGGCCCCGCCCCAGCAGAAGCCGACGATCCCCAGCTTCTTGCGGTCGGCGTAATCGTGGGCCTTCAGGTAGGCGACGGTGGCGGCGATGTCGCTCATCACCTGGGGATCGGAGACGCCGGAGACGATCTCGCGCACCTTGCGCATGTCTTCGGTGGCGGAGGGATCGCCGGAGCGGACGAACAGGTCCGGCGCGATCGCCACATAGCCGAGCTTGGCGAGCCTGCGGCAGACGTCGCGGATGTATTCGTGGACCCCGAACACTTCGGAAATCAACACGATGGTCGGAAACGCGCCCTTTCCCGGCGGCCGCGCCAGATAGGCGGGGATCAGCCGGTCGCCCGCGGCGATCTGCACCGTGCCCACGTCCAGGCCTTCGGCGTCGGTTCGGATCGGGGCGGCTTCGGCGGACAGCGCCGCCAGGGCGTAGCCGCCGAAGGCGGCTGCCGCCAGGCTTCGGCGCGACAGGTTCAGGTCTCCGGGTTCGGAGCCTTCAGGACGGGTAAGGGTGGACACGGCGGACTCCCAGCCAGGTCGCCAATCCTTGCCTCACCGCTATCGAGAGTCAAAGCGCAGCTCGCGCCTTCCGCAGGGTCAGGTTTATCCGCCCGCCGCCGGGAATGAGCCGCGAGGAGCCGGCCAGGATCCGGTCGATCCCGTGGTGGGCCAGCCGCGCGCCGCCGGCGAGGAGACAGACGTCGCCAGAGCCCAGGCGCAGCGAGCGGGTCGGGTCGCCTCGCCTGGTCCCGCCCAGCCGGAACACGGCCGTGTCGCCCAGCGAGACCGACAGCACCGGGAAGCCGAAGTCCGCCTCGTCACGGTCCTGGTGCAGGCCCATCTTCGCGCCGTCGCGGTAGAGGTTGACCAGGCAGGCGTCCGGCGCCGTCCCGGCGCAGGCGAGGTCGCGCCAGAGGTCCAGCAGCGGCTGCGGGATGGCCGGCCACGGCCGGCCGGTGACGGGGTGGGTCTCCTGGTAGCGATAGCCCCGGGCGTCGGTCACCCAGCCCACGGGCCCGAAGCCGCTCATCTCCACGCTCATCGGTTTTCCCCCCGGCGTGATCGGCCGGTAGAGCGGCGCCTCGGCCAGGCGCGTCAGCACCTCGTCCAGCAGCGCGGCCTGGGCGGCTTCGTCCAGGCGGCCGGGCCAGAGGCGGAATCCTTCGGTCGAAACCAGCGGCATGCGGCGTCATATAGGTTCGATGAGCCCTACGCCCCTCATGCGGCCCCCCCTCATGCGGCCCTTGGCGGCCCGGAGCCTGACGCCGGCCGAGCGGGCGCTGGCGCGCGAGATGTTCCACGGCAGGCTCGACGCGGCGCGGGTGCGCCTGTTCGCCGCGCCCCTCTGGCGGCGCGCCTTCGTGCCCGGCGCAACCCTGATCGTCTGGCCGGCGGGCGCGGCGCGGCTCGACTTCGGCGCGGCGGACACGCCGCTTGGCGAACAGGCGACCTTCGTCCACGAGCTGACCCACGTCTGGCAGGCGCAGGCGGGGGTGAACCTGCTGTTCGCCAAGTTGAAGGCCGGCGACGCGCCGCGAGCCTACGCCTACGACCTGGACGACGGGTGCGCCTTCGCCGCCCGCAACATAGAGCAGCAGGCTATGATGGTGGAGCACGCCTTCCTGGCCCGGCGCGGCGCAACAGTCCCCTATTCGGCCGAGGCCTATCTGGCCGCCCTGCCGGATTGGCGCCGGGTCTGAGCCATTTCGCTCGCCCATCAGGGACCTTTACCCTTGCGGCCCCCCCAACTTTCCCCATATCGCGGTCTTACCGGTGAGCTCCGCGGCGAACCGGCGAGACCTTCCCGAACCGGGGACGTCGAACTTGAGGGCGCTTATCCCGAGGCCCAAATCGACGTCCGCCAACAAGGAGCGAGCAAGACTCTCCCATGAGCAAGATTATCGGCATCGACCTCGGCACGACCAATTCCTGCGTGGCGATCATGGACGGCAAGACGCCGAAGGTGATCGAGAATGCGGAAGGGGCGCGCACCACGCCCTCCGTCGTGGCCTTCCTGGACGACGGCGAACGCATGGTCGGCCAGCCGGCCAAGCGGCAGGCGGTGACCAACCCGTCCAACACCCTCTTCGCCATCAAGCGCCTGATCGGCCGGCAGTACGCCGATCCGGTGGTGGAGAAGGACAAGCACATGGTGCCCTACGAGATCGTCAAGGGCCCGAACGGCGACGCCTGGGTGCGCGCCCACGGCAAGGACTATTCGCCCCAGCAGGTCTCCGCCTTCATCCTGCAGAAGATCAAGGAGGACGCCGAGCGCTTCCTGGGCGAGAAGGTCGAGAAGGCGGTGATCACCGTCCCGGCCTATTTCAACGACGCCCAGCGCCAGGCCACCAAGGACGCCGGCAAGATCGCCGGCCTCGAGGTCCTGCGGATCATCAACGAGCCCACGGCGGCGGCCCTGGCCTATGGCCTGGAGAAGAACGACGGCAAGAAGATCGCCGTCTACGACCTCGGCGGCGGCACCTTCGACGTCTCGATCCTGGAGATCGGCGACGGCGTCTTCGAGGTGAAGTCGACCAACGGCGACACCTTCCTGGGCGGCGAAGACTTCGACATGCGCGTCGTCGACTACCTGGCCGACGAGTTCAAGAAGGAAACCAGCGTCGACCTGCGCAAGGACAAGCTGGCCCTGCAGCGCCTGAAGGAAGAAGGCGAGAAGGCCAAGAAGGAGCTCTCGTTCACCACCCAGTACGAGGTGAACCTGCCCTTCATTT
>Ga0268265_10002893_pt1 | contig 12613 bp, 10 predicted proteins | sample KBSSwiS52_FD_190355 | JGI IMG/M metagenome (GOLD analysis project Ga0268265, IMG submission 190355) | Switchgrass rhizosphere microbial communities from Kellogg Biological Station, Michigan, USA - KBS Switchgrass S5-2 (SPAdes) (version 2) | ecosystem: Host-associated > Plants > Roots >... | reverse complement strand
CGGTGTCGGCGACGTTCACGTCGTGACCGGTGCCGAAGCGACGGGCGTTGCCGCGGCGCTGGATGGATTGGACACGCACCTCGTGCACGAGCCGGCGTACGCGGATGGCATGGCGACCTCGCTTCGCCGAGGTGTCTCGACGCTCGATTCCTCCGTCGACGCAGTCCTGGTCGCGCTCGGCGACCAGCCCGCGCTTCGCCCGCAGGCCTACCAGCGGGTTGCCGCGGCGTGGCGCGACTCGGGGGCAGCCATCGTCGTGCCGCGATACGCGGGCTCCGATGCACCGTCACACCCGGCTCTGTTCGACGCGACGGTGTTCGGCGAGCTCCTCGCGCTGCAAGGTGACATCGGAGCGCGAGTGGTGATCGCGCGGGAGCCGAGCCGCGTCAAAGAGGTTCGGCTCGACTGGCCAGCGCCGAGGGACATTGACACCGCGGACGATCTGGCGCTCGTTGCAGCAGAGTGGCCGGCCAGCGTGTCGCGGCAGCTGGTTAAGGATGCTCACGCGCCTCCGTCCGTACCTGACAGGAACACACATCGATGAGCGTTTTGCGATCCGTCCGCGCTTGTGGCGCCGTCCTTCTCCTCCTCCTCGGCACCGCCAAGGTAGAGGCGCAACCCGCACAGGACTCCGTACCTGCCGCGTCGCGTTATGCGGCGACGGCGGCGATGCTCGCGCGTTTCGTGGTGCGCGAGATGGCCGACAAGAATCTGCCCGCGCTCTCGATCGCGCTCGTCGAAGATCAGCAGGTGGTGTGGGCACGCGGCTTCGGGTGGGCGAATCCGCGAGACAGCGTCCCGGCCACCGCACGGACGGTCTATCGCGTCGGCTCCGTCTCCAAGCTGTTCACCGACATCGGCGTGATGCAGCTGGTGGAGCAGGGTAGGCTGGACCTCGACGTGCCGGTGACGCGCTATCTGTCCGGGTTCCGGCCTCTTGGAACGACGACGGCGATCACCCTGCGCCAGCTCATGTCGCACCGCGCGGGGTTGGTGCGCGAACCGCCTGTCGGCCACTACTTCGACAACACGGCCCCGTCGCTCGCCGCGACCGTCGCGAGCCTCAACGACACGCGCATCGTGTATCCACCGAGGACGCGATCGAAGTACTCGAATGCCGGTGTCGCCGTCGCGGGTGACGTGCTCGAAACGGTCGGACGCGAGCGGTTTTCAGCGTACCTGGCGCGCACCGTGCTCGCCCCGTTAGGCGTTCACGACAGCGCCTTCGAGCCCGACTCGTCGCTCACGCGCCGCGCGGCGGTCGCGACGATGTGGACACTTGACGGCCGGTCGTTCGCTGCGCCGACCTTCCAGCTTGGGATGGTCCCGGCGGGAAGCATGTACTCGACGGTGCTCGACCTTGGGACGTTCATGAGCGCGCTGTTCGCGCGCGGGCGTACGCCAGCCGGAGGCCAACTTCTGCGCGAGAGGACTCTCGAGCAGATGTGGACGCCACAGTTCGCCGCGCCCGGCGCGAAGGCCGGATTCGGGCTCGGATTCGACGTCGCCACACTCGATGGACGTCGCGTCGTGCGTCACGGTGGCGCGATCTATGGCTTTGCGACCGAGCTTGCCGCGCTGCCCGACGACAAGCTCGGTGTCGCCGTTGCCATCACGAAGGATGGCGCAAACGCCGTCGCGAGCCGAATCGCCACGACCGCGCTTCAACTCATGCTCGCGGCCGGGAAGGGGGCAGCACAGTCGGAGCCGGTGGTGACTACTGCGCCGTCGCTGGCGCTCGCACGCCGACTCGAGGGCAGGTATGGGATGGGGAACCGACGTGTCGACATCGTTGCGCGCGACTCGACGGTGTATATGACGCGCGCGATCGGCATGGCGCGGAGCCGCCTCCGGGTGCTCTCCCGTGACACCCTCATCGTCGACGACGAGCTCTCGTTCGGCCCGCGGGTGCGGCTTGCGGACGAGCGCCTCATCGTTGGAAGCGACACGCTCGCGCGTGTTACGCGAGCACGTCCAGAACCGCTTCCGACGAAGTGGCGGGGGCTGATAGGCGAATTCGGCTGGGACTACAACACCCTCTACATCCTGGAGCGCGATGGACGGCTGCACGCTCTCATCGAGTGGTTTTTCGACGATCCGCTCACGGAAGTAGCTCGCGACACGTTCGCGTTCCCGGCATCCGGCCTGTACGACGGTGAGCGACTCGCGTTCACCCGACGCGCTGACGGGTATGCTACCGCAGTCCGGGTGGGCGGCGTTGTGTTCCCACGCCGTCCGATCGAAGGCGAGGACGGCGCCACGTTTCGACTCACACCCCAACGTCCGCTGGCCGAGCTGCGGGCGGAGGCCCTGGCGGCGAGCCCGCCCGTCGAGAACGGCCCGCGTCGCGCTTCGGACCTCGTCGAACTGGCGACGCTGGATTCGACCATCCGCTTCGACATCCGCTACGCCACGACGAACAACTTCATCAGCACGCCCATGTATCAGCAGGCGCGTGCCTTTCTCCAGCGGCCGGCAGCGGAGGCACTCCTGCGAGCGCATCGGGCGTTGGCACGCCACGGCCTCGGCCTCCTGATCCACGATGCGTATCGCCCGTGGTACGTGACGCGCATGTTCTGGGACGCCACGCCGGACAGCGCCCACGTCTTCGTTGCCGATCCGTCACAGGGCTCCCGTCATAACCGTGGCGCGGCCGTGGACTTGACGCTTTACGATCGACGCACGGGCCGCCCGATCCAGATGGTGAGCGGGTACGACGAGTTCTCGGGACGCGCGTATCCAGATTACCCGGGGGGAACGTCGCTGCAGCGCTACCACCGCGAGCTCCTTCGCCGAGCCATGGAGGCGGAGGATTTTCGCGTGTACGAGGCGGAATGGTGGCACTTCGACTACAAGGACTGGCGCCTCTATCCCATCGGTAACCAGACGTTCGACCAGATCAAGGCCAGTCCCTAGCCGCCACCTTCACCTCCAGATCAGTCTCGCAGTCGAGCTCGCTTGCTGAGTCGCGTCGCAAAGCCTGCGTAACGTCAGGAAGCCGGCACCGCGGTGATAAACCGCGCCACCGGTGTGCAAACGATGGTGCCGTTCCCGGCCTGCTCGCACGGCTGTTGCCACAGGAACCGGGCGACATGACGGACGTCACCAGATACCTCGACGGCCGCACGCTGATCCTTCTATCCAACCGCGAGCCATACGAACACCTCGCGGGTGCAGAGGGGATTCGCGTGCGGCAACCAGCGGGCGGCCTCGTTTCGGCGCTGGACCCGACGATGCGCCGCACCAGCGGGACATGGGTTGCATGGGGCTCCGGCTCGGCCGACAGGGAGACCGCGGATGAAGTCGGCCGGCTCCAGGTCCCGCCGTTCGAGCCTGCGTATACTTTGCGGCGTGTCTGGCTCGACGACGGCGACATCGAGGGCTACTACCTTGGTTTCGCGAACAGCGCGCTGTGGCCGCTCTGTCACCTGTTGATCCAGCATTTCGAGTTTCATCGCGAGCACTGGGAGTGCTACCAGAGCATCAACGCGCGATTCGCCAGCGCCGTGTACGAGGAGTCGCTGCGCGTGGCGGGCACCCCCCAGGTGTGGGTGCAGGATTATCACTTCGCGCTCGTGCCGGCGGAGCTGCGGCGACTGGCACCGGGCATTTTCGTCCACCACTTCTGGCACATTCCCTTTCCGCCGCCGGACATGCTCCGACTGTTACCAACGGGTGTGCCGGAGACCCTGCTTCGCGGGCTCCTCGGCAACGATCTCATCGAGTTCCACACCGAGCGCTACGCCCACAACTTCCTCGCGTGCGTTCGTGAGTTTCTGCCCGAGGCCCAGGTCCGCGGCGAGGCGCTTCGCGTTTTGATCGGCGGTCGAACGGTCGCCGTCGGTGCGTTCCCCATCAGCATCGACGTCGAGGCGTTCGAGCGAATCGCGCTGACCGAGGAAAGCCATGCTCGTGCGAGCGCGCTACGTCAGCGCTATGCGCGCGGAGGGCGGGCACTCGGCGTCAGCGTAGACCGGATCGACTACACAAAAGGCATCCCCGAGCGACTTCGCGCGCTGGACCGTCTCTGGAGTGAGTCTCCAGAACTGCGCGGTCGATTCACGATGATCATCGTTGCCACACCGTCCCGCACGGAGCTGCTGCCGTATCAGATGCTCCAGGCCGATGTGCTGGCGGCCGTCCGGGAGATCAACGAGCGCTACTGCACCGACGATTGGGAGCCCATCGTCCTCCTGCACGAGAACGTGCACACCGACCTTTTGACGGCGATCTACCGCGCCGCCGATCTCTGCCTCGTGTCGTCGCTCCAGGACGGTATGAACCTCGTGGCGAAGGAGTTCGTGGCGTCGCAGGTCGACGAGCTGGGTGTGCTGGTCCTGAGCCGCTTTACCGGCGCGGCGGAAGAGATCGAGGAGGCAGTGCTCATCAACCCGTTCAACGTGGGCGAGTTCACTGATGGCATTCGGACTGCGCTCGAGATGGAGCCGGCCGAGCGGCGGCGGCGCATGCGCGCAATGCGCGCGAAGCTGCATCGCTCGACGATCTTCGACTGGCTGGAAAGCATCCTGGCGCGCTGCGCCGAGCTGATGGAGAACGGCCACGGGCCGGATATGGAGCGCAATCAGCCGCGTGCGGTCGTCGCCGATTCGACGGAACCCGTCGCTCGCAACATCGCTGACCGGCTGCAATGGGGGGACGTGCATCCATGAACCAGCCACCCGCCATTGACGGCGGGGTGCGTCACCCAAAGGCGAATCCGATACCGAACGCCCGACTGGCGGGACGACCGCTGCTTCTGATGTTCGATGTCGATGGAACGCTCGCGCCGATCATGTCACACCCGTCGCTGGCTCGTGTTCCGGACGAGACACGTCGAATCGTCGCGTCGATGGTGACGAAGCCGGGCGTGACAGTGGTGATCGTATCGGGACGCGCGGCCCACGACGCCCGGCGCGTGGTGGGTGTGGAGCGCGTGTGGACCATTGGCAATCACGGCGCGGAAGTCATGGATCCGGATGGCGACGTCACCGTGGATCCGGAGGTCGCGCGCTACGCCGAGCCTATGGCGACGACCGCGCGCACCATTGCGCCGCTCGTGGCGCCGCTCCGCGGAGTGGTGGTCGAGAACAAGGGATGGACGTTGAGTGTTCACTATCGCGGGGCGGACGAGGCACTGTTACCGCGACTCCGGGCCGCCGTCGACGGCGTGGTGATGGAGAACGGGCTTCGCGTGACCGAAGGGAAGAAGGTGCTCGAGATCAGGCCGCCGGTGCCCGTCGACAAGGGAACGGCGGTCTATCGGCTCGCGCGCGACCTCGGCGGGCTCGCCGAGGGTGCGTCGCTGCTGTTTGTGGGCGATGATACAACGGACGAGGACGCGTTTCGCACATTGCGCGCGCAGCACCCTAACGCGGTGACGGTGCATGTGGGCAGCCACGCCGACACGGCGGCCGAGTTCGTGCTTACCGATCCGGGAGCCGTACATGACCTGCTGCGGCGGATCGCCCGCACCCTCGACTCGAACCGATGACGACGCGAGTCTGGCACGAGACGCCGCAACCGTGGCGATTGAGCGAGTACCGGGACTACCGGCCGATTTCATCGTACGCGGTGATTGGGGACCTGCACACGGCGGCGCTCGTTGGATTGAACGGATCGATCGACTGGTGCTGCTTTCCCCATTTCGACTCGCCGTCCGTCTTCGCCTCCATCCTCGACTCCGCCCGCGGCGGGAGCTTCCACATCGCACCGGCCGTCGCGCATACCTCGGAGCAGCGATACTCGCCGGCCACGAACGTCCTGATCACGACGTTCAGCCTCGATGCCGGTGGGGTGGTCGAGCTGACGGACTTCATGCCGATCACGACCTCGGGACACCGAGGTGACTTTCCAGAGATTCACCGTGGCGTACGATGCACGCGTGGCGAGGCCGAGGTGGTGGTCCGGTTCGCGCCGCGCTTCGACTATGGCGCATCGATGATTCGGCTCCTGCCGCGGTGGAACGGAGTCCTCGCCACGGACGCTCAGGACGACGTGCTGACGCTCGCCGGCCCGCGCGACCTCTGGTGGCGGTTCGAGGGCGGCGTCGCGATTGCCGCGATCAAGCTTCGCGAGGGCGAGCAGGCGTGGTTCGTCGCCCGGTACGACGATGACGAGGTGCGCCCCATCGACCACTACCAGTCCGAGGCGAAGCTCAAGGACACGATCGCATTCTGGGACGCATGGACGGCGCGCATTCAGTACACGGGGCGCTACCGCTCGGTGGTGGAGCGCTCAGCGCTCGCGCTCAAGCTGATGTGCTTTCAGCCGACGGGTGCGATCGTCGCGGCGCCGACCACCTCGCTGCCGGAACAGATCGGCGGCCTCCGCAACTGGGATTATCGATACGCCTGGCTTCGCGACTCGGCGTTCGTGCTGTACTCGCTCAACATTCTCGGGCACGTCGAGGAGGCCGACCGGTTCATGCGGTTTCTGAAGCGGGTCTGCCGCAAGACCGACGACACGCACCTGCAGATCATGTACGGGATCGATGGCCGGCGACACCTCACGGAGCGTGTGCTCGACCATCTCGACGGCTACCGCGGGTCGAAGCCGGTCCGGGTCGGTAACGGGGCGTACGATCAGCTGCAGCTCGACGTGTATGGCGAGGTGCTCGAAACGGCGTACCTCTGGAGCCGCCGTCACGAAGTCACCGAGGGCACCTGGCTCACATTGCAGCGACTCGTCGACTGGGTGGCCGACAACTGGCGGCGTCCGGACAGCGGGATCTGGGAGGTCCGCGCCGGGCTGCAGCACTACGTGTTCAGCAAGGTGATGTGCTGGGTGGCGCTGGACCGTGGCATTCGCCTCGCGCGCCGTTTCCGCCTCTCGGCGGACCTAACGAGATGGCAGGCCGAACGCGCGGCCGTGCACGCGGAGGTGATGGAAAAGGGGTGGTGCGAGAAGAAGCAGAGCTTCGTGCAGTATTACGGCACCGAGGCGCTGGACGCCTCCAATCTCGTCATCCCGATGGTGAATTTTCTCCCGAGTAACCATCCGCGGGTTCGCGGCACCGTCATGGCGACGCTTCGAGAGCTCACGAGCGAGGACCAGGAGCTCGTGTATCGCTATCGCAACGACGATGGCCTGCCCGGCGAAGAAGGTGTGTTCTCGATCTGCACGTTCTGGCTCGCCGAGGCGCTCGCCCTGTGCGGCGAGGTGGAGCGCGGCGAGCGGATCTTCCAGCGGATGCTCAAGCACGCGAACCACGTTGGGCTGTACAGCGAAGAGCTGAACCCCGCGACGGGAGAGTTTTTGGGGAATCACCCACAGGCGTTCACGCACATCGCCCTGATCAACTGCGCGCACGTGCTGGAACGGATGAAGCGCCGCCGGACTCTCGCGACCTAGGGTCGGATTCCGGCGGCGCTTCGTTCGGTCGGAGTGAGCGGCTACTTCTTCCTGGCGGGCTTCGCGCTTGCCTTCGCGACCGCGGGCCGTTTTACCGCGCCTTTCGCGGGCGCGGGCTTCTTCACCGGAGCGGGCTTCTTCGCGGCGGCGGCTTTTGCTGCCGGAGCCTTGGCCGGTGCCGGCTTCGGCGGCGCCGGCGGGGCGGCTGCCGCGATCACCGGCTTGTCGGCCGGCCGCGACACCACGCGGGGGGCCGAGTGCTCCAGGGGATGATCGGTTCTCCGGGGCGGCGGCACGAACCCGGGATTCTTCTTGCCGTGCGCCTCCTCCGCTTCGCGAATGAGCTTGTCGGCTTCATCCTGCGTCATCTGTCCACGCCGCACCATGTACTGAACGAGGTCGCGGGCGCTTTCGACGGCGAATCCGGTGAGGCCGGCCGCGGCGTTGATGACATCCTTCATCGCAGCGGCCATCTTGCTGCCGGCTTCCAGGCTGATCTCGTGGGCACGGGCGGCCATTTCGGCGACCGTATCGCGAACGTCCTGGCCGCGGTGACCCGGGCTTCGGCGGGGAGGTGTCGTGGCCGCGGGCGCTTCGGCACCCGGATTAGGCTTCGACTCGGTTACAGGCGCTTTTTCCGACATAGAGGTGTGCCCGTACTCCGCGTGAGGAGGGGGCCCATCGTGGAGATTGAGGAGAGTCCGGTGGCGTGATACCGTAGTGTGCGCCGAAGCCGAAAACTAACCGGCGGACGGCGGTAAGTATATGATTTTTCGCGATCTATGCAAGTGACTCAGCCGCACGGCCCGCTGAAAAAGTCGTTCTAATCATATGTTCTCTAGCGACATAGTACGAGAAGCATGACGCCATTATCGTGACTCTACCGCTCGCAGGAATTAGAATTCTCGATCTGACCCGCGTGCTCGCCGGCCCACTGGCGACCATGACCCTCGGCGACCTCGGCGCCGACGTCATCAAGATCGAGCGGCCAGGGAGCGGCGATGAATCGCGCGAATGGGGCCCGCCCTTCGACTCGCGAGGCGAGAGCGCGTACTACCTTAGCATCAACCGCAACAAGCTCAGCCTGGCCCTCGACTTCGACACGCCGGCAGATCTCGACGTGTTTTATCGTCTGCTGGAGGATGCCGACGCCGTGCTCGACAACTTCCGGCCCGCGATGCTCGAACAGCGCGGAATCGTCGTTTCGGACATTCTCGAACGCAACCCAGAATTGATCTGGTGCACGATCACCGGATTCGGCGAGCACACTGCGCGGCTCGGTTACGACTTCGTCGTTCAGGCAGAAAGCGGCTGGATGGCCATTACGGGGGAGCCAGACGGCAGGCCAATGAAGGTCGGAGTTGCGCTCGCGGACGTCCTGGCCGGTAAGGATGCGGCCAACGCCGTGCTGGCGGGCCTCGCCGGCCGCGGGCGCGGACGATCGGCCACTGAACGCCGCGTGTTCGTGTCGCTCTTCGCCAGCGCGGTTGCGGCGCTGGTGAACGTCGCGCAGAACGCGCTGGTCTCGGGATCGGACGCAAAGCGATGGGGAAACGCCCACCCGAACCTCGTGCCGTACCAGCTGTTCGACGCCGCCGACCGGCCCATCGTCATCGCCGTGGGCAACGACGGCCAGTGGCGAGCCTGCCTGGCGGCGCTGGGGCTCGACGCACTCGCCACCGATGAACGTCTGCGAACGAACGCGGGCAGGCTCGCGAACCGATCGATCGTGGTCGAGGCATTCAGCCAACGACTCTCCGAGCGGAACGCTGCCGTGTGGCTCGCTACCCTCGCCGGCGCCGGGGTACCGGCAGGGATCGTACGGTCGGTACGAGAAGCCCTCGACGAAGTGAGCGCCTCGCCGCTGACCGGCGTCGCGCCTAACGCGCCCTCGGCTGTTCGGCTTCCACCGCCCCGGCTCGATGAGCACGGCGCGCTCGTTCGCGAGCGTGGGTGGGACGCCTTCCGCCGCGTGCCTGCGGTCGCGACATCCGGCCACTCGTGAAAACGTTGGCATTCGATTGCACGCAGGGGCTCCTGCTCCGCAGCGTCGTGCGATATGACCGGTGGCGATGCGATACATAGGCAACAAGACGAAGCTGCTCTCGTTTCTCGGCGCGAAGCTGCAAACGCTCGGGATCCAGCCCGGGGTTGCCCACGATGCGTTCGCCGGGACGGCCGCGGTTGGTCGCGCGCTCAAGGCCACCGGCTGGTGCGTTCACTCGAGCGACCTCATGACGTACTCGTACGTCATGCAGCGTGCGTACGTCGTTGCGTCCGACCTCGGATCGATCGATGCGCTTTCAGCGGAGGTGCTCGCGATTGGCCGGCATCCGGAAGCCCCCGATCGCTGGACGGCCATTGCCGACTACCTCTCGCGCGGGGTCCCGCCGCGGGATGGATTCTTTGCTCGCAATTTCGGCCCGGCTGGCGGCCGCATGTACTTCACCGACGAGAACGCGCGGCGCATCGATGGCGCGCGCACCGCGCTCCACGAATGGCACACGGCAGGTCTCGTGAATGATGACGCGTTCTACGTGCTGCTCGCGGCGATCATCGAGGGAGCGGATCGCGTGGCGAACACCGCTGGGGTGTATGCTGCCTACATCAAGCAGTGGCAACCAAACGCCCGCCGAGCATTTACGGTCGTCCCGGACGCTCCGGTCGGTTCGCCGGTGCGATGCGCTGCGCACCAGGCGGACGCGACCCAGGTCGCTGGCCATCTCGGAGAGCTGGACCTGTTGTATGTCGACCCACCGTACAACACGCGGCAGTACGCCGGGTACTATCACGTTCCGGAGCTGATCGCTCGCGGATGGTTCGGCGACGACGTCGCGCTGCGCGGCAAGACGGGACTCATCGAAGACGATGAGCAGCGCAGCGACTGGTGCTCGAAGCGGCAGGCTCCCGACGCCCTGCGCGCGTTGTTGGCGGCAACCGGTGCGCGCCACGTGCTCGTGAGCTACAACAGCGAGGGCGTGATTGCCGATCGGGAGCTCCGCGGGATTCTTCGGGACGCGGCCGTGGATGGCCGCCAAAAGCGGTTCGCGAAGCGCTACAAGCGCTACCGTGCGGACAGCGACCGTGAGGGCCGTCGGTACAAGGGCGACGAGGTGAAAGAGCTGCTTTATTACGCCCGGCTTCGGTAGTCGACTCGCCGCGACGGCATCACGTCGGTTCGGCAGAATTCGCCGACGTGTTACCGACTCGTCGCTGGCTCGTCAGACCCATGTGACCAACAACACAACCGCACGGCCGACGGGGAGGCGCGCTGCTCCTGCACTATCGACAGCGCGAGAAACGGGTTACTCTAGCGCCGTGAAGACGACGGTGCCGGCCTCTCCGACCGACCAACTGGAAGTAGATCAGGACATCATCTCGCGAGTCCTCGCGGGCAACCGGGATGCCTTTTCGGTTCTGATCAATCGGTACAGCGACCCACTGTATCGGCACGCGTTGGGCATGACCGGCAGCCCCGATGTTGCGGAAGACATCCTCCAGATGTCTTTCATCAAGGCGTACCAACACCTCGCTGAGGTGCGGGGACGCTTCGACGCCTGGGTGTTCCGGATCGTGGCGAATGGGTGCAAGGATTGGCTGAAGAACATTCGGCGCACGCACCTGAGCTACGATGAGGACGATCAGCCCTCCGGCTATTCGACTCCTGATGAGGAGTTGGACCGGACCGAGCTTCGCTCGGATCTCGACAGAGCACTCATGACCCTCGCGCCGTCACTGCGCGAGGCATTCGTGATGAAGCATGTCGAAGGGCGTTCGTATGAGGAGATGGCCGATCTGTTGGGTACCACTGTCGGAGCCCTGAAGATGCGCGTTCACCGCGCTCGTGAGGCGCTCCAGGCTCTTCTAGAGGAGAAATACGCATAATGCTTGACAACCTGAACGCACGCGATGGCAGCGGCGACGCTGGCCGCGAGCGCCCTCGCCGAGCCTCGGAGCTAGCGCAGCCGCTCAGCGATAAGGAAGTCCCGATCGGGGGGACGGCGACGTCCGAGATGATCAACAGCTGGCTCGACGGCGACGCGCCGGAGCCGGTCGCAGTGAACGCCGAGTCCGCACGCCAGGTCGATCTGTGGCGCCGGATCGACGAAGAGTCGCAGCGCCGCCGTCACCTGGTGACGCCGGCTCACGTCAAGGCGCAGATCATGGCGGCGCTTCCGGCGGATCTGCCGCAGATGGCACTGCCGTGGTGGAAGAAGTCGATCCATGTCTCACCGGTCGTGGCGCTCGCCGCGGCGGCAGGGCTGGTCGCGCTCGGCGCGGCGATCGGCAACAGCATGCGGATTCGCTGAGCCCACCGCCTCCACGGCTCGTGTTTATCGAAGGCCGGCCCCCTCTCGGGGCCGGCCTTTTCGTTGGCGGAGGTGGGTTGCCAAGCATCATCGGACGCTTCGCGCGGCGCTTCCAATTCGGCGTATAGATTGCGACCAGTCGTGTAGAGCAATTCGGCCGACCCAGCAGGCGGTCGAGCTCAGCGGTCGCTACCAAGCATTCACCGCATTGAAGTCGTCCGAAGGGAGGGCAGGATGTCCCACAGATCGCTCGTGGTTCTGGCGCTCGTGGTGCTACCGACGATCGGCTCGGCACAAACGGACACCACGCGCCGCCGAGATACGACCAGGACGCCGTCGCCGCAGGACACAGCCAGGCGGGTCCAGCAGCAGTCGCGCGGGGAGATCGATCTCTCACGTGCCGGAGTGCGTTTCAGTCCGGACCAGCCCAACTACGGGATGTCGACCGACCAGGCGATCGAGCTCCAGCGAGCACTGTTGGGCGCCGGCTGCGACGTGGGAACGATCGACGGAATCGTGGGCCAGCAAACACTCCGCGGAATCGAGTGCGTCCGCAGCCAGCAGGGCATTGCGGGCGCGGATCTCGAGTCCGTGCTCACGGCCCTCAAGGTGAGCTTCGCGAGACCGGCCCCGGAGCCGGTGGCAACACCCGCCCCCCCACGAGGAGACACGACTGTCTTGCCACCCGTGATACGCCCAGACACCATGTACCGTCCCGATGTTCGCGCGCGTCGTGACTCCGCGGCGCGACGCGACAGCATCCGCCGGGACTCACTCAAGCGAGATTCGACGGTGCGCCGCGACACGACCAGGCGCGACACGACGGCGCGGCGGGATACGCTCGGCGTGCCATTCCGATAGACGTGTTTCGCAGGGTGCGCCCGACGATATCGGGTGCAGAGATTCGGTATTCGGACGCAAACGCGGAGGCCGGTCAATTTGAACGGCCTACC
>Ga0268265_10002888_pt1 | contig 12618 bp, 10 predicted proteins | sample KBSSwiS52_FD_190355 | JGI IMG/M metagenome (GOLD analysis project Ga0268265, IMG submission 190355) | Switchgrass rhizosphere microbial communities from Kellogg Biological Station, Michigan, USA - KBS Switchgrass S5-2 (SPAdes) (version 2) | ecosystem: Host-associated > Plants > Roots >... | reverse complement strand
CGTGGTCGCCGCCACGTCGTGGTCCAGCCGGTCGCTGGTCTTGTGGACGATGTGATTGACTGCGAACGGCGCAGCGAGCTGTTCGGGGTGCGCCCGGTCCCAGGCGGCGAGCTCTTCGGTGATCTGGTGCAGCCACTCGTCCAACTGCGACGCCGGCCGCGCGTTCAGCGCCGGAAACGCGCCGACGATCCCGGCCTTGCACTGGGCGATGACCAGTTCCGGGCCGGAGATGATGAACAGCGGCGAGGCGATCACCGGCAGTCGGAGGCGCTCGCTCAGAACGGGCGGCAGGGCCATGGGAGGAGGTCCTCATTTGTCGGCGGTCGTTGGGAGGATTTTCCCGTACAGACAAGATTATGCGCGGCGCAAGTCGCGACTTGACGATTGCCCTATGGTGGACTTGACGGGTCCCGGGCGGCGCCGCACAGACGCCCAATGGCCGATGACCTCGCAATCGCGGACCTGTTTCCGCTGGCCGACGAGAGCGCCTGGAGGGCCCTCGTCGCCAAGACCCTGGGCGAAACGCCCTACGAAAGCCTTCAGCGATCCACCGTCGAAGGGCTTCCGATCGCACCGCTCTACCCGGCCTGCGACACGCCCGCGCAGCTCGCCCTGGCGGCCCGCGACGCTGAGCGGCCGTGGGAGGTGCGCACGCTGGTGGCGCACCCCGATCCGAGCCGCGCCAATACCGAGGCGCTTCAGGACCTGGAAGGCGGGGCCGCCTCCGTTGTCCTCGCCGTGGATCCGACGGGCGCCCGCGGCGTCGCGCTGGGATCCGCCGACGACCTCGCCCGCGCCCTCCAGGGCGTCGTCCTTGAACTGGCCCCCGTGGCGCTGGATGCAGGCTTCCTGGGGCCCATCGCCGCCGACTGGCTGTCTGCGGCGGCAAAGGCGTCGCCAGGCGCCAAGATCCAGCTCCAGCTCGACCCCTTGGGCGCTTTCGCCGAGCAGGGCTCCAGTCCTGGCCCCATCGAGGGTCACCTGGTGTCGGCCGCGACCGTCGCCGCACGGCTCGCCGTCAATTATCCGGCCGCGGGCTTGTTCCTGGCGTCTGGCCGCGTGGTGCATGAGGCCGGCGGCGGCGAAGCCGGCGAGTTGGCCTTCGCCATCGCCAGCGCCCTGGCCTACGCCAAGGCGCTTGTCCGCGCTGGCCTTCCGATGGACGAGGCGTTTGGCCGTGTCACCCTGGGCCTAGCCGCCGACGGCGACCACTTTTTCACGATCGCCAAGCTGCGGGCCGTGCGCGTCCTATGGAACCGCGTCACCTCTGCCTGCGGCGTCGCCGTCCCGGCGCGCGTCGAGGCGCGCTCGTCTCGCCGGATGCTCGCCGCCCAGGACCCCTGGACAAACATGCTGCGCCTGACCGCCGCCGGCTTCGGAGCCGCCCTTGGTGGAGCCGACGCCATCGTCCTCGGCAACTTCACCGACGCCATCGGCCTGCCGACGCCCTTCGCGCGCCGGCAAAGCCGCAATACGCAGTTGGTGCTCATGGAGGAATCCCATGTCGGTCGGGTCGCCGACCCGGCGGCGGGATCGGGCTACGTCGAGGCGCTGACCGACGAGTTCGCCCGCGCCGCCTGGGCGGCGTTCCAGGCGATCGAGGCTCGTGGCGGCCTCGTCGCCGCGCTCTCTGACGGCCACGTGGCCCAGAGCGTCCAGGCCGCACGTGAAGCCCGCGCCGCCGCCGGCAAGGCGAAGATCGTCGGCGTGACGGCGTTCCCGCCCGATTCCGAACCGAAGGTCGACGTCGAGCGGCCCGCCGCGCGCACGGCCGACGCCCCTTCGCCCCGTGTTCCCGGCCCTGACGGTCGCTGCCCGCCGCTCGCGCCGATCCGCCTGCCCGAACCCTATGAGGGACGCGCATGACCAGCTTCCCAGACTTTTCGACCCTCGCTTTCGAGGGCCCCGTCGCCGCAGGGTCCGTCCCCAGCGGCCCGCTGTGGGAAACGCCGGAAGGCGTGGCCGTGAAACCGGCCTACAGCCCCGCAGACGTGGCGGGACTTGACGCCATCGCCGGCTACCCGGGCCTCGCGCCGTTCCTGCGCGGCCCCTACCCAACCATGTACACGACCAATCCCTGGACCCTGCGGCAGTACGCGGGCTTCTCCACGGCGGAGGATTCCAACGCCTTCTATCGGCGCAATCTGGCGGCCGGCCAGATGGGCCTCTCCATCGCCTTCGACCTCGCCACGCACCGCGGCTACGATTCCGACCACCCGCGGGTCTCGGGCGACGTCGGCATGGCCGGCGTGGCGATCGACTCCATCCTCGACATGCGCACCCTGTTCGACGGCATCCCGCTCGACAAGATGAGCGTCTCGATGACCATGAACGGCGCGGTGCTGCCGATCTTGGCGCTCTACATCACCGCCGGAGAGGAACAGGGCGTGCCGCACGCCAAGCTGGCGGGCACGATCCAGAACGACATCCTCAAGGAGTTCCTGGTTCGGAACACCTACATCTATCCGCCCGTCCCCTCGATGCGGATCGTCTCGGACATCTTCGCCTACACCTCGAAGGAGATGCCGCGCTTCAACTCCATCTCGATCTCCGGCTATCACATGCAGGAGGCCGGGGCGACGCTGGACCTGGAGCTGGCCTACACCCTCGCCGACGGCGTCGACTACGTCCGCGCCGGCATCGCCGCCGGACTGCCGGTCGACACCTTCGCGCCGCGCCTGTCGTTCTTCTGGTGCGCCGGCATGAACCCCTTCATGGAGATCGCCAAGCAGCGCGCTGCGCGGCTCCTCTGGGCCAAGCTGCTCACCGAGAAATTCCAGCCGAAGGACTCGCGCTCGATTTCGCTGCGCGCTCATACCCAGACCAGCGGCTGGAGCCTGGCGGCTCAGGACGTCTACAACAACGTCGCGCGGACCTACGTCGAGGCCGCCGCCGCGGTCAGCGGCCAGACCCAGAGCCTGCACACGAACTCCCTCGACGAAGCCCTTGCTTTGCCGACAGATTTCTCAGCTCGCATCGCGCGCAACACCCAACTTGTCCTGCAAATGGAAAGCGGCCAGACCCGCGTCATCGACCCGTGGGGCGGCTCCTACTACATCGAACGCCTCACCGCCGACCTCGCCGCCCGCGCGATGAAGCACATCGAGGAAGTCGAGGCGCTCGGCGGCATGGCCCGCGCGCTGGAAGACGGGCTGCCCAAGCGCCGCATCGAGGAAGCCTCGGCGCGGACTCAGGCGCGGATCGACTCCGGCCGCCAGAGCGTGGTCGGCGTCAATCGATACCGGTCCGACACGCCGGACGACATCCCGGTGCTCAAGGTCGACAACACAGCCGTCCGCGAGCGCCAGCTCGAAAAGCTGAAGCGTCTCAAGGCCGAGCGCGACTCCGCCAAGGTCGACGCCGCCCTCGATGCCCTCACGGCGGGGGCGCGCGGCGACGGCAACCTGCTCGCACTGTCTGTCGACGCCGCTCGGGCTCACGCCACGGTGGGCGAAATCTCCCTGGCGCTCGAGAAGGCGTTCGACCGCCACAAGGCCCGCGCCGACGCGGTCAAAGGGATCTATCTGCGCGAAGCCGGAGCCATGCCGACGGCCGACCGCGCCAAGGCCATGGCCGAGGCCTTCCGCCAGGCCGACGGCCGCAAGCCGCGCATCTTGGTGGCCAAGATGGGTCAGGACGGCCACGACCGCGGTCAAAAGGTGATCGCCTCGGGCTTTGCGGACCTGGGCTTTGACGTCGACATCGGCGAGCTCTTCGAAACGCCGGCCGAGGCGGCGGCGCAAGCGATCGCCAACAACGTCCATGCTGTTGGCGCGAGCTCGCTCGCCGCCGGCCACCTCACGCTTGTGCCTGAGCTGAAGGCTGAGCTCGCCAAGCTCGGCCGGCCGGACATCGTCGTCGTCGTCGGCGGGGTCATTCCGCCGGAGGACTATGCGGCGCTCCGCGACGCCGGCGTCGCGGCTATCTTCGCCCCGGGCACCGTCGTGCCGGAAGCGGCGATCGAGGTGCTGGACCGGCTGAACGAAGCGCTCGGCTACGCCCAACTCGACGCGGCGCAATAGAGGTCGCTAGCGGAACGTCGCTGCGCCCTTGACCGGGCGCGCGGCGTCCCCTGGGCGCGCGCGCCGGCCCCAGACGTTCTTCAGTTCCGAAGGCCCGTGACGAGCCTCGATGTCCTTCTGCAGGGCGTTGGCGGCCATCAGGTGGCCGGGAAACAGGGTGTCTACTGCCCAGCCAATGATCGGGACCTCGGACGTCGCGGAATCGGCGAGCAGATAGAGGCCCATCCTGGCCAGCGTGCGCGCCGCAGCGCCGGCCTTGACCCCCTCATAGATCAGCAGCCCACCGGCCCCGACGCTGTAGATGAGGTTCGCGCCGGGAATCCACGCCAGCACGCCGTCGAGGCCGATTCCAATGGGCCCCACGCCGATCAATCGGTCCGACAGGCGCTTGATCCGCTCTGCCGACCGCCAGGACTGGTGCGCGCGTTCACGTGTGACATCCATGGCAGGCAAACGCTCCTTGCGGCCCTCTGGCTCCCGGCCTGACGGCAGATCGGAATCCGGCGGACCCGCGTCAACCCCACAGGTCCGGCGTGGGCGGCTGCAGGATCGACCCCGTCGCCACGAGTCCCGGCTGGCGATCCCGCGCCAGCAGCAGCGCGCCGTCGAGATCCACATAGGTCGAGCCCTGCGCGACCAGCATCGCCGGCGCCATGGCCAGCGACGTGGCGACCATGCACCCGGTCATGACGGCGAGCCCGCGCGATCGGGCTTCCGCCACCAACGCCAACGCCTCCGTCAGCCCTCCGCACTTGTCGAGCTTGACGTTCACGCAGCCGTATCGACGCACGCAAAGGTCAAGTTCCGCCCGCGTGTGCAGGCTCTCGTCGGCGCACAGCAGGATGGGACTGTCATAGCCTTCCAGGGCCGCGTCCTGGCCTGCCGGCAGCGGCTGCTCGATGACCTCCACGCCCAAGGCGGCCAGGCCAGGCGCCACCGCGGCCAATTGGCCTAGGCTCAGGGCCTCGTTCGCATCCACCACCAGACGCGCGTCCGGTGCGGCGGCCCGCACGGCGGCCACGCGCTCCACATCTGCATGTCCGTCGATCTTGAGCTTCAGCCAGGGCCGCCAGCTCGCCGCCGCGGCCGCCTTCGCCATCGCCCCCGGCGTATCCACGCTGACCGTATAGAGCGTCTCCACGGCCTGAGGGGCGGCGCGAAGACCCGCCGCCCGCCACGCGGGCACGCCGGTCCGCTTCGCCTCCAGGTCCCAGAGCGCGCAGTCGATGGCGTTGCGGGCTGCGCCGGCGGGCAAGGCGGATTGCAGGTCCACGCGTGAGAGGCCCTGCTCCAGATCCCGGCGCAGGCTCTCGATCAACGCCACGACGCTTACGGGCGTCTCATCGTAGCGGGCGTAGGGCGTCGCTTCACCGCGCCCCCGGGCGCCATCGTCCGTGAGCTCGACCACCACCACGTCAGCGTTCGTTTTGGCGCCTCGCGAGATGCGAAACGCGCCGGCGATTGGCCAACGTTCGGCCTGGACGGAGAGCATCCTGGCGCTCAATCGGGGTCTCCGGCCACCTTGGGAAAGCGGACTAGGCGATGTCCCCGGCCGCCGCATCGAGCACGAGATAGGCGCGGCCGGCGTCGGTGTTGAGAAGGCTCGCCACCTCCGCGCCCTGGCTGTCACGCTCCGCCGCCTCGACCAGTTGGTCCTTGTACCGGCTCAGGAACGTTAGGGCCTGACGCTTCAACTTTTCATCCGTGAACAACCGTCGCGCCACGCGCCGGTTGGCGGCCGGCGCGATGGTGCGCAGCGCCTCCCGTGCACCCTCGAAGTCGCCCGTCTGGATGTTGGCCGCGAGCTCTTCGATCTTGGCCGTGGGCAAAAGGACGGCGGGGTCGATGCCCATTCCCGCGATCTCGCTCACGAGGGCGTCCTGAAGCCGCGCAGGGTCGGAGCTCTCGGCCTCGTCGATCGACGACAGCAGGTCCTTCCAGGTCCATCCATCTCCGTCGCCAGGCTCATCGGAGGCCTTCCCGCCGCTGGATTCGAAGATGCTGGTGAATTCCTCATCGGTCGCCGTCGGTGTGAGCCGCAGGCGCGCGCGCGGGCCGGCCGGACCTTGCTTGGCGATGGGCGCGGGAGGTCGCGCCGGCATGTCCTCAGGCTCGACCTTCCGGACAGGCGCCGCGGTCGCGGCGAGCGGCGGCGGCTCAGGCGGCGGTTCGGACCTGTACGGGACTGAAGGCGCGGACTGCACGCCGCCGGCGACCGCGACAGAGCCCATCAATCTCACGGCCTCGCTGAGCATTTCGTAGTTTCGTCGCACCCGCCCTTGGAAGGCCTCGTCGATGGCCTGGGTTTCGGCGGCGGCGCGGCGGGCCTGCTCGATCAGCTCGTCCATGCTGCCGGTGACGGCGGCGCGGACCTGGTCGGCCTGCCCGCGAGCGGCGGCCGGCAGCGCCACGGCGCGTTCCTCCACGTCCGAAAGCATGCGCTGCAGTTCCTCCAGCGCTGTACGGGCCGCAGCCGCGCCGTCCTCCAGTTTCCGCGCCGTCTGGGCGCCCGCCTGGTCGATCAGTTCCGCGGACTTCTCGATCAGTTGGCGCGCTTCGTCGAGCCGCGACTCGAACGCCTTGTTCGCGGTCTGTCCGGCGGCGAATGTCGCCTCGGAGAGCTGGTCGACGTGGTGGCGAGCCGCCTCGGCATGCGATGCGGCGGCGGCGCGCGTCTCCTCCGCCGCCCGCGTCAGGGCGGCGATGGCGGCTTCTGTTTGTTCCTCCAGCCGCGCACGCTCCTGAACGGCCGTGTCGGATAGCTGCGTCACCGCGCCGGCGGCCGATTGTGCGAACTCTTCGCGCCCGGTCTCGGCGGCCTGAGCGAGTTCGTGAAATTGCGTGGCGGCTTCGGCGACCATGGCCCGCAGGGCCTCGCCGCCCTTGATCGCCCGGTCCCCCATCTCCACCGCCGACAGGCGGGTCTGACTGATGAACTCGGCGAGCTGGGTCGTATGGGTCTCGGCGAGATTCGCAAATCCCTCGTGCTCGCCGCGGATCGCTTCGACCAGCGTGACGAGCGCGGTGCGCTGCGCACCCAGGCCGTTCTCGACGGTGCGGATTTGTTCGGCCACTCCGATGCCTGCGTTTTCGAGGCGGGCGACGTGACGGTTCAGGTCCTCGCCGGCTGTGCGCGCTGCACCGCTGGCCTCGGCGGCGGCGGCGGCGAGGTCGGCCGCGCGCGCGGCGAGCGACGCTTCGGCCTCCCGCAGTTGGGTCTCGGCGAGGTTCGACGCCTCGGCGACCATGCGCGCCTGTTGCGTGATGACATCGGAAACCCGCGTCGCCTGGGTGTCCAGGGTTTGGGCCAGCGCGTTCATTTCGGTGCGTTCGAGACCAAGCGTCGAGGCGAGGCCCTGCGCCACCCGGACAGACGACGCCGCAGCGTCGTTCAGACGTTCGGTTTCACTCGCCAGAGCTTCGCGCAGGGCGAGCAGCGTCTCGCGGGCTTCCTCCGCGGCTTCACCGGCCCGGACGATCTCGTCTCGGATGGTCTGCACCACGTCGCCCGTGCGGGCCGCGGCCACCAGGACCGGCGTCGTCAGGTCCTCGCTAAGCGACTGCGCGCGCCGCGCCTCGACGCCCAGCCGCTGCCCCTGCCGCACGAAGTAAGCCGCAAGCCAGACGAACGTGGCCGGTCCAAGCGCCAGGAGGGTGAATACCGACATGGCGAACAGGTCGTTGTGGAACGGGACGACCTCGCCCCGATAGCCGATCGCAAACGCGATGGGGCCGCACACCCACAATGTCGAGACGACGAAGGCGGTGAAATAGATCGGCCAGGCCGGCGGTATGGCGAGGTCGTCGTCGTGGTGGCGTCGGCCGGCGGGCGCATACCGGGCGTCCGGCCGCGTCGGCGGCGGCAGCGACTCGCGCGTCACCATCGGCCCCGACGGCGAGGCGCCGCGGCCACTGGAATTGGGAACGTGCTCCACGATCGGCGGGTCGAAATCCGCATCCTGGGGGTCCGTCGAGGAGTCGCTGAGGTGGTGCGCCGGAATCTGATCCGTCAGGCTTCCGAACACCGCCGGCCGATGCCGCTTCCTAATCTTCATTCGCGGCCCTTGCGGCCTCTCGCTCAAACCGCGGCGGTACATGGTTGCGCCATGGACTCACGCCGCCCCAACGCCCCACGTTACAATGGAATACCCACGATGCAGAGGGGCGCAAACAGTCATAGGGTCACACCGGCATGCTGAATGAAGTGTTGCGGCTGAAAGGTCCATGGGAACGACGCGTCCCCATGGCGCCTAGCTTTTCATCGATCCGGTGCGAAGTTGTGGCGACTCGGCCGGCTTGGACGGTTTCTGAGGCGCGGATCGCGCAACAGTACGCTCCACTGTCGGAGCGCGTTCGATGGGCGCGGGCTCGAGGGTCACGCCGAAATGCGAATAGGCGGCCGCCGACGACTGGACAAGCACGACGGCCATCAGCTCGGTGAAGGTCGTCATCCCGTTCCTCCCATCCTCCATCAAATTCGACTCGATGGACTTAGCCTGCGTCGGAGCTCAGCGCGACAGGCTCCACGTCAACTCTTGGTCATCCGGACGCTGATTCACCTCCGGCACAGAACGTCTCGCAGGACCGGTCCGGACGGGGCGTATCGGGCGCCTTCCGTCGAACGCGAAGACCGGTAGTCGGAGTCGAAATAGCTGGCGGAGCCGAGGCCGTTGGCGCGGCAAAACCGATCCGCTGCGCCGGCGTTGGCCGGAATGTCGACGCCACGGGAGCTGGGATACGCGAAGAAGACGTTCCGCGCCCCATCCACGCCGCGCCGGTCGCGGTCGCGGTCGTTGTTGTAGCCGCCGGGGTTTCCAGCGTAGTTCCCGCCGTAGCCCCCGCCATAACCCGGGCGGTCGCGATCGTCGCTGTCATTGCGGTCGTCGCGGTCGTCCTCGTCGGCGAGATCCGAATAGGACTGCAGGGACGAAATGCGCTCGGCGAACCCCACGCTGTTCAGGTCCGCCACGTCGCCCTGAACATCGATGCAGCGGCCGCGGTAGTCGGAATCCTCGCAGATCCGCCAGCGACCTTGGAACTTGGCGCTCCGCGTCTGGTCGTTGAACGCGCGAGACAGGTTCTCCTCATGCCCGTACACCACGGTCTGCCGACCCTGGAAGTTGGGAAGCTCGTAAAGGGTCGCCGCGACGGGTCCCCGCACTTGGCCGCCCCCATAGGGCTGCGCCCCGGCCGCGCACACGCTCGCGGCCGACGCCAGCGCAACGATCCCCAGAAGCCTCATCATCACTCGCCTCGCCAAAGAAACCTACGCACCTTCGGCGACGCTGGGCCCGGAAACCTGAACTCCGGCTGAACCGGATCAAGCCGCCGTCGACGACTTGAACGCCGCGCCCTCGTGTCGCAACAGCCAGCGTTTCCGGTCCAGACCGCCGCCGTATCCCGTCAGCGACTGGTCTGCGCCGATCACCCGGTGGCAAGGGGCCATGATCGAGATCGGGTTCTTGCCGTTGGCCAGCCCGACCGCGCGCACCGCCCGGGGTTTCCCGATCTGGGCGGCGATTTGGCCATAGGTCCGGGTTTCCCCGGCCGGGATCGTGCAGAGCGCCTGCCAGACCGATCTTTGGAACGCCGTACCGCCGGTCGCCCAGGACAGTCCTTCGAGAGCGCGGATGTCCCCGGCGAAATAAGCTTCGAACGCGCGGCGGATGTTCGCCGGCGAAGCGCCTTCGTCGACGGGAACCTCGCCATAGTGCGCCCGCAAGCCACGACGCAATCCAGGCTCATGCTCCGCCCAGTTGAACGCCCGCAGGACGCCGCGCTCGTCGGTCACGATCAGTCCCTCGCCGATCGGCGTCGGGACGCGGTCGAGGATCAGGCGCTCAGGCGGCTTGGCGGTCATCCGGTGACTCCTTCTTCGGCGCGGCCGCCGCGTCGGCGGCCCACAGGTGTTGGGCGGCGTAGGCGCGCCAGGGCCGCCACTGCTCGGCGCGCTCCAGCATTTCGGCCGGAGTCGGCCGTCCACTCACGGCGTCGGCCAGCGCCCGCATCAGTCCGACGTCCGTCGCCGGAAACGCGTCAGGTTCGCGCAAGGCCCGCAGCGCGATGTATTGCGCCGTCCACTCGCCGATCCCCGGAAGCGCGCACAGCCGCGCAATCGCGTCCTCGAGCGTGCGACGGGCGTCGAACAGCAGCGGATCGGCGTCCGCCGCCCGCGCCAGTCCCTCCAGGGCGGCGCCACGCGATCGCGGCATGCCCAGCGCGCTGATGTCCTGCCCCACGAGGCGTTGCGGCGCCGGAAAGATCCGCGTCAGTCCCAGCGCCGCGCCGGCCGGGTCGTCGAGCGGCTCGCCATAGGTTTCGGTCAGCTTGCCGGCGAGGTTGCGCGCCGCCGCAACGGTGATCTGCTGGCCCAGGACCGCACGCACGGCCAGCTCGAATCCATCCCATGCGCCGGGAGCCCGCAGGCCCGGTCGCGCAGCCACCAGCGGGGCGAGCCGCAAATCCTCGGAAAGGTGCGCGCCGATCACGCTCGGATCGGCTGCGAGGTCGAACACCCTGCGCACGCGGGCGATCACGCTCGGCAGGGCCTGCAGGTTCGGCAGCCTCGCGGTGATGCGCAGGAAGTCGCCTGCCCCAGGCTCCACCGTCACCAGTCCCCGGGCGCCGTCGATGGAAAATGTGCGCGCATAGCGCCGCGGACTGACCGCCTCGACGCCCGCTATCGCTCGGCCGGCGAGGAACGCGATCATCGCTTCCCAGTCATAGGGGGGACGATAGGCGAGCTTCAGGCTGACCCCGCCGCTGTCGGCCGCCGTCTCGGCCTCGCCGCCCAGGCGGCGCAACGTCGCCGGCGGCCGGCTGAAAAGCTGTTGGAAGGTCTCGTTGAACCGCCGCACGCTGCCGAATCCTGCGGCCATCGCCACCTCGGCCATCGGCAGCCGCGTCTCATGGATGAGTTGCTTTGCCAGCAGCACGCGCCGGGTTTGCGCCACGGCCACCGGCGATGCGCCGAGGTGTTGGCGGAACAGCCGCCGTAGCTGTCGCTCACCGACGCCCAGACGGCTCGCGAGCGCGTCCACGTCGCCCCCATCCAGGGCCCCGGCCTCGATCATGCCCAGAGCCCGCGACACCGTGTTCGAGGTTCCGCGCCATGCGCCGAGATCGGGCGAAGACTCCGGGCGGCATCGCAGGCAGGGCCTGAACCCCGCCTCCTGCGCCGCGGCGGCGGACGGATAGAAGGTCACATTCTCCCGCTTGGGAGTGCGGGCGGGGCAGACCGGACGACAGTAGACGCCGGTGGATCGCACTCCCACGAAGACCTTGCCGTCGAAACGGGCGTCGCGCATCTGAAAGGCGCGGTAGCAGGCGTCGTCATCCATATCCATGCAGGCCAAGATGGGGGCGACTGGCCCAGATGTCTCGCGGTTTTCGGACATCGACCTCGCTCGATCCGCGGTTTTCGGATGTCGTTCTCGTCGAGTCAGTCCTTGTAGATTCTCTAACTACCGCCCCTGAACTCCTGGGCGCCGCTAGCCCCGCCGGCGCTTGCCTTAGACCGAACGGTCAACTAAGTCGTCGACACACCCACCCCGGGCGCCGCGGGAACGCGGCAGGCGGTTTTCCTTGTCAACTGAAGGCCTTCAATGAGAGCCGAAGTCATTTCCCCGACCCGCTCCGCAGGCGACATCCCTGCCGCGGACCTCACCCACCTGCAGCGTCTGGAGGCGGAGAGCATCCAGATTTTCCGCGAGGTGGTGGCCGAGTGCGAGCGGCCGGTGATGCTCTATTCGATCGGCAAGGATAGCGCGGTGATGCTGCGGCTGGCCCAGAAGGCGTTCTATCCCTCGAAGATCCCGTTCCCGCTCTTGCACGTCGACACCACCTGGAAGTTCCAGGACATGTACGCCATGCGAGAGCGCATGCAGCAGGAGGCGGGCTTCGACCTCCTCGTCTACAAGAACCCCGAGGCGATCGAGAAGAATATCAACCCCTTCGACCACGGCTCGGCGCTGCACACCGACATCTGGAAGACCGAGGGCCTGAAGCAGGCGCTCGACAAGTATGGCTTCGACGCGGCGTTCGGCGGCGGCCGCCGCGACGAGGAGAAGTCCCGCGCCAAGGAGCGCATCCTGTCGTTCCGCTCCGCCCAGCACCGCTGGGACCCGAAGATCCAGCGCCCGGAGCTCTGGCGGCTCTACAACACCCGCAAAGGCCAGGGGGAAAACTTCCGGGCGTTCCCGATCTCCAACTGGACCGAGCTCGACATCTGGCAATACATCCACCTGGAGAACGTGCCGATCGTGCCGCTCTACTTCTCCAAGGTCCGCCCGGTGGTCGAGCGCGACGGCGCGCTGATCATGGTCGACGACGATCGCATGCCGCTCCTGCCCGGCGAGACGCCGCAGATGAAGTCGGTGCGGTTCCGCACGCTGGGCTGCTACCCGCTGACCGGCGCGGTGGAGTCCGAAGCCGTCACCTTGCCGCAGATCATCCAGGAGATGCTGCTCACCACCACCTCGGAGCGCCAGGGCCGCAAGATCGACCACGACCAGGCCGCCTCGATGGAAAAGAAGAAGCAGGAAGGGTACTTCTGATGGCCCACGTCTCAGACCTCATCGCCGAGGACATCGACGCC